>Ga0065711_1052204_pt1 | contig 10060 bp, 8 predicted proteins | sample Hoacrofraction12_FD_59098 | JGI IMG/M metagenome (GOLD analysis project Ga0065711, IMG submission 59098) | Hoatzin crop microbial communities from Cojedes, Venezuela - Epithelial fraction 12 v2 (version 2) | ecosystem: Host-associated > Birds > Digestive system > Esophagus > Crop | place...
CGCGGGGTTCCCCTCCCTGGCAGCCGGGGGCGGTGGGGCTGCGGCGGTGCCGCCGTTGCGGGGTCTCCCGCGGGGTGCTGGGCTGCTCCTCTCGGCCGGTTCTCCCCCCGCAGCCCGCCGCGGCTCCCGGTGCCGGCACCCACCGGGCTGCAGCCCACGCCCGGGCTCTGCGGGTCCGCTCCGAGGGAGGCCTGGTGCCTCCTGGCCGGACAAGTCGTCGTCATTGCTGATTTCCTCGGGGCAGAGGCGGGTTCCGGGCGCCTCCGGTAGCCCCGCCGAAGCCTGCGGGCTGGGGGGCTGCGGGGCCGCAGAGCCGAGACCGGGGGTACAGCCCCGCTGCTGCGGGGGGACGAGCCCTGCTCGGGCTGCGGTGCCGCGGAGCAGCTCTCCTGGGCTGTCCGAGGCACCCGCACGCTGCCCCGGGGAGAGCTGCGCTGGCTGGGAGCGTGCAGTCGTGGTCCAGATTTCATCATCTCCCGTTTGCAGTTATTTTCCACTTTAAAAACTCGCTTTTACATATGGTGTGACCAAGCAGGGCTGTGACTCAGACGGAGAGCTGGCTGTCACTTCTGACCCTTGCTTTGGCTGCGGGCGGGGATGCGGGGCTAGAAAGGAGGCCAGAGGCGCTTCAGCGGCAGGTAGGCGTGCGGGACGCGCGTGGTGAGCAGAGCCAGCGTGTGCCTTCGGCCCCCGACGCAGCTCCCACTCCTGCGGCGCTGAGCCCCCTTCCTCGTTCCTTCCATCTGGTGGATACTCTTAACCTGCACGACAACAATTGTAGGTTCACCACAGGGTATACAACTAATCCGGAGAATGGCTTGTAAACTACTCTTCCGATAAGTAATCCGCAGTTAAGAAGTGTTTTTTGTGTGAGGAGCTCACATTAACTAACGTTCCAGCCTTCCTCTGAACAGAGGTTGCGTCTGAGAAACTGTCCGGAAGATCTTGTGAACCCAGCAGGCTACGGATCTCAGCTGTTGCAACTCCTATGATAAATAAAACCAGTGAGGTCTATCTTCTGGCAAGCCTAACGCTATTCACCTGTTTCAGTAGCCGATGGGTGCGTGTACCAAGTCCCGTGGGAAGCTGTGTAGCCTCTAACACCCCCCAGTTAGCAGTCCCGATTGCAGGTTCATTGTTAACTTGTTTCCATCGTCCCTTATTACACATTTTTGCTGGTGCAAATGAGAATAGCTTTTTGTGTTCTTTCCTTTGGTTTGGATGATTCTGGTTAAAAAAGAAAAAAGGTCACAAAATTATTTTAGAATGAGCACTTGGAAGTAGTTTTTCAATCCAGACTCTGCGTGTGTTGTCTTGTCTGGGTGAGAGTGATAGCAAATGTTGCTCCCCCACTCTGTCTTTCATCTTGGTCTTCTGCTACTAACGGATGTTCAGCAAAAATACTGATCTGTTCTGATCTCTTGTTAATAACAGAATGCTGGAGCACTGTGCCTTTTTGATGTAAAATCTGTCTCTAAGATACATCTATTAGTAATTGTTTGTTTTACTGCAGAAGCCCTGTTGATAGTTGAAAGATGGCTTGAAGTGTGTGTCGCACAGATGGTTTACATAGAGGCAGTGTGGGATAACAAAATGCAGGAAGCCAGAACAGACACTTGGTTTCTTATTTGATGTAAGTCGACTATTTTGTCATTTTGGACACTTCATCTTATGTCCCTGGTATCTGAATAACTTGTTTATTGGTGGGTGACACCGTCCCTGATACGAGCTTTCCTGGTTTAAATAAGCCGCTCAAATAGATCCTTGTGTTTGAAGAGGTGTGTAAATGAAGCCCCTCTAAGAAATAAGGGTTGAAGTGCTTTTGTGGGGGGTTGAGGCTCTATTGCACTTTGTTTTATTATAGATGTAAGGAAGTAGGTTGTCATTAACTGAATGCTTCTTGCGTTTCTTCCTCATTCTACCTCAAAGCGATACCTTCAGAAGACGTAGATCTATACAGTTCTTCATCTCAATCTAATGTTTGGAGAACTAGGTCTTCACATGCTAGACTTGTTCTAAAGCTGACATACAAACGCATCCATGAATAAATTTTCTGTTGTCAGCAGTATATAGTAAGATTTTTTTAATGCTGCTTAGTTTTGCAAGAATTGCTTTAAACTTGCATTTATAATTTTTTTCCTGTAAATCGTTGCTTATAAAAGCACTCCTATGAAGATGGTTTAGGCCTGGGCTAGATGCAACTTTAACGTGGCAACTGAACTAGTAATAATGTAAACCACCTATGGGTACTGAAAATAGCCACTCTTCTGAATAGCCAGCTAAGGAAAAGGTGAAGAATTTCAGGAAAAGCTCTGTAGACGTGGTGGAACACCAAGCAGAACACCAAAGCTTGTGTCAAATGAATAGTTCGCTTGTCTATTGTTCTAAGAAGCTTCTGTTAATTTAGATTTAATACAACAGACTGGGTAAGTGTAAACTTAATAGCACTGAATCAAGGGTTGTACTTGGCAGAGGCTGAGTTTCTGTTTCCTAGGAATGAGGGTGAAACTAAAAAAACAAAACTGAAAACAAAACCCGAAACTGCTGCATACTTACCTGAATTCTCCAGAAACCTAAGGGACAAAGCTGGTATTTAAAATGTTCTTTTGAGGGTTTGCACTTTTTGCTTAGTAAGAGCATGTCAACCAGCTAGTAAATGTGGGGTTTAGATTGTTAGGAAATCAACTGCAAAATTTTCTGGTACGCTTACAAGGTCTTTATTTTTTTTTCAAGTCAACAGAGCTCAGAAGTTCTTACCTGAGTTAGTACATCTCATCTGGTGTGTGATCTCCATGCTTTTGCGTTGCAACAAAGAAGTTTTCTTTCTGCATATTTATTTCCAATGATAATTGAAGATGAAAATGATGCCCCTTCTTTTTCACAAAAGTTGTTGCACCGGTTAAGTGTGTTGGAAGCAGTGTGAATTTTGCTGGAATATGCACTTACATACAAATGATTCTATAGTGCAGTGTTTATGGAGTCCTTTTCATTTTGAAAGCCAAATAAATTTATATTGCAGGCGAATTCCAACAGTACCTCACTTAATAGATTTGAAATTACATGAGCAAACTCTGTCAGCTTCATTTTGTCTCGTGCTATATGCTTCAGTCGCTAGCACTGCACAAGAAGAGAGAGTGAATGTATCAACTCCAGGAGGGTACTGGGCACCGTTTCATGGGCAGGGTTCAGTGCTCGCGGTAGGTATCTCTAGTAACTGTTTTGCAGAAGATGAAGTTGTTTGGTTGCCACTGAATTCCTTGATTTCAGTAGGAGTGGAACTGCATCCAGTGTATTAAGCCATTTACCAGGGTCTCATCTTGATGCCAAATGTCACACTCTGACAACAGAGGCATTTTCAGCCCTAAACCTTTAATAAATTTTGGCTATTGAACTTGCTTCATATTGCAATATTTAATCTGTATGTGCACTATTTAAAAGTGGCTTTCTTTCTAAACCTTCAAGTAGCATTCAAAAGATGCTATTTTCTTTCACAATAATCTAGACATGCTCCTTAATAAGAACTGCACATCTGTACGTACAAGTTTTAGAGCACTTTAAAGCAGTAAAACCACTAGCAAGTTATACATATACTTCCGAACATTCCTTAAGTCTTTTTGAAAGTGATTTTCCTTTTTCATGCTTTTCATGTTGAAATCGAAGTAGTAAAACAGCCAATTTTGCTACAGTACATGGTTGTCTTAAAGGCATTTGGAAACGAACAGCCGAAATAAATCCCTCTTGTAACATACTTTCAGAGTTTTTCGTTTTCCTTAAGCAGTGATGAACGTTGACACTCATAGCTTTTAGATCAGAAAAATGTTGAAAAAGCATTCCTATTTTTGCTATATTGTTCTGTGACACAGAAATGGAGCCATAAGTTTCTAGAACCGTAGGTTTCATTTTAAAAGCTTGTAAAGGACTTTGCACATCTGCTTTGTAAGGAATTCAATCTCTACCAGGTTGCCTTCACTTTGGAAAAGAAAATCATGAAGTCACTTTTAGAGGTGGCTTTAGACAGGGAACTATTAGAGCTCACTTGTTTGAGGTTTATGGAAATGCAGTTCCTCCACTGGACTTGGTAAGTAAGCTTGTCTACCTCCTGTCTTGTCCCCCAGCTTGAGCTCGAAAAAGATAGCTGTTTCATCACACCTAATTTTAGATATCCCAGCCTTATAGTTTCCACTGGTGAACTTACTAAATCAGTATTGTGTTTGTAGCTCCTGCAGAGATTGCAATCAAAAGATTAGTTACTGTATCATACCTTAGTAAATCCATTGCCTCGGAGATCTTGCAGTGTAATTAGAATATTTTCATTGGCTGCCAAGTATTTCCTGAAAAATACGGAGTATTTTGCTTTTCTGGTGAAGGCCATGGTGATGCAGGGTACTGAAAAGCTGTTATTTCTCTTGTCTCTCTGCAGAGCTTTTCTTGTTTGGTACATTTCATTGCATGTAAATGTGTGTCCTATTTTTTTTCCTGCAGTTGTCCTACTTCATAGCTTTCACTTGTTGAATGGTTTACTCATTACTCCAGCAGCCATACAGTGTGTGTGGAACTAATGTCCCTGGCCAAACGCGTGCGTTGTTTGAAATGCAGGTAAACACTGCTGTTGCTGCTCGTACCTCAGATGGGTTTAATGGCAGGTTGTGCAAGAGCAAATAAGTACTCTGCCCTCTCGCGAAGAGGTCCCTGAGTCTGAGCAGCTTTCCTGATTTTGTTGCTGCTTTTCACATGGGAGATTTTCTAAATAAATATTTAAAAGAGCTTCTTACTAGAAATTGTTCCAATCCAACCTACTTAAGCAGGGATTGTTTTCATGCTTAATTAGGCTTTCCTCTCTTTAATGCTTCTAAAATAAAGCCCTTTCAAACTTGTAGTTGTTGTGACCTGAAGGTGACCTGGATCTTTATAATGGTGGGCTTTTTGGGCCTGTTGGATTAAACAGATGTACAGCAGAAGTCTGTGAAAAATAGACTGACTGTCCTGAGACAGAAATTTAGACACTATTTTCTTGAGAAAACAGAATGTATTACCCAATGTTGGTGAGATTCTCTACATTTTATTATATGAATCTCTAAATTCACCACTTGTTCTTTCCTGTTTTATCTCTGCAAAAGCCTGCCTTTCCTCTTTGCTTTCTGTTTTAAAAACTAGGAAAGATGATAAACAGCAATTGTTAAACGTTTGGACATGCTTTGCTGTGTAACTTTCACCCAGGAATGTTAACAAAATTATCTGAGCAGCGCTGAGCTGCTGGTGCTGATGTGCTGGAATATCAGGAATAGCAGGGAATAATCTTGTTGAGTTTGGGGGGGAAAACACCTAAATGTTGTCTCTGCATGGGTAAATTCAGAATAACGTTAATCCCAGGCAGTGATTGTAAAACTGTGATTGGCAAAGGACTGGAGGAATGCAGCATGGTTGTCACCAATCCGTGTGGATGTTTGGAGAAGACTCTTTTTCAGAAACTGCCCAGCGCTCTGTAGTGGTAGGAAGAAGATTTTAGGAAATGACAGTGTGCAGTGGGGTCATACAGCTTTCCCTGCTCCTGACCTCCACCCAGCACTGGTTTCCGCTTTCTTGGCTAATCGGAGCAGCCAGGAAATGATCCCATAGGTAAAACCGCTTCGCTTGGCATCTTTAAAAATGTCTATTGACCTGCCGCTGGGATATGGAGGCTGTGGGAGGATCTGGCTTGGCGGCATTGTCAGGAGGAGCCGCGGGCTTACAAACCTTACCTGTGTGGGAGTCGGGAGGGACTCGGGGAGGTTGTCTTGGGGAACGGTTTTATGGGCTGTCTTGTTGGTGGCTCCTGTGTAGTTGCTGCCAGTGAGCTTACTGCCCACAGGCAAAATCAGTAGCATGACGTTGTCTCTCTTCTGCAAGCCAAGACCTTTCTTTGCCAACCAGCAGCTGTTAGGGCTCCTTTGAAGTTGTTTGGTAAACTGAGTCATAGGAAAGATTTTGAGCCATTCGTGTAGGAGTGAAAGACGCCATGGGTATTTCTGCGTGCATGTAGCTAACCTAGACCTTGCCTAGCCTGGTTGTTGATCCCTAAACTTGTCAGCAGGAGTGAACTCTGGTAGTTCCTAGCCCTTTCTGAAGCCTTTTCCATCGTATTTTCCTGTGTTAGATGATGCAGCTGAACAGAAATGATTTTGAGTGTGCCTGTCTGTTTTCCTTACACTTTCATTTATTTCCTATGGGCACAGTCTCAGTCCTGCTATCAAATTAGGGTATTTCAGTAGAAAATTGTCGTAATTCAGATTTTTTTCCTAAAGAAAACAAAATTTGGCTGAGTAATAAAGGGTTTTGTGCATTTAGGCTTTTTCCTTGCAGAACTGAAAGCTCTTCTTTGGTCCTATGGGAAGCATATATCAGTGGTGCTAATTATAATCCCAAGACAAGCTTCTTGCCATGCAAAGGCAATAGGAAGTATCAACTTCTCACTGAAACTCGGCATACTGTGGTCTGCTGATGGTGTGTAGCCATGGCAGATACTGGGAATGGGATTGCATTTCTGATCGTGGCTATTTTACTGTAGCTATTCCTTGACTTTCAGTCTCCTTAGCAACTTTGGGAAAAACCCCAGAAGCCCATTTAGGCTTTTTCATTAGCTGTGTTGACAAGGTAGTGCTGAGGTAGCCAATTCTTTATGGTCAGTGCTGACAGAGAGCGTGGTGGGAGCTTACCATTTCCACACTGGCAGAACTAACGACTGTGTCTGGAGAGCGATGCTTTCTTGTTTCAGGTTGCAAACCCCGTGATGTAAACAGGGGGCTCTATTAGTGCTTTAGGGTGCCAGAGCAGAACTCAATGGAAAGATGCTTGAGTCTGCATGGAAAAAATAGTTGTGGCCCAAATCTAGTTCTGTAATATAATCTGGTTATGAGAATGAGCCCTAAATTGTTTATCACTAGGCTGTCCAGAAGAGACAACCGTCGTATTGATCGGCGTGGTTGTATGCAATAAGATGCTTTGATGGTTGTCTAATGAATTTGTGTGTTCTGCCTGCCCGAGAGCGTTTTCTTGGGGTACAACAGAAAAGATTAATTGCTGGATAAAGAGTAAGTGCTACAAGGGATTGAGCAATCTCTCTGCTTCTTTCAAAATCCTAGAAAAGATGAATGACTGAACATGGTGAATCATCACTGACGGGTTTTTTCAGAGAAACAGCGAGCGTTCCTTGGAGACTTGCTGAATAAGCAGTTGCTGTGATTTTTCGGCTGTGCATGAAGTAGCCTCTTCCTACTTCCCAAAATGCAGCAAGGATCACAAAAGAGGAAAAGCCACGGTGGTGGCGAATCTGGGTTTCCAGGTGTCCCTTTAATCCGTTGCTATCACACAGTTTCCGAACGTAATTACACTGGTTGAAATGCAGTCAGCTCTGTGGATTTTTGTTACTATTTATGAGGATTTGGGCTTCTTGTTTTGCAGGAAAATACCTTAATTATAATTTCAAATGGGTAAGAGAAGAGAATATGGAGAGACCATGTCAGGCTGACTTTCTGACGAGAGACACTTTAATTCCAATACGAGAGTTGCGTGTTTTAGTTTGTGACATCTTGCATTTTTATCTTTTCCAACTAAGCTGCTGGGACATGAAGTGTTTTAAATCACTTTGGTTTTCATGCTTACTAGTCTTGAATTTTTTCGCAAGGCTAGATGGTTCAAAATGGCTACATATATTTGGTAGCTGTTGATGATAAAGGGTATTTTATGTGAATTTCAGAAAATGAAATACCGTGTTTGCCTGAGCAGCATTGTACTTTGGAAGGAAGCTTCAGTAAATAAATTCTGGATTAGTTAAGGTTGAACACACAAGGTAATGCCATCTGAGAATTGTTGTCTTTCCCTGTTCTTGATTTACACGACTTACTTTTCATGGTGGTAAATGTTAAATGAGAGTTTAATTCTGCGGACGGATTCTCTGATGTCCCTCACTTTGTTTCCATCCAATAGTATATTTATGTTTTTCGGTGTACAGGCTTTTAATTTCATTTTATTTGAAAGAGGAGAATTAGTTCTGTGTGGTTCTGAAGGCAGCTTCCAAAACCAGAAGACGCTTCACAGTAAACCAGAAGACGCTTCACAGTGCCTGAAAGAAGTTACTAATAAATGCCTGTAGTGGATTTTTTACTGTGAAGCCGAATTTATAATGCTCTATGGCTCAAACACTCAATTAATTGAGGTATCTAGTTGGTATGCAGGTACATGCCAGATAGAGTTATTGTTACAGAATAGACGAATTTGATGTATAAACTCAAGGTGCTCGAAATGTCTTTGTTTATTTGTTATTTTATTATTGTCTATTCATGCAGCATTAATTTTAGTATCTGAAAAAATTGTACATAATGCTCTGATCTGTCCTTTTTGTTTGTGTAAGGCTCCTATTGATGTAAGCAGATCAGCAAAATTAGGTGGCATTTAAAATTGAAAAATTATTCGATACTTTACATAAAATACATTTGAAAGTTTGTACCGGGGTGAATGAAGTCATCTGAGCTGAATAACAAATGATTTATCATGTGGTGCGTGCTGCACTGCAGGCAGTAGCTGGATGCGTACTCATACGTCGCTTGGCACGAGTGCAGAGAGCCTTTTGCATGTTCCAGCTTAGAAATACTGTGAGCCATGGCTTGGATTTGTATTTGTTTTAGAATTTCGAGTTTTCACTTTGAATTTTGTTGCTGCAGGTGTGTGGTGTGGCTGCGCGTGTTCAGCGAGGAAGCCGGGGGGATTTGGTGGAGCTCTGGGTGCCGCGGTGGGTCCTGCCAGCCCTGGCCAAGGCCAGCAGAGCAGAGCGATGGGCATAAAGGGCGCTGGGGACATCGGCCTCTCCTGCGACAGCAGGCTGATACCGATGCAAGGGAAGTGTACCAGCGTAGGAACCGGTGTGGCTGCTTCCCCCTCTCCAGCTCTCCTCAGCGTCGAGAGTTGTGTTTTCTCAGGGAGCACCTTACCTTTTTGGGTCTCCATTTTCATGTTTTTCAATGTAAATTATGTGGCTGTGGGATTATCTGTGTAATCAGACTTGAAAAAGAGCTGCATTTATAGAGCTTTCAGCGTATGCAAATCATAAAGGAAGTATCTGGTACTGCACGTAGCCTAGATTAATTTTATTCCTTGCTAATTAAACAATATATAAAATTGAGATTATAGGCTTTCTAGGTAAAGGACTTGTTTATGATCTTTGAAGTGTCAGAAGTGGTTTTAGAGCTGTTTTCAAACTTAAACAGAATAGGGGTAAACAAAATCACAGCTTTGTTGAAGTATGTCTGAGTAGGTGTACAAAATACTTGGTATCTGTTCTTGAGGTAATGAGATAAATCTCAAATAATAATATTGTTGTATTGACCAGGTATTGGGCTACAAAACATACAGTGGAGCTTGACATTAAGAGACCAAAAAGAATTGTGCTTTATGAATGTAATTGTGGTGGGAGAATTATTAATTCTTAAAATCTAAAAGTGGTTCACTGAGATTTAGATATGTCTGCATAGTTAATATATAATTAACATTAAACATGCATTAGAAATGAAGAATTATCATAATGGCAAACTGATAGGTTCAAGTTACTCAAGCACACCCCAAAACTTTTGTGGTAACCTTTCTCATATAAAAATAATCCGAGGCTGGGCTGCTGTGGGTGTGGACTGGCGTTTTGTTCTGCTGTGGTGGAGGCAGTGATTCCTGGGGGCTGCTTGTTAGATATTGGAGGTGAGGAGAGATTTGTTCAGCTGTTGATGGTAGAGGTGTGTGGTGACTGTGCTCTTACTCTCTTTTTCCTTAACTAGATTGAACTGTTCGAGTGCTTCACGGGTCTGCAAGCTCTAGGGCCTGTCTTTGTCTTCTACTGCGCGAATCAGAGAAAGAGCTGCTAGTGACGGGTCTGAGCAAACCAGCTCTGGCCTTCACCTAGGCACTTAAAACCTTGATCTGAATGTTTCCTCACTGGGTAGTGGTAATATTTGGAGAAGTACGTAAAAACTTTCTTCAGCTCACTGCTTCTCATTTCTAATAACTTTTTTCTTTTCTTTTTTTTTTTTTTTTTTTTTTT
>Ga0065711_1052205_pt1 | contig 10060 bp, 10 predicted proteins | sample Hoacrofraction12_FD_59098 | JGI IMG/M metagenome (GOLD analysis project Ga0065711, IMG submission 59098) | Hoatzin crop microbial communities from Cojedes, Venezuela - Epithelial fraction 12 v2 (version 2) | ecosystem: Host-associated > Birds > Digestive system > Esophagus > Crop | place...
CTCTCTTCGTCCATGGCTGGCTTCTGAAGAGGACCCTGCTCCTTGTCCCGCCTGTGATCCTGATCCAGATCCAGATCCGTGCATTCCTGAGTCCAGTTCCTGTCTACTGCCGAGGCCAGTCCGGGACTTCCTGGTGCTTCCTGGCAGCTGCTGGTGGGACACCAGCACCCAACTCCAAGAAACTCAGTATCAGTCTGTATATTTTGTATTATTTCTCTTATTATTAGTACTGTTAAGTGATACTAGTAAAGCTGTTTTAATATTCAATTTGTAAGTCTCTCTCCCTTTTCCCCCTTTTTCCCTTCCCATGGTGGGGGGCCGGGGTTAACAGAGAGCATCTGCCGCTCCGTTTATTGCTGTCCTGCTCCAAACGGTGACACCAAGTAAGGTAACACTTTGAAAATAGTTTGTGGGAAAACCCCACTGCTATTGCCATGTAAGAAATCTCTCTCACTAAGTGTTCTAGAGCATGAGCCTGACAACTGGCAGACAATATACCTTTGACCAAACTGGGAATATCCACTACCCAAGTTCTACATTCCAGAAATAAGATGGCATACGCACACACCAGATTATTTTTAGTAGCTAATTTGTATAATACAAGTCCCTGCTTCGGAAAATTCGATAACTTCTTTTCATAGTCCTAACAGCAGCCATAATAGAATGTCGTAAGGGTTAAGTAAATTACAACGCGGCCTGTGCAGTTAGCAAAAGTAGTTGTTCCAGTTCTCAGTTCAAAAAAAGCAATTTTTTTCATTGTCTTTCATTTTCTTTGTCTGGTACACCACAGATTAAGTCTCAGTGGATTGCACTTTAGAGATTAAAGATCTTACTGAGCCTACTGATATCCTTCACAGGAAAAGGTACTATCCTTGGAACATAACCAGCCCAAAGGCACATCATTCATATCACAGAGCTTGTACTTCTGTGATACATTAGTGAAAGACAAGGCCTGAAACAGTTTCAGTACTGAAGTAAAAAAAAAAACAAAACAAAAAAAACAAGTACACATAGAGGTCTCTGATCAAATTTACCAAAAAAATTTGCATTACCACCCTATCCTAACATGTTAAGCTGCTGCAGAGCAAGATTTGACAGAATTAGAATTGGTTGAGATTATTATCTATCATTAATGCATCCAAAGTGTGCTGGTGACTTCCCTCTTGTCTCATTCTACTAGTCTAAAAAGTAAATTTTCCCAAATATTACAATAAATAGTTGACCAGAATCCATTTGGTTTGGGTTTTTGTTAAATACTTTTTTTTCCTTTAAAGATTCACAGTTCTGGAATAATTTTTCAGTACATAATGTCCTTATTTCATATCATCATAGGATAATCAGGGGATCAGGCCCAGTCAGCATGGCTTCTTGAAAGGCAGGTCCTGCTTGACCAACCTGATCTCCTTCTACAACCAGCTGACCCACCTAGTGGATGAGGGAAAGGCTATGGACGTCATCTGCCTGGACTTTAGTAAGGCCTTTGACACTGTTCCCCACAGCATCCCCCTGGAGAAAGTGGCTGCCCATGGTTTGGATGAGTGTACTCTTCACTGGATAAAGAACTGGCTGAATGCCCGAGCACAGACAGTGGTGGTGAATGGAGTTAAATCCAGCTGGCGGCCGGTCACAAGTGATGTTCCCCAGGGCTCAGTTTTGGGGCCAGTCTTGTTTAACATCTTTATCAATGTCTGGATGAGGGGATTGAGTGCTCCCTCAGTAAATTTGCAGATGACATCAAGCTGGGTGGAAGTGTTGACCTGCTCAAGGGTAGGAAGGCTCTGCAGAGGGATCTGGACAGGCTGGATTGATAAGCCGAGGCCAACTGTATGAGGTTCAACAAGGCCAAGTGCCGGGTCCTGCACTTGGGTCACAACCACCCCATGCAACATTACAGGCTTGGGGAGGAGTCGCTGGAAAGCTGCCCAGAGGAAAAGGACCTGGGGGTGCTGGTCGACAGTCGGCTGAACATGAGCCAGCGGTGTGCCCAGGTGGCCAAGAAGGCCAACAGCATCCTGGCTTGTATCAGGAATAGTGTGGCCAGCAGGAGTAGGGAGGTGATCATGCCCCTGTACTCGGCACTGGTGAGCCTGCACCTGGAGTACTGTGTTCAGTTTTGGGCCCCTCACTACAAGGAGGACATTGAGGTACTGGAGCGTGTCCAGCAAAGGGCAACAAAGCTGGTGAAGGGTCAGGAGAACAAGTCTTATGAGGAGCGGCTGAGGGAGCTGGGGCTGTTTAGTCTGGAGAAGAGGAGGCTGAGGGGGGACCTTATTGCTCTCTACAACTACCTGAAAGGAGGCTGTAGTGAAGCAGGTGATGGTCTCTTCTCCCACCTAACTAGCGATAGGACGAGAGGCAATGGCCTCAAGTTGAATCAGGGGAGGTTTAGATTGGGTATTGGGAAAAATTTCTTCACAGAACAGGCTGTCGAGGGAAGTGGTGGAGTCGCCATCCCTGGAGGCATTCAAAAAACGTGTAGATGTGGCACTTCAGGATATGGTTTAGTAAGCATGGTGGTGTGTTGGGTTAATGGCTGGACTTGATGATCTTAGAGATCTTTTCCAGCCTATGATTCTGTGAGTCTATCATTCATACCTGTGCCTCCTTATTTAAATTGTTGACTTCACATGAAGTTTCTCCTTAGTCTCTGACAACTGTTTATTTTGCTCTTCTGTCCCCCTTGAGCAGAGCATGTGGGCGCTCAGATAGGCGGTACTATAGAAGACCCAGACTAGGCACAGTCTTTCATCCAGGCTTATAGCACAGGACAGACCCAGGAAGGCTGGGGACAAAGCAACCAGCAAGTCAGGGGAGCACAAAGGGCTCCGGCCTGTGCCTCGGGAGGGAAAGAGCTCAGGTGGCCAAAGTGGTCGATGGCATCTGCTCTACCCATTTCCCCAGGGTGCCTCTTCAGGCAGGGGCAGAGGCAGAGGTGTATCTCAGTTGAAGCAGTTCACAGCTTGCAGTATTGGAGCAGCCCCCTTTTGTCAGCAGCCAGAGCCGACAGGGATGTTCCTGAGATGGGAGAGCTCATGTCCTCCTGCTGCCACCCCGGTGCAGGGACCCAGTAACCTCTGGGACAGAAGAGATGCAGCAGCAGATGATCATCCTTTGAATTTCCATCTGTCTGCTCAGACACTTTGAGAGTACTTTATGCCTGCGGATCTCAGCTCCCTGTGAGCATGACTGACCTAGTCCCCACAGCGTTCCCACCAATTTGGTACATTTTGTCTCTGGCTAACACAAGTTAGGCACCTCAGAAAGTCAAGCCATAGGCTTTCAAAATGATGGGCCCAAACAGTGAATGACCCAAATTTGAAAAATTCTTTTGAAAATCTAATTTCTAACAACTTTCCCCAAAGCTGCAGCCAACTGGTGGGAATGTCACCCTGCTCCATGATGCTCAGAGGCAGGTGGTTACCTGTGCAGAGGAAAAGTTGCTGCCCCCCACAGATCATTTCAGCATTGCAAAATCAATGGTCTTTGAAAATATGTGTCCAAAAATGTTTCCTGCATCATTCAGGGGTGTCAGCTCTTCAAGTGCAGATTGAAGCACGGTGGGAGAAGCACTGTAGAAGTCAGGCCAGCTTCTTTCCCTCTCCTCCCCTCCAGCGACCATCTAGGTTAGGATAAAAGTTGAGTGCGGGTTGCCTCTTCTGGGACTTTTTTCTGTGAAGACTTTGATATGAAAGCTGGGTAAATGATGCAGAAGTATGTAATGTGAGAGACTGCTGAAGGGACCGAGGTGTGAGGAAGGGAAGGGAGAAAAACTGTCGGTGAGTGATTATTTTTTTCTTAATTCCAAGTCATGGGGAGCACAAAAGTCTCCCTGATTGTGACCGTGCACTAATTTAAAACAGTAAGATGAGCAGTAAAAAAAATAGGTACCTAAATCTAAACCCCTTAAATGCATCTCCTTCCTTCAGAGAGGCTGCTGAAGTCTGTGGCAGGAGACCCCGTTTCTGCAGCGGGTTTGCTGGCCTTTTCCTGGACTTCTGCAAAAGCCCTGAACATCCGGCAGCTCACACTGAAGTCCCAGTTTAAATATTTTTCTGCTTCCCGAAAGTGCTGAATTATGGACTTCAGAATCTGACTCTAGGCACCATTTTTGTTTGTGTGAAAGATCTTGTTGCAAGTATAATATAATAAATCGCGCTAAAAAGATTTATAGCTTTTTTGCCTTTTTTTGCTAGTGAATAAAATGGAAAAAGAGGGTGGTTTGGTTTTTTTATGTTTCTCAGTCAGTAGGGATTGCACTGGGAATTGTGCTAGCAGCTCTCGCCTCCCAGGCTGTTCTCCAAACAAGTCTGTTCCTCCTGAGCCGGCTGAGCTAGCGGGCCCGATGGAGCACGCGTCCCTCTGGCTCCAAGCACGCACCGAGGATGCGCAGGGGCCTGTAGCCGGTGCTTTGTGCCACTAGGAAGCGGTGACAAACGTCCTGGCCCTCGGAGATGAAGGATGTGTTTGAAATCTCCCTCCTCGCATGCTCTTCTTTTCAATTTTCGATCTTTCCTGTCCAAACTCTTCCCGGAGTGCCTCAGCTCTGTCCGCAGTGAATGCTGTTCAAGGAAAAAAGATGGAATGCAGCAAATCGCCCCCGGCCACGGCAGATCTGTGAAACCTTAAGGCAACTTTGCTGACAGTAAAACTTCTGCAACTTCAGCGAGGAGCTCTGGTCCGTCCTAATTAATAGCAAGTCATGGGGTGGGCGAGTGGCATGATAGGTATAGTAGTAAGTGCTGCTTCTCCCAGTTCCCCCCTGTCCCTGCTTTCTCCTGCCTGCCACTTTGTCCCACCTTTTGTCACCATCTGTACCTGGTTAGCTGGAGAATGTTTATGATATAATTTAGTTAACTTTCGAGTTGCAAGCCTGCCCGTTTGATGTGCCCTCCTGTTAATGCAAAGCACACCATTACTAGTTAATGATCATGAACTGTCATCACAGTCACTTTGAAAAGGTGACAGTGATGAATGGAGCCGGCAGCTCCCAGGGAGGTTGATCACTGAATGGACAGTGAAGTTTATTTAAGCCCCAACCTGATAATGGCTCTGCATATTTCAGATGGGTTGTTTCCACTCAGTTCTGGGATAGCAGACATTCCCGAAAGGATGCGTCCTGCTGCCGCCCCTCGCCCCCCGCCCCCTGCTCTCTTATGGTAAGAAAAATTCTCCCCCCACTTCTGCATCTGCTGCCCTAACTGCTTCCCCGGCCGCGCCGCAGTTCTCCGGCCAAAGGAGGGGAAACCCCTGGGCAAAATTTCCTCCGAGCTTTGAAGAAAGGAAAAGCCCCTTTCGGAGTGGTTTCCCGAGTGGGTGGGCACAGCTGCTCCGCAGGCTGGGGAAGGGGCTCACCCTCCGATTTAACTTACCGAGGCTCTTTTGGCAGGATGGCGGCTGCTTGTCTAGCGTGAGGTCTTGGGGATGGGACTAAAAATAAAACCCCCATCTTGCCAGGTGCTCCTAACGGGGGCCGGCAGCCAGCACCGGCAGGCCTCGGAGTGGGGAGACAGCCCGGTGCTGTCGGGTTGGGAGCCTCGAGGTCCCAAGATAAACAAATCTACTGGTGAGAGTGACCAGCGTTAGGTCAGGCTAAGGGTCGCTCGAAGGTCAAGCCTCCCTGCAGCTTGGATATTTTGGTTGTGTATTTACCTTCCCCAAAACGCACAGCACACTGGAAGGCTCCCTGCTCCGGGTCGCGGAGCCGGGATCAATCTGCCGGTCAGTCCCAGGGGGAGACGTCCCTGAGACATCCCCGGGGAAAGACCCCCAGGAGAGCAGGGTCTTGGTGGCACGACTGGGGACAGGGAGGGAGAGGGCCTCTGAAGGGCGATAGCTCTTGGGGTATGCAAGATCTCCGCGTGTCTGTGAGCAGGCAGAAAGCGCAGGGGGAGGTTTACGTTGACATGGCCGCTTAGCTTCCATTTTAATGTATGCTGCGTGGGGGGAACACTGGTGGTAAAACCCAGACGCGGTTTTCTCAAGTTGCGTAAAACCTGGAGCTTCATCACCTAACAGGAACCCAGGCTGCCACATTGCACTGCCAGAGCCTCACGCATGCAGCAATCAGGTCTGGCTTAAAGAGCTGGAGGGTCTTGAAAATCTGAAGAAACACCAAGAAGTCCAAGACACTCCTCATTTTTCTCTTTCTGACTTTGGAATCTTTGGAAGATCTGTCTTTCAGGCTTTGCTGTGCAGCCAGGAAGGTTAGAAATGCCCTCTTCTTTCTCCTAAGATGTGAAAGTAGAGATATCTGAAGAAAAGACTCCAATAAAAGCTTTAGGGAGACATGCTAGTGTCCACTGAGGGTTGACAAACCAGTACTTTCTACAGTTATTATCATGATCTTAGCAGACAATACAACAAAGTTATGTATGTGGTGGATGTCCTATGAATTCCTAGAAGTCCAGCTTGTTCTCCTGGCTCACTTGCTTGTCAAGGATGGTCCTCCTCTACCCCGTGTGGCTCGCTGGACAGATTCAGGGGAAGGCTGGGAGGGTGAGATGAAAAAGTAAGAACCCACATATCTGTCTACAGAGAACAAGTAGCCCTCAAAGCTTCAGTATGGGCGCCCAGATGAGAGGAGGGAGGGAACCGAGAGACGTGAAAAGCTGCACTGGGAATAGGAACAACTGTTTCTTGCATCTTGGGTAGAGTCACAGCCTGGAGGGAAAGGGTTGGGGAATTTCTACAGACCCACACACATAAGTGTCTGAAACAATTACACCAAAAACATTTATTGCTACATAATTTTTGATCTGTTCCCCATCGTGGTCACAGGACGCCTGACAATATTTTGGGGCCTTATCCTTGTTAGAAGGATGAGGAGGAGGCTGTCATCCGATGGTGTCTTCTGGATGATCTGCTGGTGTACAGTACTTGTATGGCGTGATCAAAACCAGAAGATGTTAGGACTCAGCTACATGAGAAAATCGTATCAATTTAAGTAAGTAACAATTTGTCTAGAGTTTAAAAAATCTCAAGCTTTACTGTCCAAGCAAAATAAGGACACCGCCACAAGGGAGCCACATCAACCAGCCCATGTATGAACTGACAGCGCTTTTTCTGGTAGACAAATCTATGAACCACCTGCTGGTATCTCAAATGGCAAGTTATCATGCACACTTAAAGGGTAACAATGGGCTTTTAGGAAAAATAAATCAATGGGTGGAATTAATGATCGCTTTCATTGTCAGAATAAATGTTTTAAGTGAGCCGCAGAGAGAGGCAAATTATTCCCATGAAGTTCTGAGGTTTGGGGGTGATGCCAGGCAGCTGCCAGTGGCAGGGGCTGCCAAGCCCGGGCAGCGCACGTGTTCACAGCAATATTTCAAAGCAGGGCCGCATCCTTCAGAGAGTGATCTCCCCATCGCCGGGGAAGGCAGGAGGCAGCCCATCAACTGTAGCACTGGGCTTTGCCGCCCTGAGACGCCTTCCTCCCACCTTCCCGGCACAGGGACGGGGATGAAGGAAAGCCACCCTCATCTCCCTGCTGCCTCCTCGGTCTCGTGCACCGAGGGGAGGTGACTGTCCTTTTAAATTTGGGTTGAGACATTTTACCCCAGTGTCTGCAAACATTTAGACACGAAACTGCTGCTGTTAACTGCCAGCCCATTGTCTGCCAGTGACAGTTTTTTCTGAAAGTCACTTACCAGGGGGTGAATGTTGATTGAGCAAAGGAGCACAAAGGGGCCGAAGCCGCTGGCTGCGAATTGTGCTGCTGTTGGTTTAAACAACTTTAATAGAAACGCCTTATCCAGGGAGAATCAGGGGAGCTGGGAGGAATATTCACAGAGAGCAAAATTTGCCAGCAGTGACTAGCACAGAGAGATGGATGGAGTGTTTGGCCTTGACTGAGATGTCACCCTGGGTATGCTTATTTTACCTACACTCCCTCCTTTCCAACGTGATTTAACCCGAGGCTTCTCCCTCCCTCTCAAGCCTTCATTGCTCTGCAGCGTCGAACCCGTGCTCCCTCTTACTGGCACAGCGCAGTGAAACCACACTCAGCCAAGGGATCTGCTCCAGTCTCAGCCCCTCTATTCCCAGTCCTGCATCTTCTGCTTGTTTATCTCCCCCTCCTTTCTACGGGACCTGCATCAGGTTGGTTTATACTTTCTGTGGTTGGTGCGCAGGCCAGCATGGCTGGCTGGTCAGAGGAGCTTGCTGGGCTATAGCAAGGCTGTGGCTGAAGCTGCAGCTCAAACGTGGCTGGAGGGCATCCGCCACTGGTGTGATAACACCCCAAAAATCTCCCTCAAGGTGGGGGATCAAAGGGTCTCTGCTCTTTCCCTGGAAACATTCAAGACCAGGCTGGACGGGGCTCTGAGCAACCTGGTCTAGTTGTAGATGTCCCTGTTCACTGCAGGATAGATAACCTCTAAAGGTACCTTCCAACCCAAACCATGCTATCATTCTATGATTCTATGCAAAGCAGACATTGAACCCCACCCCCGCCCTGGCTGATGGAAGGGCCGTGGGGATGGGGGACCAGAAACTGCTGCCCGTGCCATGGCTTGGCCGCTGCCACCATTGCTGTGTGTGTGCAGGGAATGGTCACACAGGTAAGAGGAGTCTCCAAGGTCCTACTCACAACACAAAGGGTGTTAGAGATTTCGGACAAGAGCAGCTTCCCCTTAGCTGTGTTTGCCACATCCTTTTCCTGAGGGCTGGAAAACAGCCTGTGCCACCACGCTCGCTGCCATGTGGGAAGCACCCTTGGGCAGAGGGATCTGTCCCCACAGAGGGTAGCAAGAGGGCTCGGAGAGGACGGCAGGGCCCAGATTGGGCAAACTCTTTGGCCAACAGAGAGGAAAGGAATGAGCACACTGAGCGTTCAAGAGAGTGGGGAAAAACTAACACAAATGGAAGAAGTGGATGTTGCCTGATCAAATGGCAGTGAAATGAACATTTAAGAGAGATGAAACACCTGATAAATTAAGATTTGTCTTAAATGGCATCTGGTCTCATTCCCATGGCTGCGTAATTTGTGAGTGTGAGGCACTGCGGCTGCAGATAGAGGCAAGCAGGATGCATTATTCAGATTATTTTCTCACTTGGACTTGCTCAGAAGATGGGGGATCTTCCTGCCTTGCAGCCCCATGGGTGTAGCAGTGTCGGTGCCCAGCGTCTGAGTTTCACGTGGAGCAGGATATTTGATTACGGGAGACAGACATCGGTAGCTGATGCCATTAGTGCTGTTTTCCCAAGCTGGTGTGAACGCAGTAAAGCAAAGACTGTATAAAACCAAAAGTCTTCAGTGCTTCCTACGTGGAGGGCCCGCCAGTTTGGCTTGCTGTGGGAGGAAGGTAACGTTCCACAGCTCGTAGCTCTGCTCTGGCAGTGACAGGAGCTGCCGAGCTCCTTGCAGAGGTGAGAAGTGATTCATATCTCATGCATAGTGAGGTCTAGCCACTAAGACCCTCAAGCTGTGTTCCAGATAATTGCCCCCACCGCACTCTTCTCTCTGCCATACACCAAAGCCATCGCAATGGCCAGATTTTCGGCGAGCAGCCAGGGTGCTGGGGCGAGGGGCAGGGAGCCAGCAGTGTCTCTGCCTTCCTCTCCGCAGGTGCCGTTGGACAGCCTCGTCCTCCGCGCAGAGCGGGTCTGTTCAGCGAGCAGGATGGGGAGGAGAAGATCTCCAGGCTGGGAGAAAGGGTGGCACCAGGGACACCTCCTAAGCCCCCGGGGCGCTTGGGGAGACTGCCATTTGTTTTGGCAGCACAGCGTAGCCACAGGGCGCAGCCTGTCAGGCCTTCACATAAGTCTGGGTAAAATACTGCTGCTTGTTAACACCCCCCTGCCAAATATCAGCACCAACCCTGAGAGCAGGGGGTTCACAGAATCACAGAAGTACAGAGTGTTAGGAGTTGGGAAGGGACTTCTGGAGATCTTCTAGTCCAACCTCCCTGCCAAAACAGGGTCACCTACAGCAGGCTGCACAGGACCGCGTCCAGGTGGGTCTTGAATATCTCCAGAGAAGGAGACTCCACAACTTCCCTGGGCAGCCTGTTCCAGGGCTCCGTCACCCTCAGAGGGAAGAAGTTCTTCCTCATGTTCA
>Ga0065711_1013483_pt1 | contig 10059 bp, 8 predicted proteins | sample Hoacrofraction12_FD_59098 | JGI IMG/M metagenome (GOLD analysis project Ga0065711, IMG submission 59098) | Hoatzin crop microbial communities from Cojedes, Venezuela - Epithelial fraction 12 v2 (version 2) | ecosystem: Host-associated > Birds > Digestive system > Esophagus > Crop | place...
GAAGTAATGATCAAAAATGGTTTTGCAAGGAGCTAAAACAAATGGATGCTCTTGTGGGTGGTGTACAAAATGGGAGGCGAGGGTCTGGGTTCTGTTCCCAGCTCTGGTGCAGCCTTCTTGTGTTGCATGGGGTGAACAGCGCTTTGCCGCGTCCCGAGCTTTGCCGTGTTACGTGGAGATGGTGCTTCCCATCTCCTGGGAGGCTGTGAGGTGAAATTAGTGTTTGTAAAGATTTGTGACATCTTCATCAGAAAGTTGCGTAGCAAAATGTGTGAACCATTATTATTTTATGATAATGGAGAAATGGTGTGTGATTCATAGGCACCTCTTCCGGATCATATTTACTCATCTTTATGGAGCTTTTTTGACTCTCTTGTACTTTTTCTGATTTATTGATAATTACTTAGCACAATAATTATATTCCAGTTGGGGATGTTTTGCTTGGGGTTTTTTGCAGGTGCTCTTTCAGAAGCCACACAACCTGCCTTTTAGCTATAGGGTAAGAGAAGACAGTCTATTTTCAAAAGAAGTCTCCGTCTGATAATGATTCACTTACCAAAATGTGTGACTTCGCCGGGAATCCTAGGGATGTGTACAACCATCCTCATTTAGGCCCCTGCAAGGAATCAGGAATGTGGAACTGAGGGGATATTTGAAACCTGCTTGTTCTGATGGCTGACTGACAGTTCTCGTACCTTCAGCCTAAGCAGCACATTTTTCCCAGCTGGCTGCCGGGCACGGATGCAGCTGTGGGTATGTAAACCCCCTCCCTGTTCCCTTGTCAGGGGTTTGTGGAACAGCAAGTTGTCCTTGCTTGGTGCGGTGCTGAGTGTTATCGGTGGGTTTTGTCGCAGTGGTGGTCTGCTGTCAGAAAGGAAGAACTCCGTAGGTTGTGCTGCCTTGAAACTTCGGGTTCGGAAGGGCCTAAAGAGGAGTGAGAAATAATCCGAACAAACTAACTCCTTCCCCATCCCTGGGACATGCACTTCTGGGTGGCGTGGAGAGAGAGCAGGGCCTAAACCGGATCTTGCCCTGTGGCGACACATCGCTAGAGCCTGGTGCACAGAGCTGGCTCCCGTCAAGCCACGTCTCGAAGCCCGACAATACCAGCGCTCCCATTTTATCTGTACAGGGGTTAGGGGTAGCGTTTTATTTAAGGAACTCTGTGCGTGGCCCAAGCAGAAACCCGTGCATTTTCCAAACCATTTCCTATTTCTGGAAGACAACAGTCAACTACAGTAGCATGTAATTACACTCGGTGGCAGTGCCTTCTGTTTCTATTGTGATAAAGATCTTCAGCTGTCTATGAAGAGCAGCTATAAAGAACTGAAATATGTTTGGACTCTCTTGTTCCGTGAAGAGTTAGAAATGCAGACTGTGAGCCAGATTCTCATCTCTCTTACCTGGCACAAACCTGAAGCCACTGAATTTGTAATGATAGCAAGTGTCCAAGTATATATTGGTCTGGCTGCAAGCAGGAGATGAAGCTGTAATTTTCAGTAGCTGGTTAACAATGCTGCAACGTGTGGCTGCTTTTCTGATGCCTGTTTGCATGCTTTTTCAATTTAACTTTTACCTGTTGGTTTTAAGAGAAGATACTTGAAAAGTGTAATAAGTAAATGGTATTATTTAAAGGAGTACTATTAATTAGTAAGGGCCACAAACTGAAATTTTAATGGGATTATGGGGTTTTTTTTAAAAAAAACAACCTTCATGCAGTTGGCAATGCAAATAATGTTCATAGCTATGTACCAGTGCATGAGAACCAGGAAGAAAAAAAAAAAAAGAAAGGAAGATATCTCCAGCTGGGGTTTTTGCTGTTGTTTTTTGGGTTGGGGGGTGGTGGTGGGTGGGCACAGGGGAGAAAGGGAGCTTCTGGGGTTTTAAATCCACTTCCTTGTTATCCTGGGCAGCATCTGATTCCATTCATTAGTGAGCTGTGTCTCTCAGCAGTTGATTTTTTTTACCCCCTTACTTTTACTAGAAAATTTTTTGCAAAATTCTACAGATACATGGATGTATCTGAAAAAGAAGGATTGACTTGTAAGAACAAATCTGTGAGAGGTAGAGCAAGAGACTGATGAGTATGATTGAGGAAACGGTGAGCTAGTCGTACTCCGTCAGACCAGACAGTCCCTGTAGCACCGTGTCCTGTTTCTGACGGTGGCCGGTCACAGCTGTGAAGAGAGCTGTAAGAACAAAGCAGATGTACAGCGATCTTCCCAGTTTAGCTAGAAGATTGTGTCTTCAGCTTTTGTGTTTAGTGACCCCGGTAGAATTTTTTTTCCGCAGTGAATTTACCTAAGAAGTTGTGGAACCTGTTGATCTCTTTGATCTCCGTAGCATCCTGTGGCCGTGTCCCCTGCAGTTTAATAAAGCTCTGCGTAGATAAGTACTTCCTTATGTTGTTTCAGATCTGTCCCTTAATATTTTAAATACACTTTGTGCCCTTTGTATCGTGCATTTTGAGAAATTTGAATGAGGTCTCTGTGCACCTTCTCTGTGTTGTCAAGGTGTTTTTTTTTAAATGTCCCTATTACTGCTTCTCAGCCCACTAGTTCAGCCTTTTCTGATACACAAACCATACCATATGTTTGATCATATTTCTCACTCTATTCTGGTTCCACTATAGGTAGTTCTGAGATGAGGGTGGATATAATACTACATGTAGTATTCAAGATGTGATGTTTAAGAGCAGGGACTAGAAGAACATGGCTTGTTCAGTGCAGCACAACAAAGTTGAAGGGGGAGATGAGTGCTGTGTAAGTACTTCAGGGAGTGTAAACACCAGAGGAGGAGAAGAGTTACTTAAGCTAATGGACAATGTTGGGATGAGAAGAAGTGAGTATAAACATACCATAAATAGATTTAGGCTGGAGATAAGATTTCTGATCGTTGTTTGTAGCCTGAACTAAACAGCACACACACACACAAAAAAACAGTAGACAACTGGGATGAAAAGAGTGTTAGATTCTTAGAAATAACTTGTCTCCGAACATATCTTCAAGAGTTTTTATAAGCTTCAACTTGAAACTGATGTCAGTAAGTTTTAAGCATTGTTTTGCATCAGGTTTTCTTCAGATTCGGGGGGAGAGGTGCTAGGTGGACAAAGAACATTCTTGAAAACCTTTGAATAAATATTTCCAGTTTTTACTTGCTTGCTTACTAAGAATTCCTACCATAGCTATCGCTAGGCCAGCTCCACCCATAGCAGCAAGAGCACCGAGCTACTAGTTACAGCAATTAGTGTTTTCACCAGAGTGGTGTCTGAAACAGATCTGAGCACGTATAAATGGCACAACATGAAAACAGCATCAGGTTTGGAAGCCTGCCCGGAGGCTACCAGCAGGAAAGCAGCATTCCTCGGAGCAGCAGTGGGAAAACTCTGCCAGATTCCCTGAGACAGCCCCGTCCTCGGAGATCCACTCGGGGTACTACCCGTGGGGAAGTGAACATATTAGAAAGCAAATACTGACAATTAAAAACAAGCATTTAAGAATTAAAGTAAAAATTGAGTCCTTTGAGCGTAGGAGAAAATGGGGGGGGATGTTAGAAGGACAGCAAAACAGTTCTGTGTAAATTGTTATAAGATGTACTTTTCTGGTTGAGATTAAAATGAGTTTTGCATTGGTCATTCCAGGTGGTGCAGGAGCAAAAAGGGGATTTGAACTGCCACGTTTTGTCCTTGCCAGGCACTAGCTTAGAGTTGTTTGAAGTGATCTCACCCCTCAGGGCCTGAACTCTGTTTGGTGTCAACAACAATTTTAAATGCCAATAGTCTGCAAGAAAATTTGCATCTACAAATATGTGTGTATTGTGAAACCTTTTTGTTGATAAAAAGTCATGATTATAAAGTTCATAATCTACTGCAAATCAGACATTTCTTGGTGGTTATCAGATGCTAATAATTAATTTCTCTTCCAGAAAATAACTGAAGTACAAAAGAAAATGAGTATTAAAATAAATTTAAATTTGTTTTTCTCTTTACTGATTTAAATTGTGATTGGAATCAGTGATTTAAATAATTTTGAATAATTTCTGTTCTTTTACACTATAGGATAGTAGATGTCATGTGGTAGGAGAGAGCTGAAATTTATTCAGAAAGATATCCCAGTTCTGGCTCCTGACAAATTCGTCAAGAAACAAAACCACATAGTTGAGGTTTGGGGGATTTTTTTGTTTTGTTTTGTTTTGTTTTGTTTTTTTGTTTTAGGGGACTTCCCACAGTAGCTGTGTGCATATGAAACTAGGCCTTTTCCTTGCAAAATACACTTAGGAGAAGGAAAAAACCCGAAGTGCCAGAGCNNAAGACTTCTTTGGGTACTGTGCAAAGGNGTAAGAGCTGCCGAAGCTNCTGGGAGTTTCTGACAAGCNTCTGCTTTGCTGGGGCGGTGCCGGTGGGGAAGGCAGCTCCTTGCCTGCCNTGTTTATTTTCCTGAGCACTGCTTCAGTCTCTTACAGACATCAGTCCTCACGAGAAATTCATTTCTGTGGTAACTCCGTGCGGGCCAGAGGAGTTTCAGGGTTCGGTGTAGTTCTGTATCACACATAACACACCCAAAGAGCTTCACTGTGTATTGCTCAGTATTTTTCTGAAAGCTGTGCCTGGTGACTTGACAGATTATTTCTCACCTTAAGAGGCTGTACTTGAAATATTGTGTCCCTTCAGGGAGTTATTATAAATAGCAAGGACTTGAATGAGCACCTTCTTAATCTTCCATCTTTGACTTAATATTTTCCCTTCTTATCAACTCTCAGCCACTTGCTTTGAAATCTGACCAATGCCGGTATGTGATTAATACATCAAACAGGTAAATTAGAGCCATTTTGACTCTGAGTAGAAATTTTAATGGATTGGAAAAAATGAACAGACATCTCTATTTTCAAACTGTTGTGCTCCAAGTATCATACGAGAAGATTTATGTATTCCTGCCTATTGTCATTCTTCCACCATACGCATGAATATTCAGTAACATGAATTTTTCCCAACTGTGTCTTGACTACCATTTTTCAAGATAGCAGCTTTGTCTTTATTTCATGACAGTAAAAGTGCTGATGAAAGCTACTTTAGTCTTAAGACCTTTTTCTTAGATAGTGTATGTGAAATGAGTTGACAAGTCTCAAATTTCATCACCAGGAGCTTGCCTACATTCATGGCGGAGCTGGCCAACAAAACCAAAAAAAAACCTGAGGTTTGAACCTGGTTAAGAATTCCAGCATCCTTGTGCTCTCCCCCACCCCGACATTGAAACCATTCAAGCTTTTGAGTTACGTATCTGAGATTTAGTAGTTTTGTTTCTGGATCGAAGCACATTGGCAGCGCAATGGAGAAGGCGTTTGTCATTCCACAGTACGTGCTGTGCAATTATGGACATTAATCCTGCTTGCACTTTCCAGAACAAAATTGAATTGTATGTTCTGTCCCTGAGAAGATGGCTTCCTTTTAGTTCCATAGCACACTGAAATTAAAGTCTGCTGAGAATATAAATGAGATCTTGTTTCAACTTTATGACTTTCCTGCAGGCACTAGCAGACCAGATAGAAGAGGTACAGAAGTGTTCTGCTTTTTGAAAATTAGAAAATCTAACAAAAGAAATGGAGAAGATCTGATAAAAGCGAAGCAGCTTTCAGACTTAGTCTGGCATGGTTTGGTTGTTTGTCCTGGATCTTGCCCTACAAAACCAAGCCAGATGACAGGAGAGCACCTGAGCTCTCGTGAGGAAAACTGTACGTCAGCTCTTCCTTTGCTTACAGTTTGTTTGCCTCTAAGTGTTTGGCTTTGGTCTCTAGACCTTAAAGCCACTGCCCAGATGTTGGACACAACTGCCTGTCGTAGAGCGTTCTGTGCTGTGTGTCAACGTGCACTGAGCCACTTAGGGGAAAGCAGGTTACATATCCTGGTTAATGCACTCTCTCAGCTAGCAGACACATCTATTTGCATGTTCCTCCACAGCGTGGCAGTCACTTCTTATCTTCTTAGGACCCTGTTGCACTAGTTCTTGCATTTACTGACAGAACATAGCTCTTGGAGACAGAGACCGTGCTGTGGGAACACTCTGTGCCATAAGGATCTGTGGAAGAAGAAAGCATGGCAGATCTCCCTTATTTCCCAGTGGAGAGTTCCAATCATGCTGTAAGAGTAAATCGGTAGAGAGTGAAGTCATAGATCCAGATCTCATGAACTGTTGAGTTAGTTGGTACCTCTCTGTTGCCACAGATCTGAGACTGTGAAGGTAGAAGGCCTCAGTTATTTATCAGTAGGTTCCCAAGATGCAGTCCTCATGTCTTGCGGGGTGGATGAACTTGATGTTTCCCTACTCTGCAGTCTTATTACATATTCAAGATGACAAGGGGTTGGGGTTGGGGGGAGGGGGTGGATGTGAGGGTTGTTTTGTTTTTAAGTCATATGAGGGAGATGGAGTGAGCGAATTACTATCAGCACATTCTGTCTGGGCTCTTGCTGTTTTGTGTGCTGCTTCTCTGCTGCACTGCAATAGTCCACTGTTGTTGTCCTTCAAGAGATGGTCATCCCAACTCTTGCTGCCTTTCCTTCTCCTGTGTTGGATAATGGTTAGGGAAAGTATGTGCAGTAGGCATTATATGGAGGGAGCAATCAATATGTTACTTTGTCTGGAGTTACTTTATTTGATGTAAGGTTGATCAATTAGACTGTTTATTAAAGAGCTTGTGATGGATACTCAGTGCATCTGATGACTACTCCTGTCATGGTTCAGCTAAAATAGATAGTGGGAAGTAGTAAGATCGTGGTACTGGGTGGATATTTAGGTTGTCAGAATGTCACTGCTAGCATTGGGAATATGACTGAAATACTGGCTGGAACTCTTGAGAAAAGTGTCCTGAAATTTGCTGAGGCCCAACAGTGAAGATCATATTTCATGTGAATGGACACTTACACCAAAACAATGAACCTCAGAAAGCTATTGGGTTTCTCTCTTACTCTGATACAGGTCAGGAATCATGATTCATAAACATCTCGGTGGGTTTCCTTTTCACAAACTTATGTGCTGGCCTGCACAAAGCAGCAGCAGCAGCTCAAATCAGAAGATCTTTTTTCAAGGATTTGCATATAAACCAGTTTGAGGTTGTTTTTCCAGTTGTTTCTGTGTAAATATTTTTTCTAGTATCAGCTAAATATTGTATTCTATAAAGATGCGTAACAGGTTTCAAGGGAAGGCTAAATTTAAGGTGCATTTGTGCCACATTAAAAAACTTTATTTTGCCTCATATTGAGAATCACAGAATCATAAACTCCAGTGCCTCATGTGAAAACACGGATCCCGTTCAGCGCTGGTAGCAGCGGCTGAAATCTCTTGGTACAAGAGATGCTCAGGAGCAAGTGAGTACAGGGGTTGTAGTCCTCCTCCCCCCCATCTGGGTTTTACTACTTAAGGATATTTGCATGAGAACAAAATCTGGTTCTTTGGCACTCATCTGCTCCTGCTGTTTATTCTTCGCTTGAGGTTATTGTCTCAGTTTGTGACAACATAATTGGTTTCTGTGGAGAAGATTATGATATTGATGAGACTTATATGTGACTTCAGGTGAGGCGCAATCAAAGCAACAGTTCAGAATAGAAGGTACGCTCTGTTTTCATGCAGTTTTCACTAAGGCTCATTCAGCAGTTTAATTAAGGATGTTATTTATTACTGAATTACATCACGCAAAGCTGAATTACGGACACAGTTGTGCCGATACAGGCATGACCAGGGTCAGCGCTGCTTATTTTGTTTTCTAAGCCGACGTAAACTGCACCAGGCTAGGCAAACATACGCTGTTCGCACAAGGGTTGCTCGCTATTTGTCGTAATTTAGTGTTCTCTAGTGTAGGCAAGCTGTAAGAATTGAGCTGGAAAATGCTCTCTTAATAGTTCTTGCCGTGTATTAAATATTTCTTAGGATGGTTAGCTGCTCTTGTACAAGATGAGATTTTTGGAGAGCGATTGTAATCAGAAAAGTTTATTTTATTGTGTTGTTTTCCCCCCACTGATTCCCAGTTTGCTATTTTATATCATATGCTATCCAATTTTTTTGAAACGGCAGCTCGGCAAAGTTTACGTAGCACTTGGAAATCATTCTGAGATCTTCTTGGCGTGTGCGTCTTCACTCCTAACGCAGGCCTCGTAATTAGAGCTCATTTGTCAATTGTGTTGCTGTTGTGAGCAGCAGCCTGGAACACGCTCTCCCGCGGCAGGGCTGGCTGCGGAGCGGGGTTTGCTGTGGGTTACACTGGGGGACCTGCTGCAGCCCGGACAGGCCGATGGAAATGTCGAGAGTGCTGGTATTTGGGGCAGATGAGAGGAGTGGGATGATCTGTGTCGTGATTTAATTTGCGGCGAATGACGTTTTGCCATGGTGTGACTGGTGGATAGTCCTTGGGGGATGTCACAAGTTAGGGGCTTTTTGTCCTCCCGTCCAGATGACGGAGCTAAGAGGCTGGAGGGGGGGAACGAGCACGAGCCAGGTTACGCGAAGCCTTGCGTGGAATCAGCACGGGCTGGTGGAGACTTGGTCTGCCCACGGGCAGGTGTGGGACCAGGCATCTTCCTTCTGGATGTCGTCTGTTCTGCCTCTGCTGGAAGCCAGCTGTGTAATCGCACCACCAACACTGCCGTAATCACGTCGGTTATCCTTGCTGCATGGTTTAAAGCTCTCCTTTGTAGGCCTGTCGTGAGACGTGCATCCCCCCGTCCTCTCCTCCAGGAAACATTGGATTCTGATACTGCTTTCTGATCCTGAAAGCCAAGGCCTTAGGCACATGCCTTTCGTGCCTCAGCTTTCATCTGCTCCTGCTCCCGGTTGTGTACAAACACAATGGGGGAAGCGAGAAACCTGAGGAGATGGGCTGAACGTACCTGGTCGCGTTCTGGAGGGCCCCATTGTGTGCTGCAAGTAAATGCTTCGTTCTTGGCATCGCGGATGAGCGGGATTGGGAGAATACCATCACGTACCCGTAATTTGAGTTTGAGTTGGCAAGAGGACAGAAGTACAGGCAAGAAATGGATATTTAAGGTATTCAAAATAAGGAAGGGGCATAATTACGTGTTTCACTTGGCTGTATCAGCAGTTGCCTGTAAATGTGTGTTTAAAGCTTGACTGTATTTTGTTACTGAAACAGGCTTTGTGTGGATCGTGGTGTCACGAGGGCTGTGAGCGTCAGGGCGTAAGGCAGCATTGCTGCTCGCTCCTGTGCCAGCTCCTGCCTGTTGCTGCCTCTCTTCCCCGGCAACCCCAAGTGTTTGTGTGGCCGTGCGGTGATTCAGACCAGGGAACAGAGCTGAAACTGGTTTGGCAAAAATCCTGACGCAGGGACCATTAGATGTGCTGCTTTACGGCTTCTTAGTTGCTCAGCACATACAAATATTTAATCTCATGTTTAATTCTGTGTTGTGGGCGTAGGAGCCAGAGGCAGAATCCTAACAACTTGAATGGAATCGGGATTTCCCCTGAAAGCAGGCCCACAAAGCCAATGGCAAATTTAGTTCCCGGCACTCAAATTCAGGCCTGTGCGTCTTGCCCCTGGGCTGCGGCTGCGGAGGGCGAAGGCGGCATCCGTGCTGGTGCTGGCCCTGCCGTGACCTTCGGATCCGGAGCAGGTCCCCGGCCGACCCGACGCGTGACAACATTTCATACTGCGGGGAGGATACTCCGTGGTAGAACCCCAGGGATGTTCGGAGCAGGGCTGGAAACGGTTCCCGAGGAGCGAGTGAAGAAAACAGGGGTGCCTGCACGGGGGTGCAAGGCGAGGCTGGAAGCGAGCCGGCTCGGAGCTGCGTCCCACCTCGCCCCAGCAAGGGCATCGCTTGCGACCCCCGAGTTTCCTCGGTGCCTTGCTCCTCCCGAGGGCTGGGACCCTGGCGGCGGGAGGCGAGGCGGGAGGGCTGTCTGTGTGTCCGTGTCCGTCTGTCTGCGCGCCTCTCCTTTGTCTCCAGCAGCCCGTGCAGCGCCGTGCACCCGGCGGGCGGGCGGGCGGCCGCGCATCCCCTCCCCTCCCCTCCCGCCCGGCACACCCAGGCAGGCCGAGCATCGGCCCGCCCCCGCC
>Ga0065711_1052206_pt1 | contig 10059 bp, 16 predicted proteins | sample Hoacrofraction12_FD_59098 | JGI IMG/M metagenome (GOLD analysis project Ga0065711, IMG submission 59098) | Hoatzin crop microbial communities from Cojedes, Venezuela - Epithelial fraction 12 v2 (version 2) | ecosystem: Host-associated > Birds > Digestive system > Esophagus > Crop | place...
CCGGCGCGGGCTGGCAGGGACCCCGGCTGCCCGCCCCCCTCGTCCCTGCCAGCTCCAGGGGAGAAAATTGGGGGAAAAAAAGAGAAATTCTCCCCCAAAACTCCTTCGAAACCCAACCGTTCGGCTGTCAGAGTTGGCGTTCATGGCTCACTGAGATGCTGCGGGGATGGGGAACCCCTCCTGGCACGCCCGGCTCTGCTGTTGGAGGGGGGAAACTGAGGCACGGGTGGAGATAAGCCAGACCCATCAGCCCCCCCATGGCAGAGGCACCCAGGCACCCGCCCCGGCTCCCGGCTGGGTGCAGCACCCGGGATGAGAACGTGGCTCCAGCCCCAGCACAGCGCAGTTCCTGCTGGGTTCAGGACCTCACTGGGGAAGGTGGGGTCAGTGGGACTGACTGCGCCATCACCAGAGCTTGGCATCGTCTAGCGGCCATGTCCTCACCATCACCAATGCACAGCACCTTCTAGCGACCACCATCACCAAAGCGCAGCACCTTCTGGCAACCCCATCCTCCAGATCACCAAGTGTTGCATCTTACAGCAACCATGTCCTGCACCATCTCCAAAGCACAGCAGCATGTCCTGCACCATCTCCAAAGCACAGCACCTTCTACTGACCACGTCCTGCACCATCTCCAAAGCACAGCACCTTCTAGTGACCACGTCCTGCACCATCTCCAAAGCACAGCACCTTCTAGTGACCACGTCCTGCACCATCTCCAAAGCACAGCACCTTCTAGCAACCATGTCCTGCACCATCTCCAAAGCACAGCACCTTCTAGTGACCACGTCCCGCACCATCTCCAAAGTACAGCACCTTCTAGTGATCACATCCTGCACCATCTCCAAAGCACAGCACCTTCTAGTGACCACGTCTTGCACCATCTCCAAAGAGCAGCACCTTCTAGCGACCACGTCCTGCACCATCTCCAAAGCACAGCACCTTCTAGTGACCACGTCTTGCACCATCTCCAAAGAGCAGCACCTTCTAGTGACCATGTCCTGCACCATCTCCGAGGACAGCACCTTCTAGTGACCACATCTTGCACCATCTCCAAAGCACAGCACCTTCTAGCGACCACGTCCTGCACCATCTCCAAAGCACAGCACCTTCTAGTGACTACATCCTGCACCATCTACCCCCATGTCCTCAACATCACCAAAGCATAGCACCTTCTAGCCCCCATGTCCTCACTACCACCAAAGCATAGCACCTTCTAGTGACCACGTCCTCAAGATCACCAAAGTGTGGCATCTTCCAGCGACCATGCCCTTGCAGCACCACCACAGCTGGATCTTCTACGCACCACATCCTCCTCCATCCCCAGACTTGCAGGTACTGAAGATGTTCATGACTTCCAGACCCTTCCCGGCTTTGGGAAAGCCAAAAAGTTGGTCCCTACCTGAGCTGGGATCAGATGACCAAGCTCAGAAGACAGCGTTTGGTGGTCCCAAACACTTCATGAGCCCAGCAGCGCCCCATCACCAACCCACGGCTGCAACTTGGTGGGACCCAGGTCCCTACAAGCCCCATCTTCTTCCAACGGCAAAGGAAGCCCCAGACCCGGGTTTAACCGAGGATAAATGTGTCTTGGGATAAAAGGGATTGTGTGGGGATGAGTGAGATCAGCGTCTGGCTCTGGGCTTGGCGGGCGCTTGGCAGGGGTCCGGGAGGCTGTACTGCGCTGGCAGACCCTGGGTTTGGGAGCACAGCTGGGTCCTGCCCAGGCCAGGGCTGCTATGGGGGGCCGGGGGGTCTGGGGGTACCTCGAGGTGGCAGAAAGGGGCTGTAATGCCTGTCCCAACTTGTGCTGGCTCCCCAGACGCCGGGATCCCACAGAATGCCGGCGCCGATCTCCTGCAGCCCCAAGTCACCGAGTCACCGTCCCATCGCTCCGGCCCCACGTCACCCTCCCATCGCTCTGGCGATCCCGAGGACACGGCTGCACGGCTCGGGGTCAACCTGCCCCGCCGGCCCCTTTTTTGCCCCAAAGCTTCTCCAGAGGTCGAATTCCCCCTGAATTTCCCCCCAAACTCGGAGAGCTTGGACGGAGCTCCCGGGGTTTGGCCGTGGAACGGGGACAGACGGGTCACGTCTTCTCCCGATGGCGATGCCAATGTCTTCTCCTCCCGACGGAGGACGCCGAAGCGCCCGCCGCCGCCTTCGAACCCAGCCCGGGAGCGACGCCGAGGGTCGCCACGACGCCTTCCCCGACCCCAAGGCCTGCGAAGAGGGGCCGGGGCCCACCTCCATCCTCCTCCTCCTCCTCCTTCCCCACCCTTGGCTCTCCCTACCACCAAGGCAACGCGGCGAGTCGCCCCGGGAGGGACCGCGGTGCCCCCTTCCCAAGCTCCTCTCCCCTCTGCACAGGGGTCCGGCGTCTCCAGCCGCGCCAGATGTTGTTGCAACTGCACATCTGGGAACAATCAGCCCCGCAGAAAGAACTCCACAGTCTCTCCCTTTCATTCTGCTAAACCCCACCTTCCCCCAGCCTTGCCCCCCCTCCCCCAGCTTTTTTTTTTCTCTCTCTCTCTCCCTTTTTCCTTTCTTTTCTTTTTTTTTTTCAAGCTCTCCGCTTGCCAGAGACTGGGAGAACAAAGGGAATATGAAAGGATTCAAATTTTTTTTGGCCCCTGACCAAAGGTAAAAAAAAAAAATCAAACTCCTCTCCCCCATCCCTGTTTTCACGCTTCGCGTTTTCATCAGGGTCCCATCCCCCCCCTCCCCAAGGGGGTGGAAAATAAATAGAAATATTAAAATCTCCCTTTTCTACCGTCTCTTTCCAGGATGGAAAAAAATATTAGACGGCTTCCTTCAGACGCTGGGGTATTTTTAGACTTTCTGAAGTGCTTAAAAACCTACTACAAGAGCTGTCAGGCTGCAAAGACGGGGTGTCCCCCCCCACCCCGCGCGGCTGCCGGCTCTCAGCACCCCAAAAATAAGGTGGGTTTGCTTTTGAGAAGATTAAAAGGGTGAAAACAGCTTTTGCGAGCTCGCCCGCCCCAACCACTGGAGTTTTTAGGGCGACTTTGCAAAGCCCCAAGGATGGGGTTCAGCCCCGTCCGCTGCTGGGGGGTCCCCAGCATCCCCGCCCGGGGCAGGGGGTCTCTGCCCTGGGGGCGGGGGGTCTCTGCCCGGCTCCTTACCGCTCTGGGCGTTGGTGCTGGTCCTGCCCTTGCCCACCGCCTTGGTCTCTTCTCTCTCTTTGCTTTCCAAAACTCCGAAATGAGAGTTAAAAAAAAAACCCCACACTCCTACCTCCAACATGGGGGCTCCGCTGGGTCCTAACGCCGCACCTGCGCCGGCCCCTTCTCCTCCCCGCTTGCAGCCTGCTTGGGGGAAAAAAGAATAATAATTAACAAAAGAATTCACCAAGCACATATCGACGCAACGGTCGTCAGCGCTAAGTGTTTGGTTTTTTTTTTCCCCCAGCTGGATGAATTTTGAACTGGTTGTAAAAGGAGAGAGGAGGATTTTGCGCAGCCTGCACAGTTTCGGCTGGGTTTCGAGCTGCTGGAGGGCGAGATGAAGGGATCATGTCAGGGCGTTGCTCTGTGATCTCGGATAAACCCCCCAAAATCTGGGATCCTGGCATCCCCATCACCCCTCCAGACTCCGAGCTTGGCGTCAGCGCTCCATCTGCCCTCCAAGGCGAGAGGATGCTGCAACCCCGCGGCAGATTTAAAGCTTTATCCTGGGATGGAGGGGGGGGGTGTGTGTGGAATAAAAAACTCCCCTTTTTTCCCCACCCAGGCTGAGGATGCCGGAGCAGATCTGCAGCCCCTGCGCGGCGGCGGAGCCAGCATTGCTGACCGTGGGGCCCTCTTTTCCCCGGCTCGCTGGCGGCTTTCTGGAGGACACGGGATGCCGGCTGCATCCCGGCGAGGCTGGGGATGCTCCCCTAAAACCCCCGAGCCCGGCAGCGACACCGAGTCCAGCACTGGGGGATAAAAAACTGCAAATTTTAGGCATGTTCAAAACAGCGATGGAGCGAGCAGAGAGTGCTGGAGGGCTGGGATGGAGGGAAAAGCTCTCCGGAGATGGCCAGCGGCGTGGACAGGGATGGGGATGAGGCACGGCGAGGCGACGGCCGAGATTCTTCAGCCGTGGGGCAGGATTGCACCCACTGCACTGAGCCCACAGCCGGCTGTGCCGAGGTACGGGGGCTTCTGCAGCCAGGAGCGGGTCTGACTGCTCTAAAAACACGGAGAAAACAAGAGTTTCAGCCCAGGGAGAGAAGCAGAGGGGTTTTTTAAGGTGCTCTCATCTCAAATCGAATTCGGTTTTCCAGTCTGCAGGCTGGATAAACCCCCCCCAGCGACTCCAAACACATCCAGCAGTTGCTCCCATAAAGCTTCCGCCTGCCCGAAATCCGGCATTGTCCTTGTCCCCAGCCCTGTTAACCTCTAGCTAAGGGCAGGAGCTGCCTGTTAATAATTAAATGGACTTTGCAAAACCCCCTGAGGCCAGGAACACCCTGGAAAAACCAGCCAAGCAAAAGCGAACCGAGCTGCAAACGGGTCCCTCGCGCCCAGCTCCCTTTTGCTTTTAAAATTGCCAAGACCAGGCAAAAAATCTCCGAGGGGTGTGTGCGTGTGTGTTTTCTTTTTTTTTTTAAGCTCAGGAAGCCTGGCTTAATAACTCCAGCCTTGGCTAGGATTTCAGGAAACCTCTTACCTCTGCTTGTGCCTCATTTCCTGATCTAATCCCCAGCTCCCGGAGGGCAGAGGCGCCGCCGCCGCTCGGAGGGGTTCAGACTTTCCACGCAGGAACCGGCCTTCGATCCAAGAGCCGGGCTCGGAGGCGGCCGAGAAGACCCTCGGAGGCGGCCGAGAAGACCCTCGGAGGCAGCGCGTTCCCCCTCCTTGGGGATCGGGCTCTTCCCCTTTCGGGATGCGGCATCTCCATCTGCTGGCTTCTCCTCCGTTGAAGGAGTGGGGTTTGGCAGCCTTGGCGAGGACGCTTGGGTTTTTCCAGCAATTCTTATTATTTTCTAGGAAATTTCAGCTGGAAACTGGCTCGGGGGTTATTTGCTCGCTGGTGCTCGGTTTGGGCTGCTGAAATCCCAGCGGTGCCATCCCCGCGTTCACTCTCTTGTTTCCGGGCATCGAGGACAGCGTCGTCCAGCCCAGACGGAGAACGAGGTGACCCTAAAACCTCTTCCACCTGCTCCCCAACTCCGTCCGATACTCACCCGCGCCGGCAACGCCGTCCTGCCCCAAGCAAGTCCGTCCGCGCCAGGCAGCACAAGCAAGCGGCCAAGAAAATAGTGTTAATTTATTAGACAAGGCTCACGACAGCAGCATACGGAAACCGAAAGCAGTACGTCCTCCTCCCGACTGCGCTTACACCCCGATGCGCTGGAGTAGAAGTTAAAAAATAAAGAGATTCAGAGTGGGTGTTTTTTTTTAACGCTACAAAGGTCCCATCCGAAAGCAGGAGTGCTCTGCAGGAGCATCGCGAGCGGAGAGGGGGCCTGTGGCTGGTCCCCAGGCGCTGGGGCTGAGCAGCATCCTTGGCAAGGCGGGGATGGGGTGGTTTGTAAACAGTTCCTACACATCTAGGGCGGCCACGGGGGGGGTTTCACAGTGAGCAGAGACATGAGGCTGGGGTGGGTGCCCTCACCACCCAAACATCAGGGTCCCTCATCTTGGTGGTTTTGACCAGCCAGGAGAGGAAAAGGGAATGATACCGGTGCCCAGCGTGGGGAGATGGGTCCGAGGCCAGCACGGGAGTGGGAGAGGTCCTGGAGGAACAGCTGAGCGGGATCGTTTCTCCTCTTCTTCCAGACCTTCTCTCCCAGTTTGCTTCTCCAGCATCTCCTCTCGGCCACAGCTGCGGCACCGGTGCGTGCGGATTCACAGCCGCGATGCTGAGGGTCTCCCCGCGGGAGCCTGCCCGCCGCATCCCTCCGTTTACCAGGACAAATAAATAAGCGACGGCGTCCGAGGGCTGGCAGGTTGTGCTGGGCTGCAGAGCAGGCAGGAGGGAAGCCCGACGCCTGCTATCTCACGGCGATGGACATCTTGGGCGTGGCGAAGAGCGGTTCATTAAGGGGCGGCCAGGACGGCTGCTGCTGGCTCAGCTCCTTCTCCAGCCTCTTGAAAAGCTTCTTGGATGCTTTCTTTTGGCGCAGCTTGCGGAGGCAGCTGAGCAAGCCGTGGTCCAGGGCGGTCTGCAGCAAAGGATGGGGGAGAACAGGTTTTGGAGAGGCCGTGGATCCCGAGGAGAGGGCAGAGCTGACGCCAAGGTGAGCCCTGCTCCCTCTGTGCCCACGGCTCCCGGACAAGGGGTTGCTCGGACAGCCCCAAAAGGACAACACGCATCCCTCGTGTGCCCAGCGCCCACCCCGGGCTGTCCCACCTCCAGCACGAAGGCAGCGAAGAAGTTGAGCACGGCGATGCCCAGCAGCAGCAGCTTGAAGTTCAAGTCACTGATGCCCTGCAGCTTCAGCAGGGTTTTGGGGAAGCCCAGCGGGTAGAGGGTCAACCATATCATGAGGCCAAAAAGGAGGATGAGGACCACCAAGAATAGCACTGAGGGTGAGAAGGAAGAGAGTTGAGGAGGATGAAGGTTTGCAGTCTCTCTTCGTCCCCGTGGCCAGCATCGTCCTCACCATTGGTGTAGAGTGGCTCCCGAAACGGGTACCCCTTGGACATGGCGATGGCCAGGATGAGGTACTGGAAGCCCGTGACACAGAAGAGGACCGTGTTCTCGTAGTTGGGCAGGTTCTGGGGAGCCGTCACCGTGCTGTTCAGCGGCACATACCTGAGCCAGGCAGGGGAGAAGGCAGGGGGTCAGAGGAAGAGAGAGGCAAGGAGAGGGTCTAAATGCCGACCCCTCGTTCTCCACGAGCACACAGGAGCCGTCTGCTCCGAGGTGGCTGGTCGCATTTTGTTGGCCAAAACCAAAGGACAAGCACCCGGGCTTCGCTGCAATCCTCTGCGCCGTTCCCATCACTGAAGCCACACTGAAGTCCCTTACCAGCTCTGCGAGACGGTGATGAAGTAGCTGAGGACTTGCACGGTGATGAGCAAAGCCGTTTGGAGGAGCAGGCTGCCCAGCACGAGGACACTGATCAACGCCCCTTGGGGACGCTCCACTCCCAGCTCCTGGGCAGGACCGGTCCGACCCATCAGCACCGCCACGGTGGTGGTGATGATCAGGTCGAAGAAGAGGAACTGGAAGTCGCTCAGGTTGGTGTTGATCTGGGGAGGAGAGACCGGCCGCTCTCAGCGCGGGGCTCGGAAGGGGACAGGTTAAAACCCAGCCGGGAAGAGGGGACCCCAAGGCATCCCTGAGCATCGCAGGCACCCGTGGGCCTCACCGTGTAGAGCAGCAGGACGGACACGAACTGCACCAGGCTGTACAGGGCCATGTACTTAAAGACGCCGAAGGAGGTGACCAGTGAGCACCTGCCCTCCCTGCGGAGAGAAACAAAGACTCGCCCACCAGCCACAACACCCTTCCCGTGAGCTGTCCCAAAGAGGGGACAGAGGCACTCATGAGACCCCCCCCTTGGTTTTCATCCCCCACCACAGGGCTCCGGGCAGCTCACCGGATGACGGTGGGGACGCACTCGATGTTGGCCACGCGGGAGGTGAACGGCGAGGCCACCGACGCCTCCGCCTCCGACAGCGAGATGCCGACGTCGGCCGCTTTCAGAGCCCCGCAGTCGTTGGCGCCGTCCCCGCACATCCCCACGCAGTAGCTGCGGCGAGAAGGGATCCGATATTTCACGACAGGACAGGGGAAAAGCCCTGGGTCTTCAAGGTTGCACCCCTGTATTTAGGATCACCCCACATCTGGGAGAGGACAGGATGCGATTTCGCAGCCGCCAACCGCTCCGGCGCACGAGAGAAGTCTCGGGGCAGAGAACTGAACCCCTTTCCCCCCTCTGTCCTCCATCCCTCGGGGCTGGAGGGGCTTACTTCAGCTCTTGCAGGCTGCACACCAGCTGAGTCTTCTGGTCAGGCGACATCCGGGCGAACACAGTGGCTCGGATGAGGATCTGCAAAGAGGGAAAGGCTCGGGGTCCGTATCGCAGCACCCCACATCCCTGCGCACCCAGGAGGAGCCTGGTGATGTTGAGCTTTGCCAACTCAGCAGGGCAGAAGGCGTCTTGCACCGGCAAAAAAAAAAAACCCAACAACCCTCAGGGTGTTTTGTTTGGAGCTGTGAGGCTGCAGCGTGAAACCCTGGAGAGGCAGACCCTGCCGGAGGGCTTCCCCGCCGCCGGACTCACCTTCGGCAGCAGGTCGGCGAAGTGCTCGCAAACCACGGCGAAGGATTTGCCGTTCAGCGCCAAGTGGCAGGGCTGCGGCTGGAGGCAGCAGCCGTCCCGCGGGTGCAGACCCTGCCAAGGAAAACAACCCCCTTCTCTGCAGCGGGGCTTCGACTCGCGCTCAAACCCCTGCTGAGCCCCGTGGACACGGGGCTGAACGGGCACCCTCAGCCCCCACGGAGCAGGAGGTAGAGCAGCTCCCCTCAAACCTGGATTTCAGGCATCTAAATGATGCTATTTTGGATAAAAAGCATGTGTGAGCGAGCCCTTCGTGCCAAGCCTGGCGCAGGACCGGAGCAGCACGGTGCTGGCTGCATCCGACGAGGGTGCTTGGAGCATCAGCTCCAGCCTGACGTGCTCCCAGGGAGAAACAGGAGCAGCTTCTCTTCTCCTAAAGGAGGCATTTAATAAGGGGCAGAATCGCATCCATAATTGCCTCTAAGGGTAACGACGTTGGGAAAAGAGAGTCCTGCAAGGTGACCGGCAGTTCGGGCTTTGCAAACCCCCCCCGAAACGTCGCCTCGGGACTCACGTCCGGCTGCTCTTCGCCCTGGGAGTGCTCGGCCAGGACGAACTTCAGAGCGGCGGGTTTGTCGTGGCTGGGCGGCGAGGCGTTGACGAAGACCACCCGCTCTTTCTGCTCCACCATCCGGCAGCGCTTGGCCACGCTGACGGCCGTCAGCATGTTGTCTCCTGGCAGAAAGCGGCGGCGGGGCTGAGTAACCCCGAGCGGCGCCGGCAGGGTCTCGCACGGCTGCCAGCCAAGGAAAGCAGCTCCAATCTGTCGCATCCCCTCTCCCAGCCGCCACGGCCACACCGGGGGTCCCTCTGCTTCCCCACTTTTTGGAGTAGAGCTCCAAAATCTCCCTTCTGTCCTACCCCGAAGAAAGGCGGCAGCTTCCAACCCCGACAGCGCTGCCTGCCTTGCTGCGAAACGCCCAAAGGTGACCCCATCCCCCCATTAGCTCTGCAATTCGGGGTGCCCACGAAACACCCACATTTACGTGGTCAGCAGCCACACAGTGAGCAGTTTGGCTGTTTAAGCCGCCCACTCCAGGTCTGTGGGTTCACACTGTGCCCACGAAAAGGCAGCCTGCAACTCCCCACACCCCGCTTGCTGGGAGCCCATCAGCGAGGCAACGCAGCCAAGCAGCATAGAACCATGGAATGGTTTGGAAGGGACCTTAAAGATCATCTGGTGCCAACCCCCCTGCCATGGGCAGGGACATCTTCCACCAGACCGGCAGCGATGCACAAAACCAGGGTCCACCAGTCCTCACCGTGCCTCCCAGCTGCTTCAGGCCTCCGATTTCTGGTGAGGAAACCCTTCACCCCTCGCACAACGTGAAGCGTTGTCCGTGTCCCATCTCCCCCCTCCCCCGAGCCCAGTGTCCCCATCCCCCTCCGCGGGGTCACCTGTCACCATGACGGGGCGGATGCTGGCGTTCCGCAGGAGGTGAATCACGGGCGCGGACTCTGGCTTGAGGACATTTTTCATGACAAGGAACCCCAGGAAGGTCAGGCTGCTCTCCACAGAGTCCCTGGTGGGATACAACGAGCTGTTCAACACCATCCTCGACACAAGGCAGAGCAGATCCATCGGTATAAACAGCTGAAAATCCATCTGGGGGGCAGCCAGCAACTAATCACAGAATGGTCAGGGTTGGCAGGGACCTCTGTGGGTCACCCAGCCCAACCCCCGCCCAAGCAGGGTCACCCAGAGCAGGCTGCACAGCACCGCGGCCAGGCGGGGCTGGAACATCTCCAGAGAA
>Ga0065711_1052207_pt1 | contig 10059 bp, 9 predicted proteins | sample Hoacrofraction12_FD_59098 | JGI IMG/M metagenome (GOLD analysis project Ga0065711, IMG submission 59098) | Hoatzin crop microbial communities from Cojedes, Venezuela - Epithelial fraction 12 v2 (version 2) | ecosystem: Host-associated > Birds > Digestive system > Esophagus > Crop | place...
TTCGCAGCGCTGGAGGGAGCAGGCGTGCCGGCCGTGCTGGGCGGGGGGCTCGGGGGGCCCAGGGGGTCCGGGGGGGTTGGTTCTGTTCCATGCAATGCACCCCACGTCCCTGCCCGCCAGCCACAGGCGTCTGCCATGCTCGGGAGGGGTCTGACAAGGGAGGGTTGTTCTCTGGCTGGAGCGTGGCCTGCCAAACAAGAGAGAATCAGGTTAAATAACACTTTTTTTTTAAAAATATTCCAATGTCAGCATTAGAATACACAGGAAATTGAATTTTGTATTTGATTTCAATTAGCAAAGCATAAATTATATTTAATTTTGTACACAGACTGGGTGATTCATTGTTCTGGAAAAGCTGGTACTTTAAGGTTCAGAGACTGGAAATGCGGAGTTAGTCTTTTCGGAAACCAAACTGCTGTGCTGCAGCCTCCTCCGAGCCACGTCTCTGTCTGTCGGTGTCACTCTGTACCCAAACAATATGGAAATCCTGACCTGAACACTTGAACCCACAGCACTACACAATAAAACGTTGTAGCAGCTGCATTTCTCCGCTCCATTTCTCCCAGCAGCACCAACACCCTGCAAGCGGCCACCCCGACCTGCTCCGCAGCCCAGCGCAGCCCCACCGGTGCCGAAAGGGCTGGGGGAAGGCGCGTGCCACAGCCGGGACCGGGACCAGGACCGCAGGGTCCAGGCATGGGGGGTTTCCAGCCTGGTGGGCTGCATCTGGAGAGGCCCTGCATGGGGTCAGGGACCCGCAGAGAGCACAACCTCTGCTTTTCTCTGCAGGCAGGGCCCAGCCACCGGCCGGGGACAGCGGGATTGTCCCTGCAGCGAGGGACAGATTTACTCGCTAGCCACACAGCTCAGGGTGCACCTCCCAAGGTCACAAAGAACGAATCCCCGAGCAATGTCTGGGAAGTTTCACTTGCTGCTGATTAAGGATAAATCTGTGGATAATAAAAAGAGAGAGAGGGCTGGCTGCCAGGCAAAGAAATTAGGGGGAAAATTTTTTTATCTTATTTTGTGTGCACAATTTCCTGCTAGTTTGAAAAAAGCTATTTCACAGCACAGCCCTATTGTGTCATCTGATAAAACCACTGAAAAACTTTCATCAACAAAATTAGGAAGTAGTGAACTATAAAATTGCTAATTATTTTCTAGTAAATTTACTTTTAAATAACTTTAGACACCAATTACAAGCACCATTAAGCACCATTAACACTGGGTATATTTACCAAACAAGGATGGAATACTTATTATTCAAATCAAGACCATTTTGGTGTAGATTTTGCTGTTTGAAAAGCTGTACCCTCTTACCAGATGTTTAAAAAGTCATCAGAAGATCAATTACACCTCAAATGTAGTCAGATCCCTAACATTTGAATTGTGGCACGACATAATTCAACCCCAGAAACAAACACCCGTGTGAGCAGGGACTGTAATCCTGAGGAGCTGCCCCAGCAGCGCCTGCACCTCGGCACCGGGCCAGGGACAAAGTGCTCCTCTCTTGCAAGCTCCAAGGAAGCGAGTCCCGCGTTTAGCTGGCCCGGCTGTCCCTTGCAACATCTCCTTCCCCTGCTCGGTGCCCGACTTCACCACCCTTCACACACCCCTTCGTGTTGGGCCACCAAGCACTGCTCCTCCCGGCAACCTGCTGCCGTTTCGTCCCTCCAGCGCCGGAGCCGGGCGCCTGTTGCTTCCACCCGGGCTTTGCTCCCCTGCGCAGCTCCGCAGAGTGTTTGCCTGCTCCCTCGGCCCACGGGACCGCCTGCGGCGAGCCCATCGCTGCGGCTGCCATGGTGCTGGCGTCGCGGTGCTGCCATCGCGGCACGCCTGGTCCCGGCACTGGACGCGCTCCGCGCTGGGCTGAGCGGCGGCCTGCGCCTCTTAATTGGACGTTGCCAGGCGGCTGTCAGAAAGCTGGCTGCAAAGCTGTTACCTGCTCCCACTTTCCCGCTGTTATCTTTGACATCCTCATTATTTATTAACTGCCCTGCACCCAACAGGCTGCCACCGATGTGGAGATGCTCTTATTATGCAGGCTCGATATGCCACCTGCCTTCCAAGGTCACGTCCTCCAGGATGTCTTGCAAACCAGATTGAAGAGGTACCAGCAAAGAGGCAACATGTTCTGTATCTGCCGATGACAAGTTTCAAAAAGAGCCCTTTGAATGAGGATAGCATACTCGAGGATGATACAAGACCCTGTTGCATACTGCTTTTCCCTACCCTGTGCGTAGCAATGAGCTTTCTGCACTGACGTCAGCAAACACAGGAAACCAGAGCATCGGGCAAGAGCTCCAGCCGTCAGCTTTCGCACACTGGAACAAAGCTTTTCCCTGACACCCGAGCCGGGGAGGAGAGCAACGTGGGGATTATTTAGCAGCCCAGGTTGCAAACCCGCGATGACCTGCAACAGCTTTGTCAGCACGAACAAGCTCCTTTTTCCAGCCCTCTGCCGCTGCCTCCATGGTGCCTGTGACCCCACGCACGCGGTGCGGTGGCTTTTGCGCCCTGTGCCAACAGGCTGCGACCTCCCCATTTTTCCAGGCAGAAACATCAAAACAAACCAATGCTCTCAGCTCCCCAGCTTTCGTGGTGCCCTTTGCTCAGGTTGTATTTTGTTTTGCTGACCTCAGAGACTATCCCTCTATGAGTCACTCGCTGGAAGAAAAATCTGGTTAGAAAATTCTTGATGCCTTTTGAGAAGCTCTTCTGACTTCAGGTAAAAGACTTGAAATCAGAAGAAATAATTTTGGGGTCACTTCACTATTACTTTATACCACCAACAGGGATATTTTGGAAATTTTTAGGTGTAACGCAAGGTCTAGTAGCCCAATAGATATGAGCACTTGCCCATACGCACCCCAGGCAAGGGCAGAGGCTGCCAGATCAGAAGGTTTCTTTGTGGAAGGATTTACCTACAGATTAAAGGGAATTTCTGCTCTAACCCGGTGATGCTCCAGCATGGCAGAGCAGAAGGACATTGGGGCTTTGCAGAATAATGCAGAGAGCTCCCCATGCCGTCAGTGTCCGGCCCCGCCTCTGCTCCGGGTGGGGTAGGGCACGTCTCGCCCGTGTCAGAGGGGGTCCGCCAGACCCCCAGCAAAAGAGCTCAGAGGAGCACGGCCGGGGCTTTGCCTTGTGCCAGGCTGGCAGCAGGGACTGCACACAGCCGAGAGACCTCAGCCACCACGAAGATGACATTCACCTGCCGCTCACTCACCCTGCTGCAGAACAAGCTGCGCAGCCTGTGCTTGCCCCTGTGTTGGCAGAGGAAGGTTGGTTTGCTGGCTCACGGTTAGGGTGGGCATTGCCTCAGCGTGGCTGAGGAGGCCCTCGGGGAGGAGGCAGGCATCCCCCGGCCCCCAGCAGCTGCGTGGGGAAGGAGAGGGTCTGCAGGTGCTGGGCCCTCTCCCCATCCTCAGAGGCGGGATGGAGGGCCCTCCTGCAGACCCCCTCCTCGCATGGCCTGGGGTGGGCTGCCCGGGAGGTGGGCTGCCCCACTGCGCCCGTGCTGCACCTGGGCACGGGCCGGGAGGGAGCGTGCACCGTGTGCGCAGCCCTGAGGAAAGCAGAACTGAGAGGAACCGGGGTTGTTTCAACAATACGTTTTGTGACTAAAGTCATTATGTGCAGAGAGATGTACGGGTAGCTGAAGGACAGAATTAATATAGTAAGTAATCCTCTCCCTTTAGCAGTATCTTTCTGCATGAAATAATGATTTAATGTCTAACTTTTTCTAGCATACACATTTCCTCATAACAAACACTTATATGATATGCAGCTATTTATGTTTCAAGGCAAAAAGCGTGGAGTGTAATGGACTCTACTCTGACTATCTATCCGTGAAGAAATTTCACTGTACCATGGGAAACGAGGAAAAACATTTTATTTGGAGACAGTTTCTTTCTAAGTTGTTCTTATCTTTCTCCCTTGTTCTGTGTTGGATCTGCATGACCCTGAGTTGCGTGTCCTGCACATGGGGTGTCTGTGCCCTCCAGCACCCCTGCCCAGCTGGGACTCCCTGGGCAGGTCTCACTGCTGGCACGCGGCCCCATCCGGGGGGTTTGCCAGTGCCTCTACGCGGCGGGCGGCACGAGGTATCGATGCCGTGGAACGGTTACAGAGGATTCTGCACAGATGTAGTGCGCCCGTTTGGACCATACAGCTGTTGAGTAGCTAATCCTGTAACCTTCAGCAGCGGTGGGCACAACCACCAGTGTCTGAGCGGGACGCAGCCCCAGGGTGGTCCCTGCCCCGGTGGCACTGGCAGCGTGCCATGGAGCCCATCACGGCCCCGCGAAGGGGCAGCCACTCTCCAGCCAGCCGACCCAGCTCTGTGCCAGCCGCTCCAGCCTTCCTCCCCATGCAGGCCCCCGCAGCATGGACCCATCCCGGAGAGCTGGCCCGAGGGGCTGGGCGCTGCTTTCCGAGGCTGCAGCGCCCAGCCCAGGCAGCCCTGGCTGCTCTGCAGCCCCAGTCAGGAGGCTCTCAGCTCTGCTACTCGCTCTTCCCTCTGTGAGACTAATATCCAGGAGAGAGACCTGGCCTGCGTGGACTCTTGCCTCTGGGGTGTTGTTCTCCTACTGTCTAAGGCAGATCCCACAAACATCAACACCATGCAGAAGAAATGAGCTGTTCCCCAGCAGTGACACACTGCTTAAACGCACTGATCCAGATAACACGAGAGATGTCTGTGTAATGAAGGCAAACGACACATCTGGCAATTTTCCACCCAGCTGACAGAGATAAACAGTTATAAATATACCCCATTAATAGCGTAAGCATCCTTCAAAGCTTGTCTTGAGAGTCTGCGTGGCCAGTGTGCAGCGAGCAGGCTGGAGCTCTGGCTGGGCGCCTGCGCGGCAGGTACAACAGAGCCATCAGGCTTGCAGCCCCTCGTTAGCAGAGGCGGAACGAAGCGAGGCCGTGGCAGAGGGAGACACTTCCCAGGAGGAAACCAGGGGTTATGAAGCCGTGTGACGGGCAGTTCTGGCATCGCCCTGTCAGGGGGCCGGCGCGCCAGTGTGTCCCCCCACGGACTGACATCCTTCCCCCTCCCCAGGGACCCCGCACAGCACCCAGCCTTGCCAAGCAGATGGGCTCAGCGGGGGTTCAGCCCTAGTTTAACGAGGGAAAGATAAAGGATGATTTTTGCCTGTATTTTTGAAAGCTACCCGCAGAATCAGTTGCAGTTAATGAAAGGAGTGAGGAATACATAGGTCACTGAGGGTGACCGCACTCCCCTCTTGAAGGATTTTGTCTGAGCAGAATAAGCGTCTGAGAGCAAGTCCGCTGACAAATTCAACTCTTCTCAGGGAATGTTTCCATTCATGTGACAATTCCCTGGTCCGTCTGAGTAATATTTTTAAGGTTTTTCACTGCATCTGTGACCTGCGGCTTTTAGTTCCCTCAGGCAGAGCCCAGCTGTGTTTCCTCTCTCGCAGGCATCTCCTGCTCGTGGGAGTGAAGCTCACGGCCTGGGCTCTGGCAGGGACAGGCTCCTGGCAGCAGGAACCACACCGTGCATGCGGACCAGACGAGCAGGGGCTCTGCTGCGCGTGGGCACTCTCGCCCGCTCTGCTTCTGCCATGCCCCGAGCCCAGCACCCAGGACACAGTGCCACCATTTCCCTCCTCGGTGACCAAGGGAGAGGGGTCCACGACCAGGCAGCACGCCCTGGGCACACTATGGGAGACGGCAAACGGACTCCCACCTCCTCCGTGCGGGCTGGCTGCTGCAGCTGCAGGGCCCCGGGGCCCCGCACAGGCGGGTGCCCGGCTCTCGCCATGGCCCAGGGCAGCAGTGCCTGTGTCCCCAGCGTCCCGCACGGCCGGGCAGGTCTGGCACTGCACAGCACCCGACACGTCCTTCTCTGCAGAGGAGCAGGGCACTCAGCCTCCGGTGCGGAGCCGGGAGGGGAAGGGGGGGGTCAGCATCTCCCGTGTGCTCGGCCCCAACCCCAGGGCTGACCCAGAGCAGCCCACGCCGCCCCACTGCGCCCTGCCTCAGCAGGGGAGCGGGGCTGCTGCCGAGACCCTTCCACCTGGACCCTGCACGGACAGGCCCGCAGGAGGGTGGACGCAGAAGCTGGGGACGCAGCAGAGGCTCCGCTGCCTCCAGCCTGCCCCGCTCAGCAGGCTGCCAGCCGGGGGTGAGACCCGGGACGGGCGTCACTCAGCCCGGCTCCGAGCGGGAGGGCTGGGTGCTGTGCCTGCCTGGCAACACCCTCCCCCAGTCCAGCACCGTGGTAGAGGATGGAGGAGTGTGCCATTTCCCCAGTGTTCCCAGTTCACCTGGGAAGAGTTGTCTCATCACAGTTAATTCCTGTTAATTTCACCAAATTTCTGAGCTCTATGACTCTCCTTGACGGAGGCCAAGCAATTTACGGCATTTTGCCCAAGCATCAACGATTTTGGCTGCCCTTTGTGGGCTGACCTGTTTGTCTAGCAAAGGTTTACTGTCCAGCAAAGGTTTACTGTCCAGAAGTTTTCTTTGTCTTAAAAGTCCACTGCATCTCCTGAGCCAACTGAGGCAATTTCTTAATCCTAAACACTGTCACCGCCGCAGCCTCTGCCTAGCATGGTACCAGCCTGCAAAGACAGTTCATTAGTGACTATACAAAAAGGCTCTCTTCATCCGGGCTGCAATTTGGCCACTTCCCAGTTCACACAATCTGTCAGAGTTCACAGGAGAGGAGGTCCTGCTGAGAGGGGCTTTGCAGTTTCTGGAGAGCTATGGCTCCTGAGCTGGAGTGCATACACAACAGCAAATGCTCGGCTCATCCACTTGGTCGGGGGCCACCTCTACAGGGTAAGATGGAAAAATAGTTTAACAAACATTTTCTCCTAGCAAGATTTAATAATAAAATCTTAAGTCTGGTGTTTTCCTTCCAGCTATGACAACTTCAGTGGCAAAGTAGATTTGTTGGATTTACAATATGAGAATTACTGTCAGAAAGGAAAGAAAAAAAACCCCACAAATCCAAGCCTGTGTTCCCAGAGACATACGTTGGAAATACTCATTGGAAATAATGCCCTGAGAACTGTAAGTTTTAGCCCCATTCTATTAGGGAAAATGTCTTTTCATGCAACTCAGAGAGGGAATGGCATATGCCACTGGCTTGTCCATCTGTCTTGCTCTCTTTGCAGCAGCACAGCTCTCAAACAAGAAAGTCAGCCTTTGGTCCTGTCAAAAACTGCAGCATCCACTTTCTTATTTTAAACACAGAAAACAAGAGCTACACAGCAACATGAGCTGGAGCCACGGCTGTCACACGCGCAGGTCAGGCTTTCCCAAGGGTGCTAGGTACAAGAAGAGCAGACAGACTCGGTGCTGGCACAAGCCCTGCACCAGCGGAGACTTCCTCCCGTGACGTGGAGCCAACAAGCTGAACTGCACCTTCTTGGAGGTCATCATACACAGAGACGCAGCCTCCCCGTTAAAGCCCGTGCCTTGCCAGAACAGGGGTGCTTTTCGGATGCTCCCATGTGCCCATGCACCTCATGGGCTGCAGGGTTCGTTTGGGAACCGCAGCTTCCCATCAGCCCTCTGTGCAGACTTGCACAATTGGCCCCAATCAGGTGAAATTCCCCTTTTCAGGTCGGAAAGGTTTTTTGCATTTTGAATATATAAGCAAGGAGCCAGGCCGAACAATAGGCTCACAGCCCTGTGCTCGTGCTGGCCTAGTGATCTCTGCAGGAGCGTAGGGCTTCTGGAGATTTAAACGTGTGCGCTCGTGCAGAGGGTGTCTTAGGAGCTGTGCACTGCCTGCTACGTTTCCTCCTCTACCCAACTGCGTCTTTCTTTCCTTAGCTCCCTCCGCTCCTGGCCTGATTGCAGCTGTCAAATTGTTTCTGCTAAAGCCTTTTTCTCCCCGCTTTTGAAGCCGTCTCTTCCATCCATTCTTCCCAGCTGTGCCCAGGTGATAGCAAGTGCTCCTGCTGCGGGGCTTTACTGGTTTGTGTTCTGGAGAGCACCCGCAGCCTCGCTAGTCACTTTGGGAGTGCTCTCGGGTGGTATTTGCAGCTCCCTTTGGATTCCCTTGGAAAGCACGGTACGGTCTGGGTCCAGACAGACCTGTGTGCACTGGAGCTGTCAGCCCATGTCCCAGCAGAGGAGCAGGAGAAGGAGCTGCACAGCTGGAAGGTGGCAGAGAGAAGCGGTGCCCCGGGATGGCGCATTAAGGGCTGCTTTATCCCTGCTAAATCACAGAGCAGCCCAAACAGGCATGATTCGGAGCTGGGTTTCAGTTTAGATGTGAGTGTGCTTTACCCATGACACGTACTTTAAGAGAAGCAGGTTGCGGACTCACTTTTAAAGCTTCCTGGAGGACAGCTCCTCAGATACTCCAAAGTCACCCCTGCGGGGGTGCTGCTGGTGCTGTGCGTGTGGCTGCCGCCCCGATGAGACACGGACCGGGTGGAGGGGGTGCTCACAGCCTGGGGTGCCTGACTCTGCTGGTTTCTGGGCCATTTACACTACGGGTTTCTTACAGCTTACAAATAAAATGCTGTCGGCATGTTTCAGCATCACCAGGCACATGTCTGCTGCTGCGGCCTTCCCCATGCCATTGAGGAATCCTGCTCTGTGTGGGCACAGCTGCTCAGATATAGCCCACACAGCACCTGTGGCTTCTCTGGTATTCACCTCCTTGTTAAGGGTTTAATAAGTTTGTGTAACTTTTTGTTAAGCAGTGAGGAAATGTTTTCCAGGGGAAGCTAATTCCAGCACATCCTCCTTGTGTAGGTTTGATGTTATGGAACAGTGAGCCTGTTGAATTAATTACCATACAGCACTTCACTTACTCAGCTGATCTGCATATTTCACTCGAGGATGAGGGAAGCCTCCTGGTGCTGGTAGGATGCTCTCAGGGTTGCAGCTCCAGCCCCGAGGCTGCAGAGAGCTGCCTGCTGCCCCACGCCAGGGGTCTGCCGGTGGGCTGGGGCTGCCTGCCTGACCCCCTTCTCCAGCCAAATCACGGTAAGCAGGACCTGCAAGAGGCAGCACTACCTCCTGCCAGAATTTGTGTTCATTCATGTGTAAATGCCCAAAGCAGGCACTGCCCCAGCAAGTGGACCATGCCAGCCCATGCCCCCTCCACCCCAGCTCATGGGGGGGAATGAGTAGAGCTGCTCCGCAGCTCCCTCCTAGGCTGTGCTCACGGAAAGATATACAAACGCTTCTGGGATCCAGGCATTTTTTCATCTTGGCACGAAATTCTTCCAGAGATGATTATTTGAGAGATGAGTCACCAAATACAATAGCAAAGACACATCCTTGACTTACTGGCAGAGAAGAGAGATGTGACCAGCATTAAGGCTCCATGCAATGTCTCCATCACAGAGTGTCTGGCATTTATTCTAAACAGCTCTCAGTCTTGAGCAGAATTGTTTTTTCACATCAGAAATCCAGCTACTTTTCCGTAAGAAATGTTCCTTAATGAAAGGAAAGACAGACTGAGTGCACGGATGTAAAAATCATTATAGCGTAGCTCTGTGCTCTATACAGCTGCTGCCTTTTAAAGCCTGCTTGTATGAACACACATGCACACGTGGAGATGCACACTAGCATCTCTGAATTAAGGTTACGCTCTGAAACGGGGCATAAATTCCAGCTGCCTTTGGGGAGCAGGAAGGTTACTTCTTATGTTTCTCGAATTTTCTCTCTCGTTCTGCCTATTTCTCCTCATATGCTTTTACAGAGGTGTCCGAACGTCAGCCCTGTGCCTCCTCTGTGGGCTCTGTCACCCGTGGCCATGGCTGCGCCGTGCTGCGGGTTTGCAGGGTGGCTTGCCCCAATGCAGGGCAGAATCGTCCCTGCCCAGCGCGGCTGGTTGGAGCGGGGAACAGTGAGGCACAGCAGCAGGGCGACGAGGCGGGCACAAGGCCAGCACGCTGCCCCAACAGAGCTCAGAGCTGGCCAGGAGCAGTCATCCGGCCTTGCCCCCAAGTGCCCAGAGGCCCCTGGAGAGAGGGGACATTGCCAGAGCAGGCAGCCTTGCCTGGGGAGAGCCAGGCAGTCTGTCCCTTGGCGCTGCCTTGAAGCTCCCAC
>Ga0065711_1052208_pt1 | contig 10059 bp, 6 predicted proteins | sample Hoacrofraction12_FD_59098 | JGI IMG/M metagenome (GOLD analysis project Ga0065711, IMG submission 59098) | Hoatzin crop microbial communities from Cojedes, Venezuela - Epithelial fraction 12 v2 (version 2) | ecosystem: Host-associated > Birds > Digestive system > Esophagus > Crop | place...
AAAAAAAAAAAAAAAAAAAAAAAAGAAAAAGAATAATCATTTACCTTATAGCATCTCTGCAACTTTACAGTGAATTGTTAGCTTGGATTCTACCCTTTGGGATTTATTCAGCTCAGGTAATAAGACTGGGCTGTTTTGGCATTGCCCAAAGAAGTGTCCTACCCCATATGTGTACCTTATCTACCACTATTCCTTCAGGATTCAAGGAGCCCAGAAACACAGGGATTTAACACCAGGGAAAAGAGTTACTATTTCATGCAAACAAAGCTTCTCATAAAGCCTGCTTGCTTTATGTTAAGTAACCCTTCCATGTTCTTTCAGTGGTTACCCACACGGATTCCACCTACCAGTTAATGTAATGCATAACTCCAAGCACAAGAAGGTTTCCTTAAACATGATCTTCTGAAACAGGCATCCAATCTAGAAGACCAGGCTAATGAGAGCAAATTTATAATAATAAGAGTGAATAAATAGGATCTACTTATTTAAAAAAAAAAAATCCAAACTACAGAAAGAGGCCAATAAATCAAACTATTTACTGCTTGAAAGAGAATTTTACTCTCTCATTGGCGCTAACTCTGTCCACGCCCAGTCAGTCTTTACTTCATCAAAATTATAAGTAGAAGATTAGGGGTGTGCTCAGGCTGTCTTCAGATATCCCAGTATTCTTCTCATTAATGTTAATACACCCTCAGGATATTCGACACTCGAGTTAGTGACTCACGATATTAAGCATGGCCCTAAAGCAATCAAGACAGTCACAAATATCTCCTAGCACACTTTAGCAGTAATGTCCTGTAAAATACCCTTTGCGCCTGAAATTCAGCACTTCCTAAGCAACCTCATAAAAATGATAACTTTAGAGATGCCTGCAGCAATGCAAGCTGTACACAAGCCCCTCTTCCACAAGTCACTTCACAGCGCTGTTATTAGCATCCATGAGTGGCAGAGCTGGCTGGTAGGGAGCAAAGCGTTAGCTGTCATCTCGTCATGTTGAATCAGTCACCGCTGATAAAAGCTGATGAATAATGTAGAATAAAGTGAGCACTTCTGCAGATAATGGCAAAACATCAAAGTGACAGTAAGGTCATTACTGAGTGTAAAGCATGATATTCATTTCACAGTGTGTTTTACTTAATAATACTGACAGTGAGTAGGGCCTTTTAAATGCAATAAAAATAGCTGTTATTTGGTGGCATCTGAATATGAGGCATTAGAGAAATCCAGCCTTATGAAAAAGGAATCAAACAACCAAGTTTAAGACTCCTTTGATAGAGGAAGAAAAATGTAAAGATACCTTTGATGGGGGAAGAAGGAGGTAAAGATACGTCCGATTCCATGTAACACCTATTATAGTTGAACACTATAATTGACCTCGAGAGGAGATTAGCAGGTGTTATCTATATATGTCCACCACTTGCACATCTTCCCCCAGGTTCTACTAGTTTTTAGTTATATGGAAAGATTATTTTTCCTTCAGTAGTCATCCCTCTAGCATTATCAAAAGTAGTATTGATCTGTAATTTATCACTGCACATTTTCACCCGACTGCAAAGCACCCACTCCATGTACACACGGAGACTTCCCCACACAGTGCCAAATCTGATATGGAAATAAAAGGGATTCTTAAATTGTGTGACAGAGACCTAGGAATAGAGTTCCAAGTAATCTAGGAGCTGTGTGTTGTGCAGGAAAAGTAGAACAGATTAATTTCTCTAATTACAAAATGCAGATTTTCTTTAAATGTTCCTATTTGGATGGGTAATTAACTGAGATAATGGTTGCAAATATACGGCCTGAGGTGTTTTTACCTCTTGTGCTAAAGTAATATCCATAAGGAAGAACTGTTCTCAAAGCCTACTTACCACATTAATCAAGTCTTTCCTTGTGGGAGGACAAATTCTCTCCCATAAATTGTGAAGCTCTTATTCTGGCTTTAAGCAGTAGAAACCCTGCAGTGATTTCATGTAGAGAGCTTGATGGCTTGCTACTCTATAGGCTTCAGCAAGATTAATCTGACTCCAAAGCAGGAGATGCTGTTTCAGTACTCATTTGCATGGAATATTGTAGCGAACAAAGAGACTTCTGCTGCATAGCTTACTTGAACATTAGTCTTTCATCAGTCAACTGATAAGTCACTGAAAATAAAATTTGGTTAAGTAATAAAAAAAAATGCAGCTTATGAACACGACTGCCGTAGGTGGGTATGACTCAGTATTTTTATATTTTCAGAAATGCACATTTTAATGAAAATCCACACAAGTGACGGACAGGATATTACGTTGTTGATGTAAATAGGATAGCTGGACTGGAAACCAGCTAACAGACCCTTATGTGGCAGAGGTAACAAATAAACGCGGAGCCACACACCTTGTCTCAGCAGCCTAGGGAAACCAACCAAAACTTCAGATCTGACCGTTACCTGTGGAATATTTTCTTATCCTGTACTTTTTGGTTTCACAGTTTGGTTTAGTTTAAGTCAACGTGACACAGAGCATTCCAGAAATTTGGCTTAATCTTCAGGCCCAAACTTGGCCGCTCCTGCCCATGGCCAGTGATGAGGGCGCTAGGTTCATCATGCCAGGGGTGTACCAAAAACAAGTCCATCCATTCCTGGGACCTTCCCTGCCTGCTCCACACTTCTGAGAAACACAGTCATCAGCAGATGCAGAGAGGCTGCTGCCCACCTTGAGTTCACAGCTGGGGATGAGTTGGCATAAACATAATCAGGAGATGTTATCGCTCCATGTGGCAATAAAAGCTAAGGAGGAACATTCTTCCCCCAGACATATAAACTGTTCCATATGCTCTTCGTGGTAAGCTAAGTGGCTGCAAACCCCCCCCGCTATGCACCAGGCAGAGAGTGGCTGAGCAGAGAAAGAGTCATAATGTGCTACGGCTTCCAGCTGCTACCCTGTGCCCTGACATTTCTGGAGTAGGTGTACATTTTGTGATATAATACCCCTAGGCTCTCTGCAGAGAAGGTGGCTGTTTTCCAGAGCAACTACCATCAGTCTCTGTACACACTGCAAAATTGCTGTAACCCTCGTTGTTCTAAGTGGCTGCCTCAGACTTAGTAAAAACACTTTGGTTATATCAAATAAACATGAAGATCTTAAACATACCTGCTGAGAGACTGGAGATGTGAGATAGAGCAAGCAGAAAAGCAGCCAGGAGGAAGCAAGGAGGGACCTTCAAAAATTAGAGGGTATTTTGTCTCCAAAATACATTTCTGAAAACAAAACAAGAAAGGAGCATTTCACGCAATGATGAGATGACAAATTGTAAGAGAAAAGGCATCATGTAGGAAGGACACAGGAAAAAAATACAGCAGGAAGAAAAAGGAGGGAATACAGCAGTAACTCAAAGTGTAAGCAACTGTGAGAGGTTCACATTCCAGAGGTAATGTTCGTGGTCAGGCTAAAACAGAAATAGATGCAAAATATATTCAGAGTGTTCATCCACAACAATCAAAACTATGCTAGCTTTCTTTCCAATAGTTCCTAACGCCAGTATGAAGAGCATTACCTCTGTAGAAGGCTTGTCGGCTACCCACGTCTTAACCACTAGACTGACTGGGGTCTTTCCTTTGCTGATTTAGAGGGTACGGCTATGAATTAAGCCTGCTCCTTTTACCTATGGTCAGGCATTAACTACAGCGGTGACTTCTGAGGGGTGTGCAAGAGTGTGTGTGTGGTGGGGGGGAATAATGAGGGAAAGCACAGCAACAAGTTCTTGTTCTGGGCTGACTTGTCTGAGCCAATTTCTGTTCCAGTTCCCAGGCCAAGAACACACTGCTTGTTCGTGGTCTTTGGAGACCTAACTTGTTAAAGGCTTTTTGGCTCTCCTCCTCATTTCCACTTGCTAAACTCTTCAAAGTGTAGTTATGTTATGGCAGGTATTTTCACCTTTGGCATTTCTGAAATGTCTAGCCTTAAGCCTGCTTGTTTTTCACATTATTTCCCTGTGTTAGTAAGTGGTGTAGCTTCAAGAAACACGCTGTGTAGTCATGTAGCAGAGGAAAAGTGCTATGGCACCATGAACTGGAAAGGCCAAGGAGCAAGTGTGATCCACTTGTCGGTTTGAAAAAGTCGCTGCTTAATGCATATGCTTTCAATGCAATCTTCCTTAAGCAAAAGGCACCTGTTAGAAGAAAATTCTGATTTTTCAGTCCTACTGGTGTGTGTCTATGGTGGTGTCAAAAACAGACTTAGACCCTTTGCAGGATCCCTGCTGCAGCCCCAGATTCTTCATCTTGTACAGTGGTTTACCTCCAAATTCACAGCTAAGACTCATTGGTCGAGGCTCGTGATTCAGAAGTCGTCTAATTCTCCTCACAAGAACAGGAGGCACAAAAGATATGATGGAGCACCATGGGAAACCGCATCTTATAACCACTCTTCACAAGTATCTTCATCAGATAAATCAGGAACTAAATAAATCTTTCCAGAGTTGGCAATGGATATTGCTGTCACAATAAAGGAAAAAAAAAAAACAAACAGACAAAAAACAGGACTACACACTGCAGAGACAGGAGATGCTCTTAGTGGGAAGATGCAAGTTCATGTGTACTGGAGGTAAATGGGATGAGAGGGCAAGAGGTCTGAGGCAGAAAGAGTTTTCCTCAATATGGAGAGGTTGCTCTTACAGTAGCTTTTGGTTTTTATTCAAAACTGTTTTGTTTTGTGCATGTTGTTTAGCTATTCCTGTTATTCAAAACTTGCCTTATCCATAGACCAACACAATGTTCCATTGTACTGTACGAGGCCTAAACATCCTCTCTTTGCTGCAACATGAGCATCCCTCCATCCACTTTCAGATTAACCACAAGTTGATGACATAATGATAGGCTAATACTAATTGTATATATTGTAAAAGCTGAGCCTATGGCACTAAATTCAGGCGCTGTGTATTGTCTCACTCCTGCAATGGTGCCTAGCTAATGCAGTCTCAAATCAAAACAATGCATTTCTTCAGTGCCTACTCAGCTTTACTCTTGCTTTTCTGAAGAAATTTCAATTTATTTCCTTTACTTAGACTTCATTTTTGCAACTCCTTAATACATCCCAAAAGGGAGGGAGGGAGGAGGTTGTGGATCAGCCAGGCTACAGTTACTTTGACTGAGCTAACCATAACTGCTAATGAGTACAGAAAGCTTTGGAAAACCATCACCGCAACAAATGTAGTTAAATTAAAAATATCACAATATAGTTTGACTGGGACTCGATCACTATGTTTTAAACGAAGCTTTCTCTTTTATTGTTTGTTTTCGTGTAAAGGCCACTAGAAAGTCAACTATTATGTTGTGCAAGTCTAAACTCTGAAAGATCTTGCAACTTCTTCCCAAAAGAGTCTCATACCCTCTCTTTTACATGGGGGAGATTAACCTGAAACCCACAATTACTATCCCTATGAGGTTCAGCACCAGCACCCCGAAGCACTTTTGATGGAATGTCTTAATTTCTGCTTCTGTAGATGATTTGACACAAAAGAAAGTGTTAAGAAGGTCTCCAATAATTAACATTCAGTAACTGAGGGTGTTATGGACAGCATATGAAGATCAGGGTTAAAGAGATCTTGCAGTTACTATAAACCATGTAAAACAGAGCAGATGTAATCAGGTATTTGTGGCAACCTGCTTTACTTTTTCATACACACTTGCACACTCATACTGCTATTGTACATCTCCACTAAAAGCCAGGCACTTCTGTGCTATACTTATCCTTCTGATTGCCAAGATAACAGCACCTGGCTCTCTCTTTAGTTACCAGAATTTTCAAATCACAGTCACTCTACTCTTTTTAAGAGCATAATGGGTTTTAAAAATGGATGTTTTACATAAATTCACATGGGCATAGTAGCATTAGTACGCTATTTTCATTGAGACAACATCAAGCTCTAGCTGCTTTGAATGGCACTTCAGGTACATAGATGCATATTAAAAGCCACTTGCTGAAATAAACTGAAACAATCAAAATTTCTGATTATGCTTAAAGAAAAGTCATTTCAGAGCAGTGAAAACTGATAGTCAAATCTTATTATTCAGCCATGGCACACGAGATTTATGTTTTGATGTCTATTAGTTCTCTAATTGTTTTCCCTTCAAGCATCGATTCATTGAAATTTGATAGCTCTCTGGGGTTGTTATCAATTACTCAAAAATAATTTGTCCTGAAAAAATTGTCAGTGCTCTTAATAAGTGGCAAGCATGAGTGCTTAGCTGGATGATTCATGAATATCAACTGTTAATAAGAACTTCTCACTAAAAACAGTAAAAGTTCATTGCAGTAATAATAGCCTTTAATGCAGAACCTTTCCTCATAATAATTGTCTTCATACAAAAGTCTCTGTTCCATACAGATGTCAGCAGTGGCAGAGAGTGCTTCCTTTTTAGGAAGATGCTGGTCATGTTTTCAGTCAAACTGCTAAGCACGAGGGTATCTGCAGGAAAAATTGAAAAAATGGCTTGAATTGGTACCTAGTTCACCTTATCCTGAGTTGGGATTAGTTACACCTGACTGTATCTAGCCTATTTTTAAAGACTTCAGTGATTAAGACTGCCTAGGGAAGTTATGTCAAGGCTTCTCCATACTTGCTATTGTGATTTTTTAAATGTTTAAGCTGAGTCCTTCATGGTCCAGCTTACTTCTTCCTTATTCATCATAGACATCAACAGGTGGTGATAATTTTTCCCCTGTGCAGTATATTCCTCTTGCTTTGGAAGATCCGTTACTATTCTTTTCTTCAGGCTAAATAACTTTAATATTTCCAGCCCTCCCTCAGTGGTGAAATTTTCTACACCAGAAATGATTCTTGGTAGGAAACATGTCCATCTCAGCCAGAAACCTGCACAGGAAAGCAAGCCCAACCAACTTTTGTTGCAGTCAGGCCCACAAGAAGAGACAGCTCAGCAGAGACCTTCCCTTCACCTGCCCGTTTGTGCGCATGGCATGGCCGGATACCATTGCTCAGACAGAACTCTGCTGTTGTGCTTCCCGCAGCAAGCTCCACACATGCTCCTCCAGCTTCCGCTCACAAAAACCTGCATCCCCTTTCTCCAAAATTACATCAGTTTGTACAAGTCAGGACGCAGGAGCCAGGCTTGGTACTGGCAATTTTCTGCTAGAAGTGGCTGAAAGACTTCTATTTTCCTGGGCTGGCAGAGTTTCTCTATTGGTTTACCTTATCTTACTCAACTCAATTGACTTGTCTTAATTTGATCTCACAGATACTTACTTAAAGCACTAACACTAAGTGCTGAAAACTTCTGTGTGGGATAGTACATTGAAGTGTATCAGATAAGGGGGATCCCAGGTGGGTATGAAATGGCTTTAACTGTCTGATGCGCTGGCTACCGATTAGCAAAATGCTGTGGGAACAGAAAACTGTTTCCAGAGATGTGTCTGACTGCAGTTTTACAGACCCCTGTGGAAGCACAGAAAAGATGGCAAACTTCAATCCAGTTTCTAAATTGTATTATAAAACAACTTACTACGGGCTGAAAATGAAAGACAACTCTTTGCATCCAGATCTAATCAAAAAGCTAGAAAAGAACTGGAGGGTGATTCTGGCTTCATGGTGAAGCAAACCAAGACACAGGTCTAGATACAACATTGCACAAACAGGCATGAATTCAGATATTATGAATATTGCAAAGGAATATATGAATAAAATATAACCAGCAAGAATCTCTTAGTAGATCAGATTCTTGTTTCCAGGCAGATAAACTTTGAAGTGAAGATAATAAGTAATGTTTCCCTAGATAATTAGAGACATTGAAATTGCAGTAAGAAGAGAGAAAAAGGGTGGGAGGGAGGGAAGCCAAGTGCAGCAGAGCAAGGAGCCGCAATTAAAAATGCCACTACACAATGCCAGAGCATTTAAATAAAACAGAAGATTGCAGGAGGTGAGGGAGGGAAGTCCTAGGAATTTTCCAAAAGCACTTTAAACCCACAAAAAAAGGCATGCGTGAAAGACACTTATGAACAGTGTTAACAAGAAGTTGAAGAAACCGCACAATAATATTTTGTCAAGCTACAAAAAAACCAACAGACTTGCTTAGTTACTCAGTTTCCAGGGATAAACAGATGGCACTAGTAACAGATATGGAAAAGACAATAGCTGAAATGAAAGCACAAAAAGTTGGCACAAACTCTACTGAACAGTGGAGATTTGCACAAACGTGACAAACAAGATTGCACGCAAACACAAGTCACAAATCAAACGTGGGCAGAGACAATGCGCTGAGGAGAAAGGGGCAAGAAAGTGACATGGAAAATAAACCAGCAGTCAGTCAACAGCCGTTGTACAAGATGCAAAATAATACAAGAAAACAACCAGTGATGTTATGTAGAAAACTTAATGGAAAAACTTTATGCATAGAATCTTTGTGTCAAGGGCTTCAGAAACAAATTCATCTGTCACTGACTTTGAGATTTCCCACATAAAACATTAATGAAACGCAAAAATAAAAAGTAAAGGTTTGTCAGCCCCAAGTGAAAAAATAAGACTGCAATAAATGAGCAGGAAATCATAAGCCAAAGAGAAAATCAACAATTTTTTTCCCAAGATAAAGTGCACACTAAATAGTGCAAATTAAAACTGTACGATAAGGCGAGACTGGGATCTTTATTATAAACAACAATTAGACACATGAAAAGATATAAAGATTGAAATTTCACATAGGGATGAAAAGTCACAGCTTCCTACTAAACAACAGTGCATGTATTAACTTGCATTAAACTTCTACATACACCAAGTAAATGTAAAACTGAATAAAACCAGGATGGTTATGAATTAGTCATAATTTCATAAGTGTCACATTTGTTTACCACTGACCCTGAAGAAGTAAAAATGCTACTGCAGATATCCACCCTTAGGATTATCAGTGCAATAATCATTAGGATTTTAAACTATCTCATATTTTCTCAAAGAACTCCAAGTGCATTCTCCACCTGAGACAACAAAGTAAGCTTCTACAGGATACTGTCTCAGCACGCTGTAACTTCTGTGTTGATAGGAGCTGGAAGCCAGCTACCACATCCTGAAAAATAAAGTGGTGAACGAAAAGGCAATTAGTATACAGTATGAGATCAGCCAGGCAGAACAGAACAGAGCAGAAGTACCACTCCAGCAAAAGGCAGTCAGCTGCTGGATTGCCCATCAGCTTCATTATCAACAGATGGTCAAGAAATACTTGCAAATATCTTCAAACAAATGTCTGCTTGATAAAAGTCTAGCTAGAATTTTTAAGAGTAGGTAAAAACTAGTAGAAAAGGATAATAGCTAGTGAGGAGATGGTTTTTTGGGTTTTGGTTGGTTTTGGTCTTTTTCACTTAGTTGATTAGTGGGTTATGGGATTTTGGGGGTGTATTTATTTTGTGTTATTTTTAACAAAAAATACCACAGTCAAAACAGGTACTTCACTAAAGTGACTGAGAGGTAGTTAGCTAACTGCTGAGACAGTGAAATGTGAAAACACGTCAATTGAACAAGAACACTGAATTCACAGTCAAATGCAAAGTACCAGCCATCCTGCTTAATTGAGAATTTTGAGAATTTTAAGGCAGGCACTAGAAGGAAACAGGAAAATAAAGCAGAGGTATCCAAGCACTCATATTCGTCATTCTGTCAGGCTGACCCAGTGAAGGAAGGAAGTCTTCCCTGCGCCCATGAAGTCGAGAACTGCAGAGACAAGGTGAGCCAGCTTGAAAGCGTTACTTAAAAGGTAGAGCGCCTCAAAGAACAAAAGTCTTGTCAAAAGCCAGAGCCACTGTCAGAGAGAGGGCTATTTCTGAAAAGACAGAATTGCCAAATTCAGCCAAGGACACCAGGGTGAGTGGTCATACTTGCGGAAGTCAAGCTAGATGGCAAAGAGATAACAACAACTCGGAACGCTAGCAGCAGGTCGTGGAACAAAGCTGAAATGGGATTTTGCTGCAAAACTACATGGATCTACCTCTCTGTAACATGAAACAATATTCAGAATTGAGATTTTAGAGTATTGTCGGTCCCAGAGAAATCTTTACAAAAAGAAAAAAAAAAAAAAAAAAAAAAAAA
>Ga0065711_1052209_pt1 | contig 10059 bp, 3 predicted proteins | sample Hoacrofraction12_FD_59098 | JGI IMG/M metagenome (GOLD analysis project Ga0065711, IMG submission 59098) | Hoatzin crop microbial communities from Cojedes, Venezuela - Epithelial fraction 12 v2 (version 2) | ecosystem: Host-associated > Birds > Digestive system > Esophagus > Crop | place...
CCCCCCCCCGTAATTTGGTAGCATTTAGTGAGGATTTCCAGGGTAATGTAAACCATCAAGGTTAAACAGAAATGAACAGCTAGGTAGAATTTACCTGAAAAGGAGGGAGAGGTGGAAGAAGGGCTGTATGGCGCTCTGATAAATATGGAATTGGTCCTCCTCATATACACGGTGTGCAAAAATCAGTGACATTTCTTGTGATCTGAGTAAGAACAAAGGCAAAGTGAAGTGAAAGAGGCAGAAAAGATCAGAGCACAAGGCTGTATAATAGATATTCTAAAGCAAAAAAGCCTGTATTTTTCATCCAGATCTGCTTTAAAATAATGGCACATAGAACTAGGTACAATATTTTCTTAATTTAGAATTTCATAATACAATCTGATTTGGCATCTAAAATATATAATCATCACCAGAATGTAAATGCTATAATCCTTGTGACATCTACTCTACCTACTCTTTTTGCTGCTATTTTGGCTTGATTCTAAGCAATCGTACCACACCAAGCATTACTTTTATTAATAAAGGTTAAGCATAGCTGAATACTGCTTAGCAAAATCTTATTTACCTGAATAAATAACTCCCTAGCAATGATGAATACACACAGCAATGTGCATGCTTTCATCTCCACATAATATACATCCATTAACACCCACTGTGCAATACAAGTTATCAAAGCGCTATGCGCCCTGTATCAATTGAAAGAGATTTATTTAGCAGCACACGGTTTCATAGGTAAGTACTTTTTGAATCCTTGGACTGCTTGTTGGCCTGTACCAGAGGAGTGAGGTCTGGAGTTGGAGAGAATCCCAGGTAAAACGTGGGTGGTGTGGTTTACAGTGTGACTTCTTCAGCGGCATTTATCCATCCGAGTCACACCTGAAGCCGCACCAGTGCCAAGGACAGCATGGCGCCGGAGGTGGTGCCTTTTGGAGGAGACATACAGCCTGGCGTTGACCGACACGAAACCAGCAGCAGGATGAGGTCATGGCTTGGAACGAAAGGCGGCAATTCGGGGAACCCACCAATCGCTGAACAGCCCCGGGGCTTACCACAGGCTTGGCGGGACCTCCAAACATCTGACCTCGCTGATTAGCAAGATGGGAGAAGGGAGGAGATGGAAGGGGTTTGTAAGGAAGATGAGAGCAACTGAATCCTGACCAAAATAACCTTCCCGAATCCCTGTGCCTAATGTCAGCAGTTAGTTTGTATTTTCACATTTAGTTTGGACACTGCTGGACCAAAGTCTCCCAGGCACAACTTTGTCACCACACCGATCTCAACAGTATTAAAGTCAGATACATTTGTTGTGTTGATTACATTTTAAAGTGTCATCATCTCCTCCTTATGCTTGCAGCATTACACTGAGATTTCTTCTTCAGGATTTATTTCAAGCAGCAGTCTTGCCACACATTAGGGCATTCAAGCTACTGACCATTTAACCACCCAGCCCCTGAAAGAGAAGAAGCCTTTCCTTTTTCCCTCCACTCCCTAGCAGATCAATGTTCAGGTCCCATCCATTCCCTATTGAAATGATTCCTCTGTAAATATCCCGTTACCTAATATTTACCACGCTGGTGCAGAGTCTGAAAGGTAAATTTGAAAAGAGGTGATTTCAGGCCTCATAAACAACTAACCAAGAAATGCTTCGGGAACAGCAGGCACGTAGGATTCGATAACTGTAGCAGGGCTACAAAAGCCATTCACAACACCCTTGTTGACACTGCTTTACTTCTTCAGGACTCTGCTTGCTAATAAAACTGCAAAAGGATTAACCAAGGACATTCACAGAAATCGCCACAAAATGCCTCAGCATTTATAACCCTACTCTTGCTGTCCCAATGCAGTCAAATTCCTATTCAAATCACCAGCTATTTGGAGCACACAGTTTCTTCCTAAAAAAGAAGAAAGGGGCAGAAGGCAGAACAAATTCACGTCAACAAACAAATTGATGACAAGGAATTGAATTCAAAACTTCCATAGAAGAATGACATAGGAATTATAGAAATTAATATCCATATAAGTAAAATAAATCATCCCTCCCAGGTCACAAACTCCTGATGTTGCCTTGCCCTTCCAAGGAGGGAGCAGGATGGCATAGCTACCAATTGGTCGGTAAGGAACCGAAATGCTTCTGGAACAGCAGTTTTGATACCATGACAGTTGCTGCAGCCTTCTACATTAAAGTAGCAGAGTAAAAGCAGCTCTAATAAAATATAGTTTGCATTTATGCTCCCATGGCAATGTTTTTAAACTAGATTTCTTCCAAAAGAAGGCAGATACAGGGGTAATTGCTCTAACCAGGACACCTCACTAGCAGTGAACAGAGAAGAACCTTTGCAATAAAGTGGACGCACACTGTAAACTGCAAGTGCCAGGGACGAGCCTTAGTCCCCAACTTTCAGAGGTTCCTCCCAGCTTTCAGAGAGTTCCCCCTTTTCACTCTAGGGGTTATTCAGCACATCATTGCAGGAATGCCAAGGCATTTTGTAAAAGTCGTCCACACGTGAAGAGTTTGCCTGAGTGAGGCGGCCAGGGTTGGGCTCCTCTTTATATCCCCTGTTCCTGCTTCAAGCAAACATTTTAGTGCACAATCCTACCACATTACACACCTCATTAAAAAAAAAACTCTGTTTCATTTTGCTTTCATGAGCAATTTACATTTCATTTGTGATTTTTAAGCAGAAAACCCTTGGCACAGATTTTACAGATGACATACTGAAAAGGTTGGGGGGTTTTGTTGCTTTTTTTTTTCCTCTCTTAAAGAAAATAGGATTAGAGGTAGAGGCTTTTATATTCCACCACTTCTGAGACATATGTTCTGCTCTCCCACCAGTTATGAAGTGATTACTGGAGTGGCACAAACAGATTTTTTTCTAACAAAGTGAAGGTGTGATTTTCTCAGGTTCTGTGAGAACATGCACACTTATTTTTACCAACCCAATCTGTTTTCCAGCAGTTTAATGTCCGCAGGGTTTATAAGGCTATCTTAGGTGTTGGATTCAACACAGCTTGCAGGATGCTACCTTATTATGGAAGTTTAAAGAAAAAGACACAGAGAAAGCAGAAATGATACAAGACTCAAAGTAATTTGGAGACAGACTTAAATATACATAAAGATTGACCTTTTTTGCCACTTGCCCATATACGGTTCTCCAAAGCCTGAAGGCCCTCATATCATAAATTCTTACTTCGTTTTAGAAACCCTACTGAAGATCTATCCCTAAATAATTTACATATATAGCCTGACTTTTAAAAGTATTATTTTTACTCCACAAAAAGAAATTTGATCTTATAAACACTTACTGCCAGGAACAGCGATTCCAGCAGGGGAAAAGGGACTGGATTTCTTGCACCTTGCCTATTTAAGCTGGCCATAAAAGGCTACCAAAGGAACAAGTGAAAAGATCTGATTTTATATCAATTCACACCCATTTTTCAGGTATATAAAAAATGAGACAAAGAGATTTCCCTACAAGGCGGGGTAGGGAAAGGGTTCACACCTGCATTTGAACTGCCCACCTACTCCAGATTCTCAGCCAAAAAATCTATAAACACACCAACAGAAGACAATGCTCCTCTAAGAGACTTGTAAAGCTAAATTTTGGTCTGTTACACTGGGACAAATTTAGAATAACTACTTCAAATGCAGTTAAGTTACTCAGGACCAGAGGAAGTGAGAACAAAATTTGGTAAGGACTGTACAGGGAAGTAGTCAGTTAACATTTAATTCTCGGTGAAAATCCTCAGGTCTAGTGTCGGTACAAGGAATATACACAGGTTTAAGAAAGAGCTTGTCTGAAAACCCCCTCATGGATGTATTTCAAACTACTGATGTATCAGTTTAGCTCACAATTTAGCTACACAAGCTAAACTGTAGATTTCAAGCCTGGCTGAAATCTGTACATTTGAGCTCCTGCAAAGTTTTGAAGCAATTTTAAGTACAGTACTTCCGAAAAAAAATGCCTTTTGTTAAGCCACAGAAATGTTACAGGTGGACAAAACTCTTACACAGGGCAATATGCCTTAAATATGTTTGTGCTTAGTGGCTCAGTGCTATTAAGACAAGTGGTTTGTAAGGTATTTTTTTGACACAGGACAGTTCAGCCCTCCTAATCAAGATTTTTTCCCAAGAACAGTCTTCATCCTTACCTCTACGCTGAGGGATTGGACAGTGAGGTCAAAGTCATTAGTCCATGACAAAAGCCTGAGCAGGTCCCACTAAGCACGCTCGGTAGGATTTTTTGTCATTATTGCTTGTTATTTTGGATGAAAAGTACCCCCTCCTTGCAAACTGGGATTTTCAGTGCAACCTCATACAAGTTAATCTGGCCACACTCACAGGAGCAGCAAGGTCTCGTGTTCAGTGGCAGAGGTGGTGAAGACCCTTCAGTACAGGGGTACAGGCACCTCAGGCCCCCTTGAAATGCAGCTTTCATGAAATCAGAAGTTTAACTGTAAGGTCAGAAGGAAAACGGGGACTCGGAAAAATTCTACACTTTGAAACTTAGAAAATGTGTAGGAATTATCTAGAGACAGCCCTGGCCATTTCATCTGCAGAGCTCTTACAACACCAAAGGCACTTCTGACTTCGAAGTCGTTTCTACAACTCTGTTTTTCCTTGCTTGCCTGTTGCAGTATTTCCTACTATTGAAACAGCTCCTCGCTGATGGAATCAGTGATGTTTCACTCATTTTTTTCACTTAAGCTCCCCATCCCCCCTTATCCCACTCCTTTCTTTCCTGCTGGCTTTACCAAATTTGTATCAGACAGAACTATGAACAAATAAACATTCTGCTTTTAAAATTTACTACATACACTGTATTATCCTGTAACTATACGATGATCATCTCAAACATTTTGCATGAGTTATAACAAGTTATTTTTATTTATTTTCACTATCTGCTTATTACCATCATTAAAAAAAAACACAATATAAATTAAAGTGCAATAATCTATGGCAATGAAAAATGTTAAGTATCTGCATTAGATCCACAGAGGCAAGGAAATTAAAAGAGGCTTAAACTCTGAGCTAATGCTTCATCCCTAATTCTTTCTCTTGTGCCCATATATTGAAGTCTCAGCACAATGAATCTGTGAAAGGACACACTAATGTGTTGTGGAACTGGTGTACAATAAATTGATAGGGAATTTAACGTAACTCTGTTCAGAGATTGGGCCTGAGATTTCAGTGATGAGTAACACCAGGCAAAGAATTTACATTTTAATTCAGGCTTCCCTTGAATTTTTGGCTTTAATTCATACTCCAAATACTTTTGGGAAAGAAGGCTTCTGCTGAGGCATCCTATACAAGGCAATGAATGTCTGACAGCAGTTAGTACTTTGTGATTTAATTGCATTGGTATTTCTTAAAAATAAGAGGTCATATGTCACAAAGCAACGTCAGGGTCTGAAACTCTTCTCTTAAAGACTATTAAAAATCACTAAGTCCCATTTACAACAGGAGGAGCATGCTAGTCCTGATATTGCAGAGTATGTTTGTACTCACAAAGGGCTCACAAGATCTCATAATCCTATATTCTAAAGAAGCAAAAATATCTTACATGGTATTAACATCAAATCAAACAGAAACTCATGCTCCATGATAGATTTTTTCAAGAAGAAAAGGTTGCTTTTCAAAGTTCTTTCTGCTCCAACCTTGCTTTTTAGATTTGCTATGAAATGAAACAAGATTTTAAAGAGTGGAGATTCAGAAAAAATACAGAACCGGTGTAATCTTTGCACTGTAAATACCCATGCTGAAATGACAAAAGAAAGTAGAAGGTGTATGCAAAATCACTGCAAATAAATTGCTACATGTGCCGTATCTCATAGAACTGCTGAACAGTTTTTATTACATTTTTGTTCATTGGAGATTGCTATAGAGATCTCTGCATTGCAAGTAGCCACACCATTTCAGTGCTTTGCTGTTTCAGAAGAGCAGATTTTCTTGATTAATAACAAAAGGTTTTGTTGGGATCAGAGCTGTTTCCCACCATCTCTATGCAAACCCGGCAACACAAACTGTGTACATTAGCATTTCAAGGAGCCTCCTATTAATGATGGCAAGAAAAGCTCCTCTCGGTGGGTAAAATCCATTTTGTCCTCTCTTGTGACATCTGTTCTAACTTTTAAAGCCAGAAGGGAAACTAGATAATGCCAGAGAGTCTTTTGATTTACTGTATTGGCACTTGTGATGATGCTTCAGACTATAAAAGCATGTAACCCTAGTGGACATACATGACTGTGTAAATGTGAACATCTGCATATTCCCACAAAATAGGGTGAATTGAAGAAGTAATTCCAAAGTTCTTTGTTAAACTTTTAACTAGCTTTTTTTTCAGGATTTCATAATTATGCTTTCAATTACTTCTATACCATAGAAAATTCAACGTTTTAAATTGTATTTTTATGTAAATGTTTACTGCTACATATGTTTTTTGAATTAATTTCATTTCCCAAAAGCTTTTCTTTGTTTTACATTTTTTTGTGAGTAAAGACATTTAAGCAAATAGAGTTGGAGAAACTGAAATACGGTTAAAAAAATAAAACTCCAAACAGTGCAGGATAAGAAAAAGTAAACTAAACCCTGCAGATTTCTTACCTCTTTACACCATCTGTGCAGTATTGCTCTTAGGCCTTTTACATTGGTCATCCTGGGAACAAAGCTGAAGGCAGATTCCAGCAGTTTTTCCATTCACTATTCATTCAGAGGTTCATCAGCTCCATATGGATCCAGCCAACTGCTGTGTTAAATCAGAGCCTTTTCCCAGAATTGACATGGTAATGAAGTCATGGTATTGCTCACAGAAAAGGCCTCCATAGGTATTTTCCTCTCTAACAAATCCAGCCTTTTCACCCCATTCACTCCCTAAAATTATCTCATAACGTTACAACATCTGTGAACTGGGTTTTTGCCTTTTAATGTCTAGCATGTTTTATTACATGACTATGCATTACATACTGGTTAACAAGACTCCTACACAACCAAGGAAATAAAATAAACTTGCAGTCTTCTCTTTCCAGCTCAAAATGTTTCGTCCCCATTTCCTTTAATTTATCTCTGCTATATTTATTTTTCTCCAGATAGACCTGTCCAACGTAGTGATGTAGAAGATGAACCTCAATTTTTCTGATTTCTATCAGAAAGGGGTTTTAGAAATATCCAGGATGAAAAACTGTTTAACCACAAAATGGTAAATCCATCAATACAAAAAATTGCTAAAGAGAGACTGCGGTCTCTAATGGCAACAATGTTCTAACTGTTTCCTTCAGTTCATCAGATGTAGGGATCTGAACTTTGTTTTAACGGCAACTGTTCAATATTTGTTAAAGAATAAATACGGGAAAGTTTATTTCTGTAATACACCATCTGCAACAAATATGTAGATACTGCCTTGATATGATAACACGAGGTCGCTTTATTGGAAATCTATAAATTTCTCATAATAATAATACACTTGAACAAAGATGATCTACAAAACCAGGTGTCATTATAGATGCATATGTCCAAGGTTAGCCATATACTGCCTAAAGAGAAGAGAATAGTTAGCTACTTACAGTTAGTGTCGGCTTTTGAGATGGTTTGTCAATATGTATTCCACTTCTGGTCTGCATGTACACCAATACTTTTTTTTCTACGAGTCAACACTGTGTCCTGGCATTTTGGATTGGAAAGCAGAAAGACGTGGCACACATGGTCCCCCTTCTGCAGCCTAGAATAACATCCATCCAACTCCGTGACTTAGAGGGAAGCAGTATGGACAACACCTCAGGATCAGAGTTACAGTGGATTTACAGGGCAAGTGAATAAAGAGTCTCCTTAGGGAAACTGCCCGTGGTATCCCTCTCAGATCTTGAGTACTCTTCACAGTTCTGGTCCCTACATCTCAAGACAGAGGTAGTAGAGTTATTCCATGTCCAGAGAATGGCAACTAAAACAATTCAAGGGATAGAGCAGTTGCTCTCACAAGGAATGAACAACTAAAAAAGATTAGGGCTCCAATTTGAAGAGGAGGCAGCTGGGAGAGGGAATATAAGTAAGGTTTACAGCATCACAAAAGTGATAGAAAAGCTGAAAGCACAACTCGTTAACAACTTTTGCAATACTAGAAACTAGGGGTCACTTGATGAAACCAGTACGAGATTGATTTAAAAGAGGTAAATTACTTCTTTACACAGCACCTAGTGAACTTCTGGAACTTACTGATGCAGAAGGCTGTGGAAGGAGACTGTATCTGTAGGATCATAAAAAATAATGAGATAACTTGATGGACCAAGCGTCCATAAGCAGATACTGCAGGGGCTAAACAGGGCTACGCTGTAACATCCCCAATAAAACTGTCCCGGGTGCTAGGGAAGTCAAGGGGAATGGACTGCAGAAAGTGGCCAGGCTAGTATGGCCTTCCTAACCACATCTCCTCTCTCTGCTTTTGGAGGCAGAACACCTGGGCAGCTGGACATTGGTCTGATGCAGATAGTGCCATGCCCATGTTCTTTTTCACATCCTGTGAATGTCACTCAGCCATCACTTAGAACCTAGAGCTCAGTGTTCCTTCTACTTAAACAATGACTTCAGGGCTGCTCTGCCAAACTGGCATCAAACATGGACCCGCTACTCGAAGTAAAGCTGTCTAAAGGTAGATGGAGCATAAGACTATGTTATAGAGAACCAGGAACAGCTTTGCAGCAGAAACTGTGAGATTCCTTATTCTCGTCCGACACAAATATTTCATAGTGGCTCCAGTAATAGAACAGACACTGTGCTAGTGAGCAACAATTTATGGTTGTCTTATGGGGGTGCTCTAATTGGGCATGAGACTACCCCTTGGGAGATGTGGGACCACATATAGTCACCGCTACCTCAACTAGATGCTGCAGTGTAACTAGGTAAGAGCATCTATGCTGTATTAGTTAAGGGAAAAAATGTTCTTGTTTGTGCTTAGTGCAGTAAGGTGCACCATCATGATTCTCAAGATATATTTGTTACACATTTGGAAAAGGAGCAACAAAAAATACCGGTACAATACAGGCTTCTCACAGGTGAACTAACTCAGAAACATCCATTATTAGTGGGACCAGCCAAACAAACATGTTTCTAATCCTGACATCTTTAAGTCTGTCATATTTAAGAATACTACAAAGGTCCATGTCTGAGGATATTCCTTCTATACTTATAATTCTGGAGGGCTAGACAGCTGCAAGGCATAGTGACAGCTCCACCAGCACAGTTATTCAGAAACATTTTCCTGGGTGCATCCAACCCTGTCCTGGGATGCAGGACACCCGTTCCATGAAGAATAAAAGAGAAATGGATGAGCATGTACAACATCCTTAAAATACTTAAGGCAATTTGGGGAAAAAAAAATCTTTCTGTCTACATGAAAATAGAAAGAAATGCAAGAAGAAATAACATCTGCAAAGGAACATCACAAAGAAAAAACATCTGGAACTTCTATAGTAGATTATGCAAAAGAATACCCTTCCCACAATGACTTTGTTTTACCTATCCATGAAAAACAGCTGCTGAGTCAGTTAGAATCAGCCCACTCCATTCGTCCACACTTTAGTTTTTAACTAAAATTCCTACCACCCAACACAATGTTATCCATTCGAGCAGGACATACTGAGCAAACACAAATACCACGCTACCTACGGGCCTCTGCGGTTCCGCTGAATTCAGACAGGACCCCATGCTGTGTAGTGATACTGGGCCTTGATGCAACAACTGCTGCAGCAAAAATGTGGAACTGAGAGCAAAGCCCAGGCGAGTTTCAAGCCCTGGTTAGTAAGTCCTGCTGCGGCAGGCCGCTGTGGCAGCTTTGCACACCAAACGGATGGTTTCTACCACAGTTTTCTGCATGCCCTTTGGCACCAGGCAGTTACAAAGAGGAAATGTGATCAGCAGCCTCAAGAAATCACACGCGCTGTCGCTGCGGCGCAGTACGTCTCCTCCTCTCCAGGCAGTGGTTTCCAAGTTGGTTATAAAGCCGAGCTCTCCTTCACAGCAAAGAGTTGAGATGTTGACTCGCCCCTCGGAGAGCAGGGAAGGGGGGGGGGGGG
>Ga0065711_1052210_pt1 | contig 10058 bp, 2 predicted proteins | sample Hoacrofraction12_FD_59098 | JGI IMG/M metagenome (GOLD analysis project Ga0065711, IMG submission 59098) | Hoatzin crop microbial communities from Cojedes, Venezuela - Epithelial fraction 12 v2 (version 2) | ecosystem: Host-associated > Birds > Digestive system > Esophagus > Crop | place...
AAAAAAAAAAAAAAAAAAGACTAACAAGCTTGTCCAGGCTTCTCATTTTGAATTACACATGTTCTGTGCATACTAGTTTTATAGCTTCGGTGGAGTTGGTGCATGCTGGTATCTCAAACGCAACTTTGGAGGTGTATACCAGAAACAAAAAAGTAATAGTTCTGCTGAACGTACTGATAAAGGATATTTGGAGCGATTTCCAGTGTGAATAGGATGGACTGGAGAATATGTTTTGTCTAGTGAAGGTGAACATTGGAAGAAGAGGTTTTCTTGGCTTTCTGTTCTGAAGTGCTGTCACACGCTGGAAAACGTCCGTGGAGATGTGTTTCTGGTCTGTTTTGTCCTCAGAAGTATAATTAAGACTGAGTAGCTAGAGACAGAGACAGTGTTTTAACAAGGAGGCAACCATCTTTACCTTCAGCTGAGTGGTGAAAGAATGCAAGCATGGCTTGGTGCTGATGGGACGTTTTGATTGCTTGCCACACAGTTTAGTTGATAAGCTTAAGACTCTTGTTTGCGTTGGCCTACCCATTTTATTTTTAACAAATCAGCAATATCACTGCACTAACTGACTTGGCTAAGTCCAGTCCTTTATTCAAACTTAGTTAATTCCACTTGCACTGGGTAAGTGCAAGGATACTAAAGGACATTGCACCGATTGAACCTCCTAACTGTGGTTGTAATGCACTGCTGGATGTCTGTGCATGCTCAGTGCAGTTTTGCTTAGCAGTTTATGATGCTTTTGTTTTGCACCAGTGGTCCTGGTATGACACTTGTGTTCACTGAAGTGCTGTAAGATTTAAACTGGGCAAAAGATAGCAAGCTCCCAGAACTCTTCTGACTTGAGTTCCCTGGGAGGATTTTGAGTTCGTGTCAAAATAACTGACCATGGACTCCCTTCAGCAAACCGGTTTCTGTAGCTTTCTAAGAAGCTGCCTTTATCTCTTTCTGGGGGTGCCCCATACGAGAAAAAAACATGGGATTTCCCTTAGTAAATAACCTCAACTCAGCCTGGCATCATCTATACACTTTACAGTGTTTTCCTATTCCAGTTTTTGAATTTTGCTGTTACCTGATTTGTATGATCTCGGAGCCGTAGCAGGATAATTTAATTTTACCCATGCTGCTGAGGAGCCTTGAGCTGGATCAGTTAATAGTGTCTACTTTAACTTCAGTTAGGCATTTTAAAACCATTTCATTGCTATGCTGTGTGGCAGGGCTCTGTTTGCATGCGTACGTTCTGCTTGTTAGCTGTGCAGGAGTTTTGGGTATTACAAGTCAGTTTGCTCCATTGCAATGTTCTCTGGGATCCAAATCCTCCACAGTTCCTTCTATATGTTGTCTTGCATGAAGATTACAGCTATTTTTGTTTGTAGATACTCTGTGTGGTAAGCAAAAGTAATGGCAATTTAATTTCTCGCACTGTTTCTTTTATCCTCCCACTAAGCCAATCTAGATTTCTGTGTTTTGAAATATTTTGATACAGAATAACTTAACTAACATAAAATAAGTACATTTTCCGCTTAGACAGCAAGGAATACTTTCTTGCCAAGACTATGATACATAAATAATTTATTAAAAGCATAAAAGAGACGAGGAAGCATGGCTGGTTTTCAATATGAGACCAGTATCTGACTAGCATAGTGCATTTGTTTATGGTAATTTTGAGCTTGTGAACTATGAATGTCTGTATTTCCACAACAAATGATTCTGCCTTGGGCTGCAAAAGTGTACAGTGTATTTATGCTTATTTGGAGCTTTGCCCCACCTGGATGGCCCTGCTGCTTACAGAGGGGAAGAACATGCATGGTTGTCTTCTCCCTTTCCGATTCCCTTGGCTGTACTAGAGAAGTGAGAGGATTCCTGTTGTTAGAATTTAACTGAGAACAGTTACGGGTTTTTGGGATACCAGTTTGATGTTCTCTAACTAAAGATATTGTTATGGTAGATACTAGGCCATGATACAGAGACAGAAATTCTCTTCAGTTCCAGAAAAAAAATGTTCTCCAAACACAGCAATTGCATGTGATAAAGACATAATGAGCTGTATCTTGGCACCAGTGTATTACAGAGCTTTCTTGTGCCGTTGTCCTCAAATCTGGGAAAGCTGTTCGTGGTGGTGATGAGTGAAGGTTTGGAAATGGCTGTATTCCTGTCTGTGGTTCTTAAGTCACACCTGCATTTCAGGAATTAGGAGTCCTGGGTACCCCCACGACAGGACCGTTTGATAGGTGATTGCAAAACACTGCATTTGAAGATCTTGGGCTAGTCTACAAGCATCTTGTTCCCACTGTCTCCTTTTCTTTCCCTTTGTGTTTCACAGTTCCTGCATCATCTTTGAAGAAACTTGCTCAAGAAAGGTAGTAGGCTGCTGTGCCTTAAAGCTAGGAGCTGGTTATAAATTCCAAATGAATTCCTTGCTCTGACTGCAGCCTTCCCTATGGGTTGTCTGCAGAAGTCTTACGTAGAAGACATGCGCTCCATAGCGAAGTGGAATGTTTTTCTGCATCTTTTTTTCATGGAAAGGAGGGGAATTTGTCCCATAGCGGACGGAATATAACCTTACACGTTTATATACTATAGCAGTTTTGGCATGGTTAGCCTTGCAGTTAGCATACCTTCCGAAGACTAAGCTTGGACTGCCTTGTCCTAGTTTTGTATGAAGTGAGCTTGTATCCAGCACTGTATCTAAGCTATGGGAAGTTCTGCTCTGTGGCAAGAGTGCAAACTACTTTGGCCTGACGTTTTACACTCACGGTGATATACAGGAAGTGCCAGCTATTGGTTGTATATTATTTTTTTTTCATCAGGGTTCACATGCTCATATTTATTTAGAAAATAATCAGTTTGTAGATCTCAGCAGATGAAATGAATTATACAGCTGCTGTACATTGACTCTGAAGTTCAGCTTAGTAAACTGAATCTGATAGAACTGGCAGAATTCTCTGGAGTGAAGTCGGTTACGGGGTTGTCAAAATCTTTCTCCAGTGGCCAGTCTTTCTTCCCTGGTTTGTCACAGGTTGCTGGTTGGGGTCAGAACTGTGTACTCATATATGTGTGTGTGTCAGCGTATTTTTATATCTCTGACTCTACTAGATACAACTCACGTTGTTGTAGCAGTTAGCATGCAGTTAGAGGACCTAACCCATCCTTTCCTCACTACAGTGCTGGGCAAATCTGGAAATGCTGTTTGCCGTGACCACTGCATTGGAATATTGTCAAAGGAGGTGTTTGTTTTGGCCAGTGGACAGTCTGCTCCCTGTCAGGGAAGCTGTTGAAGATGTCCACTAGGGAACCCTCCATTTGTGTTGGCACTAGATGTCAGCAGTCCCTAGAGTAACTCTCACAGACTGAATTTCTCAAACACGCTTCTGGGCAAATGTTTTCGGTCACAGGTTGCAAGGTGCTTGGCTTCCACAGTGCTATTGAGTATCACCTGTGGGGGCGAAAAAGCATCTACGTTTTGTCAAGTTCACCTGGTGGGGCAGTGTATTTTCTGGCAAAGGCAAGGGTTAAGTTTGAATATAATACTTGAATAACTATAAATGAGAAAAACACATTCTGATTTTTGAGTTGTGTGTAAGTCCTGTTTTCGGCGTGTTTCAGGTAGAGGGTTTTTTTAATTTTTCTTCCCTGTGTTCTTAAAATAGGCTTGCTGGTTTCTAAAACTTGCCCAACATAAAGAAGAAACAACAGGAAATCACACCTGACAAAGCTCTTCAGTATTCTTTCTGCTGTCTATAATAATCCTTTCATTATTTGGTATCATGCCTTGTAAATCATACAGACAGGTACTGACTGTAAGCACATCTTACCAAAACCACGGTTTTTGGTTTGTTTTCACAACTTGGTAGAGATCAGCTGTGTGGAGACCACATGTGGGCTGTTTAAAAACAGGATGAGGAAGGGCAGGGAAAGGTGGAGATGTCGATGGTGTTTTGTTTTCCACCTTTGTTTGTCCCTTCCACACCCACCCTCAGTTTTGGGAGCACCTGCAGCAAGGTACCTTTCTTGAAAAGGCTTAGGAGCCTGTTCAGACTTATGTGCGTGAACTGCGGCCCCAGGCGCTAAGCTGATGCTAGCCTGGAGCCTGAAGATGTATGTTACATAAAGTTAGTTAATTTTGGTGTTTCTAAGTATTATTTAAATGCAGTTTGGTGGTTTTTTTTTTGCCAGCTCTGAAAGGAATGATTGTTATGGAACCGTCCAGCAAAATTTTAGCTGTGCTCTCTGTAATAAAGCAAGAAGTTGAAGTTGTGTATGTTGAGGAGCCGTCTCATGAAACATGTCAGAGGAGTGGTGCTCTGGCTGCATGGAATTTGATGTGCTCTGAAAAACCTCTTTTCACAAATGAATCTTGAAAAGTTTGATTTCTGAATAGCATTTTTATTAACAGAGTTTCTCATAAATAACTTTTTGTATGAAGACAGGAAAAGTGAAGTGAAGGAGGAGCATTTTCAACATCCATAGCTTCAGTCTTCTGGATACCTTGGAGGTAACAAATATCCTTAAATTGATGGTGTAGGAAATGTTTCAGGACACATTGAAAATACTATTAACCCACGTGTGGCAGTGTTGATTTTGATGGTCGGTTCCCTCCTGCCCTAGGATTCTAGTTACAAGTTCATAATCTTGTCCCTTCAGAAAGGGGTAGCCTTGCTGAACGCTCAGCTTTCGTTTCACGTGGTTGAGCAGTCTGCGTGTGTTAATGCCAAAGGTGTCTACATGGACACATGTGGCAGTTGGGCATTTTAGAAGAAATGGAACAGGTATGCTGCCCTAGTCCTTTGGGCTTAGAACAAGGAATAACCCAGTCTGTCAGGTTTTGCTTACGTGTGTTCACTTAAAAAAAAAAAAATCAGGATGTCATGTACCTGCTTAGGTAAATGATGGCTTCCTTAGTGAAGGGAAGAGGTGGCTGAGTTTGCTCCGAGGTGGGCAATAGTATTGTATGTGTGATTAGTTGGTTTAAGGTGTGTTGTTGTTTTTTTTTTTTGTATCTGACAAAGACTGTCTCTATGCTAAATGGAGGGCAGTTAAACTTTCTTCATTCTGCCTAAGTCTGCACATTGTGGGCTATTTCCTCTTGTGTACCATGGAATATATGGTAAAGCCCCATGAAATTAATTGTGGTTCTGAAGGCTGATATCAGAATGACATTTTCAGAATTCCTCACCTGCCTCCTTCTTATCTTTTTTATTGTTTAGCACTTTAAATTTTAACAGTTTCAAATGAACAAAGAAAACACTGTGATGTTCGTAATGGCAAACACAGTTTGGATTTTAGCGATGCATTTAACGCCTTGTGTTGCTTCATTTTTCAAGTCCAACACTATTCCGCTTGGCTTTCGTGGTAGGTTCATTTTCCTTCGCCGGCCTGTGTTGCTACTGAGGAGAAAGAGGTAGAAATAACGAGCTGTTGTCGTAAGATTGCTTCTTACATAGCTTCACTCAGTGCAACACTGTTTTAAAAGTGTGCAAAAGTGCCATGTAAGTGTTTGGTCAATGTTTTTAAAGAGTTCCTATTTTAAGGAAAACTGATGAAAATCTCTATTTCCAAATGAAAGTTTTATTCTTAAATGTTAAAGGGAAGTGGTGAGATAGTGTCGATTTTTTTTGTCACAACACTGAAACAAACTGGAAAATAGGAAACTGCCTGAATTGGATCCATAGTTTCATCAAACAGCTGTAAATATCTCAATTAAAAAAAAAAAAACCACAAATAAACCAAAACAAACCATAAAAAAATTTGCCATATGTTTTCCAAGTGGAAAAGAGCAGCCTGGGAAAACCCCAAAACTTTGAAACGGCAAAGGGAGTGGGTAGAACTACAGCTAGAAAATGAAAGGATTAAAACACGCCATTTGGTAGGTCCTGATTTGTTAAAAACTGGAAACTTTTGGAAGGTTGGCAGCGCATATATCAGAAGAAGTAACTCTGTTGGTTATTCTGCTCCGTCTTCGTTGTTGTGTTTACTGTGGGGTGGTTTACATGAAGCAGGTAGGAAACATGTTCACTGCTGGATGTTGAATTTCTGAGGCAACATTCCGAGGAAGGCCGAGTCATTCCCACAGCCTTGCTACCAGTGAGGAGCAGGTCTTGCTTATTCCGCTTCCGATGTATGCTTCAGTTGCCCAGTTGCTGGTGTCTGTCTTAGCTCTGTGTGCCTGTTTAGCTATGACTGAATTAGATTATAAACTCTTGGGTTTTTTTGTGGATAGTTTTTTATCAGCTTAGGGAGCTTGAGATGACTGGACGAACGTCGAAGCCAATGTGCAGAAGTGGTGGGACTGCACGACTGGCAGTGGGAGAGAATGAACTGCCGCTTTCAGTAGCAGCGAGCTATTACATGAGCTCATCTGTAAAACCTCTCCCTTAGAGATTAACTTGCTGATAGGAAAAAAAGGGAGTGAACTGTGTAAATAAAGAATGATACTCTTCAATATAAAGCAATATAAGCGTTGTCAAGAGTTGAGGGGTAAGAAAGGGTTCATTCTCATTGAAACGTTATGCCAAAGTGAAAAGAGCATCTCAGATTTTCAAATTCTCTCAACTTTAATTGGAACTGGAAACAGACTTTCAGTAGTACTGGTGATATGATCATGCTGATAAATCCTAGACTTTCCAACACTGAAATTTTAAAAGAAAAATCAAAACACTAAAGCAGATGCTTTAGCGTAATGTAAAAGCTACATCTTTCTGTGGTGTAGCTTTGCCTCCAGTTGGTATATTAAAAGAGAACTGCAGCCTTTCAAACTGGCCTAGATGTCTTTAAATCTGACCTTCTAACTGTAACCCAAAAGTGGATGCTGAAATCCAAGAAGCTGCACTGCAGTCTCACAGCTGTTTATTCAGGGAAGCAGGCAGTTTTACTTCTTATGTCTAAAGGCAAAACACTTTGTTCAATTTGCAAGTGGTGCTATGAAATGCAAAGGAGATGTGAGAAATGGGGTCTTTGCTGTCTGGTGAGACAATGAAGATAAGCAAGGGAAGGAAGAAGAAGGAAAGCTTACAGGATTAAATGATCCTAAAATACTGATGTATGGGAGTTGTGTGTGTCTGCAAATATGAATTATGATTGAATAGGCATTTAAAATCTCAGAGTACATGGTGAAAGTTAGGCATCTGCAACTGACCTCAGCTTGATAAATAAATAGTTTATGGTAGCTAATGCATTCTGCAGTATCTGAAGTGTGTATCTTAGTTACCTCATTAGCTGTATACCCTTAGAAATCAAATTTATAGGCATGAACTTGTATCCATTCTAGTTTTAGTCCAATAATTACAGTAGCTTAATTTGGATGAAAGTAGGCAGTATCTTTTATTCTTTATTTCTATGATGTCAGTTGTTGAGATGGACATATAATAGTAAACAGGCTATTCATATTCTCATGCAATTGTAGCCAAAACATTTGGAGACCCTTCAGAAAAACAGTGGGGAAGGTTATGTAACATGCATGTAAAGGGTTAAAGGAACAAAAAAAGTAGGCTGTTGCCAAGTTAGTATGGGATGAAATCCTAGTCCATGTCAATTTAAGTTAATAGGCTTTGTCAGTTGCTTTCAGCTGTGAATGGTTGGAAGTAGGCTACCCTAGTTCCCATGGAGTGTATTTCTTGCAGCGTAGGGAAGTGTTTGGCTGTAAAATTAACTGATAGAGAACTGATTCCTCCATGGTGTCACTGAAATTAAACCTCTTGCACCAGTCAGTTGACTAGCTAGGTTTTTTTACAGGGCTTCAGGACTGTTATTGTTTGATCTCTGAAACAAAAGGACTTGTTTATTTTAAAATAAACTAATTCTTTCTGTTCAATAGAAATAAGAAATATTTTTACTCAGGTGATTTTGTAAGCTTTTAGAAATGAGAATTGATGAATTATTGTAAATTAAAACACACAAAAAATATTGAATACATAAACCCTGAAATGCTAGCTTTTAGTTCAGCTACATACATGGCTAAAAGCAGTATATCATGTTTTGCTTGTGCTGGCTGTTAAATATCGGCTGATGCCCTGTTAACCTCCTACTTTTAGCGTATTTTTAGTCAGAAAGTCTAATTTATTGAACTTATTGACTATCCTGTTTGTAATTTATCGTTAGATTTAAAAGCTAAAGAGAAAAAAATGCCTTGAAGCTGCAGTATTTATCATACAAAGATGCTGTGTGGCTGGTATTAGGGATTAGGATAGCACCTTCATGCTGAATTATCTCTTGCAGTTACAGTTGTGTTGTAATACACCTTGTGAGTGAATTTACGTTTCGAACCTGTACTGTTAAAGGAGTGCTGCCATGCATTTCAGGTCAAAAATACTTTTTTTGTTGTTGTTTATGACTTTAATCTTAATGTCTAAGAGTTGTGTTAGTTTTAGACATTTATCTTGAATCCACATTTGGCCATAAGCATTACACAGCTCTGTTGATGCACAGCTAGAGATAGATAGCAGGGAAAAGTTGGACTGATCAACTTTGAGAATGATCAGTATGAAAAGGGTACGTGTTTCTTAAGCGATTTTAAATTACCTTGTGTGTGTGAGCATTCCCTCTGAGGTTAATGGGGTCCATCGCTGCTTGTCTGCTGAATTTATTAGTACAATTAAGATTTCCTCTACACCCATTAAGTACATGGGAGTAGTCACACAAAACCACCTTTTCACAGGCCTGTTGCCTCTTCACTGTGAGTTGTATAGTGCAGAGTAAAGAGGTGAAAGCTCTTTTGGTGTGTTCTGTCTAATTACTTCTTCTGTGTCTCTGCCAGTGCATTCTTTCTTACAGTGACGTCTGCTTCAGCAAATGCTGTTAATAGAAGTTGTGTTTAAACTTCATTGGGATTTATGGATTTAGAAGTGTAAATTTGAAGGTGTCCTTAACTGGTTATGGGTAGGGAATGTTTGTTGACTTTGTGCCAGAAATATCAGGTTTTTTCTTTTCTATTTTTTTTTGGACGTGCAACACTGAGCTTTTATTTTTACAGATCTTCATGCCTCTTTTATTTCACATCTGCTGCTGAGTAGCAGATTTTCACCTCCTGTTGCCTCTTCTGGTTTCTACTTTCTTCTTTTCAGCATTTTCAAGCTCAAATTCTTCATCTCAAGGTTCTTAATTAGAATTATGTATTGTGATTTATCTGATGAGCAGAGTCGCTGAAGGCAGTTAGAACCAGCAAAACCAAAATGACCACAACTGCCTTTTGATGCATTGTCATGGATGTTTTTCTGTCTCTTTAGTGTTTTTAGTTAAATACTTGATAAAATTACATGTCACAAGTCATTTAAAGGCATGACTGTTTTGTGGACCAGCACTGCTGAGGAACTGCAGTTTTTGTTGTGCTTCCTAATGGCTGTCATAGAATAGAGTCATAGAATGGTAAGGGTTGGAAGGGACCTTAAAGATCATCTGGTTCCAAGCCCCCTGCCATGAGCAAGGACATCTTCCACTAGACCAGGTTGCTCAGAGCTCCGTCCAGCCTGGCCTTGAACACTGCCAGGGAGGGGGCAGCCACAGCTTCTGTGGAAAACCTGTTCCAGTGCCTCACCACCCTCACAGTGAAGAATTTCTTCCTAATACCTAATCTAAATCTGCCCTCTTTTAGTTTACAGCCATTCCCCCTTGTCCTGTCACTACATGCCCTTATGAAAAGCCCCTCTCCATCCTTCCTGTAGGCCCCCTTCGGGTACTGGAAGGCTGCTATAAGGTCACCTCGGAGCCTTCTCTTCTCCAGGCTGAACAGCCCCAGCTCCTTCAGTCTGTCCTCGTAGGAGAGGTACTCCAGCCCTCTGATCATCTTTGTGGCCCTCCTCTGGACCCGCTCCAATGCATCCATGTCCTTCTAATGTTGGGGGCTCCAGAGCTGGACGCAGTACTGTCGGTGGGATCTCACGAGAGCAGAGTAAAGGGGCAGAATCACCTCCCTCGACCTGCTGGCCATGTTTCTCTTGATGCAGCCCAGGATACAGTTGGCTTTCTGGGCTGCAAGCGCACATTGCTGGCTCATGTTGAGCTTCTCATCCACCAGTACCCCCAAGTCCTTCTCCTCAGGGCTGCTCTCGAGCCGCTCTCCGCCC
>Ga0065711_1052211_pt1 | contig 10058 bp, 5 predicted proteins | sample Hoacrofraction12_FD_59098 | JGI IMG/M metagenome (GOLD analysis project Ga0065711, IMG submission 59098) | Hoatzin crop microbial communities from Cojedes, Venezuela - Epithelial fraction 12 v2 (version 2) | ecosystem: Host-associated > Birds > Digestive system > Esophagus > Crop | place...
CTTGGAAATGCCTCTAAATATCTGCAGGGTGGGGGTCAGGAGGATGGGGCCAGACTCTTTCCAGTGGTGCCCAGCAACAGGACAAGGGGCAACGGGCACAAACTGAAGCAGAGGAAGTTCCATCTGAACCCAAGGAAGAACTTCTTCCCTCTGAGGGTGTCGGAGTCCTGGCCCAGGCTGCCCAGGGAGGTTGTGGAGTCTCCTTCTCTGGAGATATTCAAGACCCACCTGGACAAGTCCTGTGCAGCCTGCTGTAGGTGACCCTGCTTCGGCAGGAGGGTTGGACTAGATGACCCACAGAGGTCCCTTCCAACTCCTAACATCCTGTGAAATATATAAAGCGCTGGCTATTACACACAGAACAGAAGGGATCCTCAAAAGTCTACAAAGAGCAGCCAAGAGTGCAAATAAAAAAAAAAAGGCAAGCGTTCACAATATATCAGCAATACATTTCATTTTTTTGACTGCCTAAACCTGCCTGCTGTGTCCATGTAGACACACCGTCTGACATAGAGCTTTCACACGCCTAAATTTACCTAAATTCTTCTCATTGCAGGAGGAAGAGGAGAGTCAAGACCACCAGTTTGCAAAGCACATTGTCTTTCAGTGTCTTTTAGCACATACAGCGTAAAGGAGTTCTGTTCCTGCTTATAGCTTCTAAGCTCTGTGGCAGCAAACCCAGACCTGTGGCACTTGGTAAAGTAATTGAGTTGGAGAAACCTGCCAGACCCAAGCACAACAAATGCCAACCCAAACTGCCCCCTCTTCTCCCACAGAACTTGCTCAAGTAAGAAGACCAGTCTCGTAAAACGTGAAGAACTTTAATTTTTGTAACTGCGTTAAAGCAGAACACGTGACGTGTCTTTTCGAGGCAGAATTACCAAACCCAAATTCATCTCCCATGGAGAAGAGCAGCTGATACATAGTGCGAGTTGAACCAAACAAAACAAGAAGCTGTAACCATTTATTAGGGACATACAACACAGTTGATTATTTCAATAAAAGGAACCCATCACATACAAACACACTAGAAAATTACACTGGCCATGATTTATTACAGAACTCTCCTATTTCTGAGACTTTCAGACACGTAACACAAACCTCCTTTCCACCACTGTACCTTTCGCCGAACAGAAACCACGCGGCAGCGTGCGCAGATTGCCTGAAGCTACTTTACACGGGTGAAGACACGGTAGCCTCAGCCGCAAGGCACCCCGGCACGCCATGCAGAACGGCCGACAGGAGGGGAAAAAAACAAGGAAAAGCCCATGAAGTTCCCAAATTGAGGTGTGCCCACGCCCTGCAATACCACAGCACATCCCAAAGAGACCTGTGAAGTGTCATTTGAAGGATGTCACACAAGAGGTAGAGGCGAGATTTTTGCAGCGTTCATTCAAACAGTCACAGGGTTGTTTTACAGAAATACTTCAATACACCTGAACTGCTTCGTGATTAAAATCTTGTATAATCAACATGATCAACAACTGATGACTTTTTTTTTATAAGCTAAATTACACTTTTTTCTGTTGGGTTTACCAAATGGATCAACTCACCAAATCCTCCTTCAGTAATATTTCACTAGCAGTATAAAATTTGCCGTTTTAAGTAAATGAGTTTGACCAACAAACATGTAAAAGAGATACTTCAACACCAAATAGTATATTAAAATATAGACACTATTAATCTCTGTGTATCTGTCATAAAAAATAAAAGGAAACTTATTTTTCCCATATACATTGGAAATAACCTAATTTTGTGAAAAAACTATGCTCATTAAGTTATTACTGTGCATAAATAAGTTTTAAATTGGTTGGTTTTTATATAGTAAAAAAATGTAAAGCAATCTTTGTCTGGCAATGATTTTAAGTTCACTAATTTCTTCTTTCTCTCAAATGAGCTTTTTTTTTCTTTTTAAACACACTATATGCAAATATTTTCCTTTTTAAAGCTCATTTTGCAAACAAGCACAGAGGATTTATAGCTCCAGTTCCTCAGTTTTTTAAAAAGCTGCTCCTAACCTGATACATTGCCAAACTCTAACAGCACAGACTACATACATTAAATGCATCTTATTTTTTTTGCACCTTTGATTACAATATTGCTAATGAAGAAAAATATGGACATGCCAGTCTATGAAACCGGTAAAATTGATTGACAAAGTTGTTATTTAAAAAAAAAACAAATCAGAAAGCAGTATCTACCACAAAATAAGAGATGTCTGATTTTTTTATATAATGTTCTACAAAACAAACAAGTGCTGGTGACCGAGATGGATAAACTGCACAGGAAGTAAATCAAGGACTTAGTACGGTTAAGGCTATATTTCTATCGAAGCAGATCAGAATAAACCAAGGTGCAAAATTCTCCAAAACCCACAGATTCTATTCAGCCAAAGTTTCTGCAGTAGGTACGGCCCTCAGCTTTAAAAGAAAGGAAACTTTTCCTGCTAATTCCAAGCTGTCAGTGTAGTGAGAAACCTTATAAAAAAGGTTGGGAACACATCCGTCTGGAGTTTCTTGGTAACAAATGTTCAAGGTGAACTACTAAGCTTGTATTTACAAAGAGCCTGCCTAACCCGAGACATCATGCCAGTAAAGCAACAAACTCAGGTAAAGGCAAAAACCTGTTAAAGCTGCTGGCTTCAATGGAAGCAGGACCACACTCATCTCTTCAGTACCCCAACTGCAAATGCACCTCTCTAAAAATAACAATAATAAAAAGATATATTCAAAAGTCAACTGCTTTCATGTATTCACTGGCGTGCAGTATCTCCTGTTTTTGTTCAATATAACGTACAATCCTGAAGAGTTACATAATTGGGAACTCAAGTTTTTCCACTTTAATTAGTCTATTAAAAAAAAAAAAATCTATAGAAGACTGTGGCCATAAGGCAGAGATGTAAATTTTAAATTAAGACCATGTATGCCCTCAAAGCAACAAAGATACAGAGAATGAAGAACCAAAAACCCTACTGCTCTGGGTTGCTCCAACACTCAGCATTTTGACATCATAGCTCTCAAGCAGAGAACTGGTGTGGGGAGAGAACAATCAGCTTTCAGTGCAGGTAACAATATAACTTCTAAAAAATTACATATAGGCTTAAGGTCTGTTTGTTGCATAATCTTTATAGCATTTAAACAAAAAAATCCAACTCCCTACAGAATTAGAGCTATGACCTATTCTACATCGTGTATCTGAGAACATCACACTGAGCAAATCTGAATGCTGTCACTTGAGGAAGAACAGATTTAAAAAATAAACAACCGGTTCAATGGAAGTTTTGTGCTAAATACTCCTTGCCATTTGTCATTTCTTAAGCCTAGAAAAGCTGAGCTTAAACCCTAATTCATTCTCTTCCCTTACAGATGGCAATTGAGAGGCGAGAGGTGGTGATCTCGACCCACGAGGGAGGACCATACCCCGTCGCTTTGAACCAGCTGTTCCCAAACGCTATTCCAGCCCCTCAAGCTGGCACTCGGCTTGATTCCACACGATTAAAACACACAAGGGTGGGAGGATGGCCACCAGAGAGGGACAAGCACAAGCCAACTCTGCCACAAGTCTCAGCAGTTGAACCCTGACAGCATGTGTGAGCAGCAGACGGGGAGAAGGGAGTCTGAGGAAAAAAAAGACTCCAGGCCCCTCAGGCTCACACCCTGCGGACCACAGGAGCCACACAGAGGAGCGATCCTGCCCTCTGGCAGCAGGGTCTCCTGGGGCTCAGTGTTTCCTTCCTCCCTGCAGCTCCCCTTTCCTTCTTTATTTCCCCAAAGAGAAAGGGAGAAGGCCTGGACAGCAGATGAAACATAGTCCCAAGGAAGCTCATGGTCACTTCTGGAAAAGTCATAGGAGTAAAGCTAGAAAGCCTTCCACAAAAATTTGGAGTACCTCCACACTTCTCCGAAAAGGCGATACAGGCTAAATGGCCAGCAAGCACCTCAACAAAGCCTCCCACTTGCATAATCTCCATCTTCTACTATTCATTTACTCAGCGAAAGAGAAAAGGTACCAGGAATCATAATTACAGACTTTTTATGAAGACTAGATCATCAGTGTCCAAGCTGTAAGGCAAATCATTTCCAAATTATACACATCCAGGTACAGACAAAAAGATTTGTAGCTGCGGTAAATACCAAGAGCAATTAAGAATATTCAGCCTGAAAAGAAAAAAGAAAAATACCAGTAGTTTGGGAACTAATAGTCTTACACACAGTCCTGAAAAGGCCACAGGACGAAAAGCACCACGAACCTGGACAATCTCCCTGTGTGCTGTTTTAATAAAAATGACAAACTAATACCAATTTCTTAGGTTTAGGTTATATAGATACCATCAGAATAACTTAATTGCCAGATGGACCCTGTGGATAGAGAAGAAAAGCAGATACACCAAACCTACAACCAGAAAAACGAGTCCTTACTCTGATGCTGGCCTCTCTTCTGGGAATCAAGAAGGTTGAATCACCAGAAGCCTTCAGTTACTAACACAGAAATAATTGTAATTCTTAAATCTATGTTGTATTGGACTACCAATTTGGGATTTTAAAGCATTAAAGATTCACTACCAAATACCAAAACATACACCCTAATAATAATAATATTGACTTCAAAAGGGACTCAAGTGTCCTGTTAAACTGGAACAATCAAGTATCACTGCCACCATTATCAGCTACAACTCTGCTACCTTCTACCCTGCATTCAAAAACTTAAATTGCATAAATGAAAACAGAAAAAAAAGAGAACAATTAACTCTCAACAAAGCTGGGGGAGGGAGAAGAAGGTGGGAATAAATCTAATTTTACCTGTTTGCTCCAGAAATCGGGGGGTGTGCGTGCGTGTGAAATTTCAAAAATCAAACTCATCTCCAGCACAAAACACCTCTCTGGCTCAGGCGTGACCTAATACCTGAACTCTGCTTCGACTGAAGTCAGTAGAACGTGAACACAATTAGTCCCCAAAACCAGAAGCATTATACTTCTTCATACCAAAAATTCAGTGCAATACTTAGAGAATTTGTACATTGCTGCCAAATTAAACACTAGGCAGCTAAAAGTGTTTTATGACTGTAACAGAGCTGCTGCAACTTCAGGTGGTTATTTTACAAAATATAGTGATTTTTCCCCTGAAATACAAAAGGGTGTGTAACAAAGCAACAGAACTGAAGCATTCTGAAAGGACTTTTGTTCTTATAGGTCTAACGCTGTCCACAAATCAAATAATTTAAAGAAATGGGCATAAAATCATTTTGATATGAAGACCCAAAGTTCTTAGGAAGAGAACAGAGCAATGCAAAACAAAACACAAGCACGTGCTGGCCACATTTGTAGGGCATGACAAGGAAAATCCGATACTAATGAGCTTGACGTGCGGGGACGCTCCACCGCTACGGTGCTTTACGCTTGTTAAAGAGCCCACAGCTGGGCAGCGGAACAGTGTGCACGAGCAACATTAACAGCGTGTGCTAATTGCTAGCTACAGTCAAACGCAGCCACACGGCAACCCTTCGTAATTGCATTTTTAAACTGCAGCTGAAGACAGAAGTGAGCATATAGCTATTTACCATTTCTGAAGAATGAGGCTGTTAAAGGCACATTAACTATATTATGAACCGATTAAGACCACATTCCTTCACGATAATAACAAACACACGAGCAATACAATAAGGACCTACTACGCCCTAGACATTCACCGCTACACAACCACCCTGCAGGACTACAGTTGTTCTGTAAACAGAAAAGCTGACCCAGACTTTCAAATTCTGACTTCTTGTCAACACAGTAACCGTAATTAAAAAAAACCACAAAATTATTCATTAACTGAAATTCCGTAGACTCCACTTTTTAAACCCTGGAGTATAGTTCATTAGTTTCACAAATGCAAATTTAACCTTCTTAAATTAGTTTGTGCAAATCAATTTCAAGTGCACGCAGAGAAAACACTCACACTAAAACAACTCTCTCCACTACCTGTTTTTTAGGCTAAGGCTGAAAATTTTCCTTTAAGTTGATATCACTTTCTTTAGGGGGAAAAAACCCCATGATCTTGCTATACTAAGAATCTGATTTCTATCCACCCTTGCTTTTAAACTTTATTCAGTGGATTACAATGAGGCTTGTGTAACTTTTTTCTACAAAGTTATGTAGCTCCTGCCTCGTGACAGTTAACGATGGTGCTACTGAGACTACACCTGCTCTAGAAACATCCACAGATCCAAAACTACAGAAGTGCATTTGGAACATTTTGCAAGTACATATACATATGGAAACAATTATATATTTATCCATAAAATGTCAAATCCAACATCGAACACCATGGAACGTAAAAATCTTCATTTTTTCTTTCACACTTTGCTCATATCCCCAGATTTATTCACTTTCAAAATATGAACTGCTCTCCAAAGCCATTCATGAATATACTGACACCTAAGAACCTTAGTTGGTTATTAGTACTTGTCAAGAGGTCATGTAACAGTAAGAGAGTTGTTAAAGCATTAAAATATTTGTAAGTGCCCTATGAACAAAACTTGAATTACTCACCCTTTTCTAATTCTCACCCTGAACACTCACACCGGCACATAACACTTCTGATTGTCTAAGCCACAGAATGGAGACTAGTTAACAGCAATTAAACATATTAAACCTTCCATGCGAAAAATTAATCAGTTAAACAGCTTTGGTAACCTAGTATATAGTTAGCTTTGTGTAAGTATTTTGCAAACATCCCTTTCCCCAAAAAATCCCTATATACCATGTGTCTATCTACATAATAATATACATAGTTCCTGAGTAAATTGTTAAATATGATTATTTGGAAGATTTGGCAAAATATCCAACTTTATATTACTAAAATAGAATTTTAAATAAACATTCAATAAGCACATTAAAATAAATATGGAATGTTTCTGAAAATTATAGTACCATGAACTTACATTAATAACAAACTATTTTTTAATTAAGTGCATAATATGTTATATAGTTACCATTTTTTAACCCACTGAGGAATCAATAAATCTAATTTCTAATCCTGAGTGACAATTTTATACCACCTGCTAATGTGTACTCCAATGCAGTGCTTACTGCAAATATACAAAACCCTTTTTTTTTTTTAATGGAAAATTTTAAATGGACTATGCTATAGAAAAGCTCGGTTTACATTGCTTTTGCTAGAAATTGAATGTGCTGCACAACTGCTGAAGCATCTCACACAACCAACATTAAACACTGATTATTCCTATCAAACTGTTAGTGATAACCTGAATGACCTGACTCCCCACCACAAAAACAACACAGGAGCGTGGAATGCTCCATACAGAGTGACAGGATGCACACGGCTTAGTGATCACTTTGGCACTTAAAAGAACTACCTAATGGTGCAAAAAAACCCCCCTGAACAATTATGAAATATCTTTCAAATGGATTTTTTTTTTTTAAGTATGCTAAATTGTATCATTAACAAAAAAAGGATAATTAGTTTCTACCACACTCTGGTTTCTCAGGTCATGGCTTGACTCACAGCTGATACATAGCTTTGGATAAACACGTAAGGAAATGCTCAGCTATTGTTTAGTTCCCCTTAATAACAAAATTCTTATGTAGCAGACATTGCAATACCAGCAATATTAAAATTGCATTAACACTATTACAAGATGTGTTTCTCAACACCAGAATCACAGTAATAGAATTGCAGCACTGATCAGTTATGTTAACCCTTTTGCTGTTTTTGCTGTCAAAAACGCCTCCCACGGTGCTACGCAGGACACCCTGCCCTTCTCTTCCCACCTTCAGCCTTCTGCTTCCCTTTTGCTATTATTATTATTATTACTGTTATTATTTGCTATTATTCCAGAATCCTCATGTGCTCCTTAGGTTTTTCTTTTTTGCTTCCTTTGTTTTCATGCTCCATGTTGCTTTTTTCTTGTGTGCTTGTGTTTGGAGGACAAAGCTCTTGCAATGCCCTTTCACCAGCTTCTTGTTTTACTGGACTGCTTGAAGAGGTTTTTGGCAAAGTCATCTGCACCGCGCACCATAAAGCGGTACGAGCCTTGCGCGTGGAAGCAGCCAACTCTCTAATCGCAGCCGCCAGAGCCAGAACATCTGTAACAGAAAAACACATTACAGGTTCAACTGGCGTAGAAGCCTGGTAATATTCGTACAATTAACAGCTCTGTAAATTTGTTCAACCCATCACTGGTACGCAACAGAAAACAGCCAACACGGTACCTTGAACATCGGTACGTAGTCACCCAACACCGCTGCACTGGTTGAATTCCAAAAGCTAGCATTCTTCTCTTGCAAGGATAGCTACAACATCTCACACTAATAGCAACCATAATTGTGCCCAAAATTTGGTGGCATAACCATCATGCCTGTGATACAATAATTAAGCCCTTTAATTAATGTTATCAGAGGGGACTATCTACAATGATACTCAACAAGTATGATTAGCCAAACTACCTAATTCCAGCCAGATGAGCCTGACGCAATCCTGTTTTCCTCCTTTGTCTTCCTTGCGGTGGCACCGACACCCACCCAGCCTCACAGTGCGAAAAGGCTCACTGCCCACCCTTGGATATACGATCACCGACAGCAGAGCTCAAAGAAACACGCATTTCACAGCGGAAAACAGACCAGAGGCTTTTCTATGTGTGGTTTAGATTGTGCTTAGACGCCCCACAGCAGCACAGCTCATCATCAGAAACTTAACTACACTGCTGATGATCAGTGGATCATCAAAGACTAACTGTAATTTTTCTAACAAGTACAATACCTGGATGGTTGAAAGAATGCTTCCATATACTTTTACTGTAAAGCATTATCAAAAACATGGTTTGTGGGAATTTTTTGAATTTTATTTTTGTAAGCTGAGGACTACCTGCTTCCTGGGGTATGCCTGGGGCTCATGTCACATGACGCAATTTTAGGAGTAATTTTAGAAGTTGGTTTGCATACAGGACTGTTACTTTTAAGGATATGACATCATGTTTGACACCTAACGCGTGAAACCAAAACATTTTGACTCTCTTCACAGTTTATCTTTCCCTTCTTACAAGGAAGTTATCCCAGACACACTGCTGGAAGCCAAAAGAACCACACGCTGTCAGCTTCACAGCAGCAACAGGAAATAGGGGAATACAGGGCATTGCTGAGCAAGGATCCAAAAGAGGATGAGGGTGCGGCAGGGGAAGGGCATTCCTCTTTGGAAATTGTTTTCTGAGACACCGGTATTTTCTGAAGAAGAATAACGTGACCCTTACCTCCAAACCCCAAATTCCTGTATGTATCACCTGTATGGTCGTTATACCGAAGAGCAAGTTATCACTTACACTATGATATTAGACGGGAATGCAATTTGTCCTGGTTTTGTATTACTCCGGAGAAGTACGTGTCACTGCTACAAATGACTCTGGCTTTACTTCAACAGAAGCTGGGAATCGCAAAATGTAATTTCTGGTGATTTTGTGATGTAGCCAAGACAGACATAACTGATTAACACGGCACCAACACTTTTTTTTGTTTTTTTGCTTTATAAGCTGAAGAGAGAAGAAAGACTGTGCCACCTGGACACTTACCAGTCTATGAGGCCTGATGGGATTCACCCATGAGTGCTGAGGGAACTGGCAGAGCAGCTGGCCAAGCCACTCTCCATCACCTGTCAGCACTCCTGGCTAACAGGTGAGGTCCCAGGTGACTGGAGGATCACCAGTGTAACACTCACCTACAAGAAGCCCAGAAGGAAGATCCAGGGAACTGCAGGTCTGTCAGTCTGACCTCGGTGCCGGGGAAGATTATGGAGCAACTCATCCTGAGTGTGCTCACTGGGCATGTGAAGGACAACCAGGGGATCAGGCCCAGCCAGCACGGGTTCATGAAAGGCAAGTCCTGCTTGACCAACCTGATCTCTTTCTATGACGAGGTGACCTGCCTAGTGGATGAGGGAAAGGCTGTGGACGTCATCTACCTGGACTTTAGTAAGGCCTTTGACACTGTTCCCCACAGTATCCTCCTGGAGAAACTAGCTGCCCATGGTTTGGATGGGTGTACTCTTCGCTGGATAAAGAACTG
>Ga0065711_1052212_pt1 | contig 10055 bp, 10 predicted proteins | sample Hoacrofraction12_FD_59098 | JGI IMG/M metagenome (GOLD analysis project Ga0065711, IMG submission 59098) | Hoatzin crop microbial communities from Cojedes, Venezuela - Epithelial fraction 12 v2 (version 2) | ecosystem: Host-associated > Birds > Digestive system > Esophagus > Crop | place...
CTTACTTGGAGAGGGAGTTGGTAATATATAGACTCCACGTGTGTGGTTCCCTGCTAGGTGATACTGTTTTTCTCACAAGTCTTTTGCTCATTTTGTGCAAAATATGGTGTGTGAGAGTTTTGTTTTGGTTTTGGCCAGACTCTTCTCCCATTGACTTCATTGTTAGTGCTAATAAAACCATGGGAAATGTTTTGGTGGATAGGAGATTGCAGTGACTTGAGGTTTAAGCTTTGATGCTGTATTGGCTGCTGCATGTAATCTTTGGTAAACCAACGATAAAAGCATAGCTTGTTTTAGAAAGTCCGTGGGCTTTTCAGAATGACACTTGGCAAATTTTGATACGCACTTTGTCAAGTATTTGTCCACATATCAGTTGTTTTGTGCCTCTGTTTACACTCATTTTGCCTTAGGACTTGTTTTACTAAGTTGGATAAAGTGTTTATTATGTGGGTTGCAAAGTATGTTCCTAATAGTATGCTAAACCATGGTGCCACAATGGCTAGGAGTCGTTCGAACCTCCTGTTGTGCAACAAAGAGTATGGCAGGTAACCACAAGCCATCGCCTTGGCTATCTGTTGGGGAGACGGGATGACTGTGGTAGGGCAGGGCTTTGCTTTCCGCTCTCTGGTCTCCCTCAGCGTTAGCTGTTTGCTTGGTTTGGCTGGCGGCTGCTGGCAGGACGGTCTCCGCGAGAGATGCTGGTCTATTCTACGCCTGGAGCCTCAGAGCTTCAAAAATTAGTGGCAAACTGCAGGAGCTCCACAGAGACCGAAATTTGAGTCGCGACAGGGTCAAGACAGCTTGTCGTGCTCGCTCTGTTAGCAGATGGGTTTGGGGGGCTGGTGGGTAAAGGTGATCTCTGCTGCAAACCAGCAAATGGCCGTTCACCCTGCAGCCTCTCACTCAGGGGTGACTTGAAGCTGCTCTTGTTTGTAGCCTGTTTATAGCAGTTGTGTGGACACTTACTAAAATTTAAGATGTATTTTGGGAGCCTGGTTCCGTCTCCTGGAAGATGTGGTAGTTTTGTTGTTTCGGGATGTCTCCCACATGTCATCTCTCAGATTGCTCCAGGAACTTTTTCACTTAGCTCTAACTATAGCTCATTTAGCAGCCCTTACCTAATGGAGGCTAAAGGATTTATTCTAAAATACAAGTTAGGACACAGTCCTTCCAGAGCCAGAGTGCCTCCTGGAGATTCTGCTTGAAATAAAGAACACTGAAAAAGTTTGCTTTCCTTAATGCAATAATATGTAGGAAGGTAGGTCTTGTATTAAATTACTTTATATGCGATAAGATATGATTCTAATAAAGAAGGAGATTTATGTTTACTATAAAAAGAAATTTGATTGTATTAGAGTTTGAATAAGTTATTTACATTTCAGATTTATTTTGGAGTAGTGTCCGTAGGCACCAGCTTTACACTGGGTTCATGTATGCCAGGAGCTGTACAAAGAAAACAAGATTATTGATGCTTCAGGAGCCTTGAGGGAAGTTGTGGCTTCCCAGGTTGTATCACTTCACTCTGCTGAACAGAAGTATGGAAGGATTTGGTTGGAAGATCGCAGCCAGAGGGTAGTGGTTAACGGCTCAATGTCCAAATGGATGCCAGTGACAAGTGGTGTCCCTCAGGGGCCCATACTGGGACCGGTGCTGTTTTAACATTTTCATCAATGACTTAGTGGGATCAAGTGCACCATCAGCAAGTTTACAGATGACACCAAGCTGAGTGGTGTAGTTGACACACAAGAAGGGTGGGATGCCACCCAGAGGGACTTGAACAAGCTCGAGAAGTGGGCCCGTGTGAACCTCATGAGGTTCAGCAAGGCCAAGTGCAAGGTCCTTCATCTGGCTCGGGGCAACCCCTGCTGTCAATATGGGCTGGGGGATGCAGGGATTGAGAGCAGCCCTGCCAAGAAGGACTTGGGGGTACTGGTGGATTAAAAGCTTGACATGAGCCACCAGTGTGCGCTGGCAGCCCAGAAGGCCAACCATATCCTGGGCTGCATCAAGAGAAGCGTGGGCAGCAGGGCAAGGGAGGTGATTCTGCCTACCCCACCTGGAGTCCTGCATCCGGCTCTGGAGCCCCCAGCACAAGAAGGACATGGAGCTGTTGGAGCAGGTCCAGAGGAGGGCCACAGAGATGATCCGAGGGCTGGAGCACCTCTCCTATGAGGAAAGGCTGGGAGAGTTGGGACTGTTCAGCCTGGAGAAGAGAAGGCTCCGGGGAGACCTTAGAACAAGCCTTTCAGTACCTGAAGGGGCCTGTAGGAAAGATGGGGAAAATACTTTCAGTAGGGCTTGTTGCGACAGGACAAGGAGCAGTGGCTTTAAACTAAGGGAGGATAGATTAAGACTAGATACAAGGAAGAAATTTTTTACCGTAAGGGTGGTGAAACACTGGCACAGGTTGCCCAGAGAGGTCGTGGAGGCCCCATCCCTGGGAACACTCAAGGCCGGGTTGGATGGCGCTCTGAGCAACCTGGTCTAGTTGAAGATGTCCCTGCTCACTGCAGGGGGGTTGGGCTAGATGACCTCTAAAGGTCCCTTCCAACCCAAAGCTTTCTGTGATTCTATGCTTCATGTAGAACCTTGCCCCTTCACTACCGGAAAGTAACATTTACGTTGAGAATGGAGTTGAAAGTGTTCACCTGATCAAAACCTAGTCGGCTGTTTAGTGGGACCCCCTAACAGGCATCTTAGGAAATCCTTTTACCCCCGAGTTTTAAAACCTATTACTTTTACAGTTGTATTAAATACAAGTATTCATCTGACAGCAGGTACAACTGAGATCCATGGGTGTGTCAAAGATGAAGAGCTAGTTGACTTAGATGAGGTGCAAATTGGGATCACAGGCCTGCTGGGGTGGAGTGATTTACATTCTCTAGTTACAGCAGTTAATTGTGGGGACCCTTTTTTTTGTTTGCTGTTAGATCAGTTTGTCACAGGCAATCTGCTGAGCATCAGGACCTGGCGACTGAAGGGCCCGTTACCTATTTTGCATACCATTTCATGTAAATTATTTAATGGAGAAGAAAATGAAAATGCCTTCTACTTTCTGCTCCAGGATTGTAGACCTGAAATTCTTATTTCAAATTCTTCTCCGCAGACACCCAAGGAGCCAGAAGTGTTAAAGGATTAAGTCTTCTAAAAATGCATGTTTTGAAATAGAATTTTTAACTATTGATGCCTTTTTTGAGCCTAATGAAGGGCTAAATCTGGCAATCGGCCTCCCTCACAGCGTTGTGCCGCTTATCGCCATGTCTGCAGGTAGTGACCCTGCCTGGTACAGGGAATTTGAGCACTTTAAAGAAATGGTGGTGACCCTGATCAGTCCTTTTTAGAGCTGGGAAATGAAACCAAAGCTCTCTAAAGGGTCTCTGGAGGACATAGCACAGACCAGAGGGTCCATCCCTGTGAAGGACCTGTTCTTGCCTGTTCGGCAGTCGGGGACGGTGCTGGGAGGCTCCATGGAAAAGGCAGCGCGTTCTCCAGCTTCTGTTACCTTTTTGGTGTAATTCCCACGGAGCAGAACGGGAGCAGTTCGTCTCCGCTCCCGACCCTTGACTGCGCTCTTCGTTCCAGCCTGCCAAGTTTCCACTCCTTTTGCAGGCACATGCATGGAGATGGGAGGGAAAGGGCAGGGTCTGCGGGCAGCTCGAGCACCCTTCCTTCCCCAGAAGCTTCATGCTGCTCGCACGCGGGAGCGGGAGGGTGATGCCCTGTGCTGCCGCCGGACGGGCCTGTGCAGGGAGTGCGAGGTGTGAGCTGGCTGGTGTGACGTGAGTCCATCTCCTTCCCACGGCTGTCCACAGCATTCTTCTCTCCTGTCTTCTTCAAGAGCTTGCGACTGCCCCTGTGCTGTCTGCAGGGTGCAAATCAACTTTAAGAAAACTATACCTTAAAAGAAGTTGTCATTAGACACCATTACAGAAGGTTGAAGGATGCTTCAAAACCATTCCTTGTGTGAAAACAAACATCGATGGAGGCTTTTAAACCCCTTTCATACATGGACTCTTCTGTTAAGAGAATAGTGGTCCAGCGTGGCTGGTACCCAGCAGGGGCAGCTTGCTGGCTTTTCCTAAATGGGCAGAGAAGAAGCATCGTGGCATTTGTTTCTGTGTACTAACCCAGTCGTTCTGGGTGTTTGTACGCACGCTTCTGACAACCCTGCCTGAGCATCCATCGATGCCTCTAGGATGCAGCCTGTCACGTCGTGAAACAGCGGCAGGAAACCTTTGTGATAAAGTTACATCCAATGATCGTCTTGCCTTAGGTCGAAGCTAATTTTTGTTTCAAAGCATCGCTGTCTAAATTGCGTCTGTTCGTCAGATTAAACAAAAGGAATCTAAGGTAAAAATAAAAGAAAGGATTGCCCTTTGCAATGCAGTGACTGCGAATGATTGATGCTTAGAAGTTGAATAATGAATGTTTTGCACCCTCCCAGCAGTAACCTACAGGAACACTCGGTGCTCTGCCCCAGCAGCACCTCACCGCCATGTGCCGGCCCGATGCCCTGCCCCTGCCGCTGCTAGGGACAAGGGACCAGCGCCCTGTGAGCAGGGCGGGGTCTGTCCGTAGAGGAGGAACTTGAGTCTGAAGTTTGCCCCCGAGACAGCTACCCAGAGGAATTTCAGCCTCACTGGCAAGAGGGAGGGGTAAAGAATGAGCTCAGTCACTCAAAGGGAAATTCAGCAAACTTTAGAATAATGCAGCTGGATTGCCGAGGTTTTGTATAGGTTGCAATATGCTGGTTAATGAATGTTAAATTAATATGTCAATATTTCCATTGCCCAGCCTTTTAGGGAAGACAGCGTAGGGTAGTGTAGCATGAATATAAAAAACTGAAATGTCCAGCGCGTGTTTGTGCAGGGTTCATTTTTTAAGGGCAGCTTGATCTGGCCGGAAAGTTTCCAGTCTGAGCAGTGGCAGCTGAAAGGCACCGTTGCTCCCTTCCTGGGCTGGAAACGTGCAGGGCGGTTCTGCGCGTGTTTCGTGGCTTCCCTGTGCGTTCCCCCAAATGGGAACATCAAAGCCTATTGACACTCTGATGAATTTTAGCCTGATTTTCTTGTTCCTATATGGAGTCCTACTGTGCTGGGATCGCTAGGATTCTGGGGAAGGGAGAAGACAGTCTGTAAATGGTCCATCTAGTGTGTAGATGGAGGAAGGCTTAATTAAACCCACAGCATTTCGAGTGGGCCTAGATCTGGTCTGTGTGTTCGTATCATTTCCATTGAAACCAATTAGGATTGCATTCACACGTGTGAGAGCCGAGCGGCTGACGCTCGGGGTCGCTTGAAGGGTGCAGGGTTGCTGTTGCTTGGTGAGTCTTCCTCTGCCCCGTAGGACTCGTGTACCGAATGTCTGTTTGTATCCGCAGTTTTCCTAGAAGTGCTCATTGCAGACCGAGATCCCACTGTAAATGGTACGGTAAAAATGCCAAACAAAAGGGGGATTGCTCAGGAGAAGAACTTGGAGCCGAAAGAAGAGGAGGCAGTGATGAGGTGCAGCCACGTACATCGCCTCTGAAGGGGCAGACGGTGCCCCTTGTTCCTAGGCACCTGGTTTATAACCTCCAGTGGTCTCGGTGGGGTCACCCGCGCAGGCAAGGGTGACCCAGTGCCCAAGTATGGCTTCACTGCGGCCCGAAGTTTTATGCTTTGCACATCTAATCCTGTTGACCCAGTTGAGTTCCTGGTGGTGGTGTGAATCTCCCAGTATTGAGTTCATATTAGAACTGGGTTTGGTTTTTTAGATGAGTAGCAGAGAGTTCCATGGTTTTACAGTGCAGAAGTAACTGGTCATTTCCCTAAAAAATGATGGATTTGAAATCCATTAAAATGAGAGATTTCTGTCTTGTGACAAGAGCTTAATAGCTTCTTGCGTTTGTGTTTGGAAACATATTCTTTGAACTTTTGTGTAACATTCAGCCAGTATAAGGCAAACATTCTTCTCCAGTTGGTAATAGGCTGTCTGGTGTCTGTAATTCAGTTATTTAGCTTTAAAATTAACTGTATATATTTGTAAGTTTTTAATTAAGATGTGTTTCTACTCGGAGCTTTTCAGAGCTTACTTAGATGAGCATCAAACACTACATAGTTTGGGTCTTTACTTTCTGCCTATTAGCTGCTCCTTCTCTGCTTATAAATTTCTGATGACAGACATAAACATTTACCTCCGTAGGCATTACTTAACTCTGAGATCACTTTGTTCTATAAATACAAATAAATACAGGGCGCTTTAATGGGCGCGGGGGAAGCCAGCAGTGAAGTGGTTAACGGGCTCTGCCGGCAGCCTGGCCCGCAGGAGCTGGCGGTGGGGAGCAGGGGGGACGCCAGCCTGTCTCTAAACTTTTTGGCCCTCCCTGAGTGCAGAGATGAAGGAAGAGCCCTCTATAAATCACTGGAGATTAGAGACCCTGTTCTTGCCGACTCTGCAGGGTTGCACTGCTTAATGTCAAAGCCTCACGTATTACTTTAACAGCACTCCTTTTCTTTATTAAATCCACTTTGAAATAAAAAAATGATGATCTTTCCAGTGAGGGGGAGAAGGCCTAAAAGGATTTAGAAAGTATCTGTTATGTTACATTACGGAGACTAATAACTGTACAGGGAGTAGGTAACATTTTTGCACCATTTCAGAAAGTAAAATGAATAGACTTTACAGAGTTTTCCTCCTTCAAAATATTTACTGCTGTTGATTTTGACCAACTTTAGTGGGCTTCTTAGTAAAGGTGGACCGAGCGTGAACGCTGGCGGGGATTTCCTTCCAGGTTTGCAGAATTAAATTTGCGTCTCCGTTTTTGCATGTTCTGCAGCATCTGGTTTGAGATGATTTTTTTTTTTTTTTAACTTTGGATTTATTCTGGCTGAATTTTGTTCTGTCTCTATCTCCATCTGAGTATGATGAAGACATATTTTAAACAGCTGTATCTGTGTCAAATGTCAGTGTTTGCTCGCAGCCTCGCTGTCTTGAGGACATACGGAGGCTTCTAGGCACTGCATATTTATCTACTATTGTGACCTGATTTTCTTCTGATTTTGCTGAAGTCACGTTAAGCAGGATATTGTATTTTTTGAATGTGCCAAGTTGGTGTGATTGTTTATACGTAAAATGCTGTTGTTTTTCCACATGTATCGTTACCTCATTTAATACATCGCGTCCCAGCTAACAAGTATTCGAAGCCGAAGGAACTGCACGTATGTATTTTTTCCTGCACAGAAGTGTTTCAGATCCCCCAGGTCATTTAGTATCCATTAGGACACGAAAGCTTCTTACTGTTTTCTCATTAATAGTCAAGTCTGTTACCACGACAAAAACAATTTCGGAGAGACGGGATTCTTTGAGAAACCTCCCTGATGAAAGTCCTGGAAATCCTAACAACAAATGTTGTCAACTTAGATTTCAGTGAAGCATTTCTTTTTAACTGTGCGGCATTATGCCCCAGGAATGTAGTTTTTCTTTTAGTCTCATGACTTTAAACATAACATTGGCATGAAACCCATTAGGAATAACAGATTTATAAGCTTTTGTTGATGGATTCTGTTCAAATGCAGTAGAATGGAAGGTGAAAATATTTTTAGTCTTTAAACGTATTAAAAATAAACTGTGATTACTTTATTTCTGTACTTTTGAAGTCATTTGCTTCTTTGCAACTGTGCTCACAGTGTTTTTCTACCCGTTCGCAGTTCATTTATGGTACAGTTTTGAAGTTTGGAAACAGTTCACACCTATAAAGTGTGGTTTTGCATTTGCCAGGGAAAAGGAATATTGTTTTGCAATGTATCTTATCCAAAAGTTGACAAGTAACAGCTTTTTTGCGAGTTTATTCTGACAAGCAGCTTGAAGGTATCACCTTTGTAGGCGGCTGCCCGCAATGAATTGCAGATATTCATTTATAGCTGTTTGTACTCTGTGTGTTCTTTCATGTGTTCAGGAATATTGCCCAGTTCGAAAGTATGAGCTCTTAAAATAACTGGAAACGGGGGTGGGGTCAAGATATTGTATAAACACAGCGAGTTGCTGGGACTGGGGAGATGCATATTTAAGAATACAGCCTCGGCGGTGAACGTTTCACAAGTGCGCTTTTTAGCCGCGAGAAAAGCGGAGCAGAAGGTTATCATGAGGCCGAGCGCAGTGGTCCCGAAGCCGACTTTCAGCCCAGCAGTTAGTGTTTTATTAGGAGAGAACAACTCTATAAAAGGAACAGGAGATTCAATCATAATATAGTGGGGTGACATGAAGGCAGCTGACAGCATGGCTTCAAAACCCATTTAAGATCCAAGAAAAGTTGCCACAAGTAATGTGCTGCAGCTGGGGAGATCGTTTCGGAAAAAGCAGAACCTGCCCTAGCCCTGCGGATTTGCGTTCTGGAGCAGACCCGTCGCCTCGCACGGAAAGCCGGGGCTGGGCGTTCGTTACCACACACAGTCAGAACTGGGCACGATCGCTCGCCCGGTGTTTTGTGTGTGTTTTTCCTTCTTTTTTTTCTGAAAAGTGGTTTGGGGAGAAGGGGGAAGCGATGACCAGTTTGGTGGTTCGGGTTGGAAAGAGAGTGAACAAAGCCTTCGCTATGAAGTGCCGGAGCGTGTGCTTCGGGACGGTGTTTGCTGGTGTAAGCAACGCTGCCAAGAAAGGCCATTTTGAACAGAGAAAGTGCTCTCGTTAGGGAGTTTTTAACAGTACATGAGGAACTGAAATGCGATTTAAAAGGAAAAAATCCTATTTTCTTCCCTTTAATTCTTCCTGATAACTGGCAGTTTAAGAAGTCGTCATTTTTTACATGAGCCACCAGTCAGCTTTGCTTGGTGGAGCAAGCTGAAGCACCGCTGGCGGTGTCCTCCTGCTCCCTGCCTGTGGTACCCATGACTGGGAGCCAAGTCCTCAGAGGTGCAAAGCACTTGTAAATCTAAGGCAAAGGCTGGAATATTTAAAAATTGTAAACTTTGTGCCAGAGCTGGTTTGGTTTGCGTCTGCTTAAACCCGAGTATGGGTGATTTGGAGTCCTTTGGAAATAGGATGCTGAAGTGCTTCTAGCTGAAGAAGGTCTATTTAAAAGCCTTGCTACTTCGTTAGCTGAGATAGACTGTTAAATTTGCTTTTTTTGAACAAATTTGGGAGAAACCTTCTGCCTGCTGTCGTGTGAGGAGAGCATGGGGCGGTCTGTGTGCGTGGCTTGAGGTGGGCAGTGGTGGGTGGGGGTTGCAGAGACGGGCTTTCAGAGGGAGGCAGCAGCAGCGAGCGTGGCGTCGCCCTTTGGAGAAAACATCGGCCAAATTTGTACTCGCCTATGATCAAAATCAAAGTTAACTTACATTTTGGCTGGAAGCAGCGTGCCATTTATGGAAGAAAAGGTCATGTTCTCCATGGTAGAAGGTAATGCTAATTCGGGAATAAGCAATTTTTTTTGGTTCTTCTTACAGAAGTTGCTATCATACAAAAATACACTGTATAAAAAGGGGCTCAAAGAGGAGAAGCAGGATTAAAACAAATATGACTGCTTTTTCTGAGTAATTACAAGGAGTTTCTGCATGTTCTCTTCTAAAAGGACGACAGAAAGACTGTGTAAAGGACATTTTGGAATTACAATGTAGGTTTGCATTGCTTCCAAACAGGAGGAAGAAGCAACCAATACTGTAAAAATCCCTCAAACAAGCAAATCTTTCGATTTTAATTTATCTGTACTAGAAGCAGAATCAAAATAGTTACAGTAAGTGTTTGGAATTCCTTTTTTTATTAAAAAATTCCATGCCAATTGTATTTTTTGTAAAAAAAACAGAAGCATAGGTAGAATTAGGAAACTCAGGCTACCACTATCAGCCTCAGCGTTGCATTAAATCGACTTTAAAGCAGGCACCTGGTGACGCTGACACGGATACATGAACAACGAGCTCCAGGGTGGGGAGAGGTATCGTCCTTCTTTCTGAAGCTTCCTGCCATCTTCTATGAGGAAGAACTTCTTCCCTCTGAGGGTGACGGAGCCCTGGCCCAGGCTGCCCAGGGAGGCTGTGGAGTCTCCTTCTCTGGAGATATTCCAGCCCCGCCTGGGCAAGGTC
>Ga0065711_1052213_pt1 | contig 10055 bp, 20 predicted proteins | sample Hoacrofraction12_FD_59098 | JGI IMG/M metagenome (GOLD analysis project Ga0065711, IMG submission 59098) | Hoatzin crop microbial communities from Cojedes, Venezuela - Epithelial fraction 12 v2 (version 2) | ecosystem: Host-associated > Birds > Digestive system > Esophagus > Crop | place...
TACGCCGGTCTGCCTGGGATTTTCACCGTAGGTATTGTAATTTGTTTCAGCAATAAGTACTTTCTTCATAATAATGCACATCCTTTCTTTTTTCTGCAATGTTTTATACCTGGTTGTTTGTAATGTTTTAAGCCTGATAGTCTTTTCCGATATTCCAGCACTTTGCGATTACATTTCAGGTGTCAGGATATAATCCCATCACGGAACTTACATCCTTCTGCATATGTGATACCTCGCTTTCAAAAAATCCTATCGCCTTGATTTTTTTCTCCCCCCTTTTGGTGATAAATATAGCATATATAATTTAAAAAACAAGAATGCACTTTTTTGTTACATAGTACCCAAAAAGATAGTAAGGAGTAAGACATGAGCAAATCTGCAGAAGCTGCAGAAGAGAACTTATACAATTGCCCGGTGGAGGCGACCATCAGCCAGATCGGTGACTGGGCCGCACCTATATGGCAGGAACGTTTTTATTAAAAACTTTTGAAAACTCCGTAGTTTCCATGCGTTTTTTCAAAGCCGTTGCCAGACTATTCTTCTTCTGTGCAGACATCTCTTCATTCTTCACGATTTATCACCTCCTTCAACAAATTCAAATTTATGGAAGCGGATATCCATACCTAATTCCCATATCAAAAAGCTCCTTCTCTATGGAAGTTGTGGCATGTTTCTTTACCTTTTGGCGTATATGCATTTTTAGTAAAGTCTCTACCCCTCGCTTTGGGCGTATACTCATCTTTTTTCAAGTTTCTACCCCACAGTATTTGTAGAATTCTTCAAAAAATGGTCTAAACTTTATTAAACTCTTCATAACGCCCAAGCATTTTTTCGTAATTGGGGTATTAACTTGATAAATTTGCTCTTTACGCCCAAGCACCATTTTCAAAAAGGGTAGATACTTCAAAAATTCTACTCTCACGCCCAACTCAAATTTCCCAAAAGGGTACTTACTTCAAAAAACTCATCATCCATGCAAAGCTCAATCTTCTGCTCAAATATCGGATAAAAGCTGCATATGAGCTCAAATCTATACTTTGCCGGGCATTGCATATATCGTTTGATTTCGATAGGCTGATGTCTCATGTCTTTCCTCCTCTGAAATGTAAGTGATCACTTGTACTCGGTACATAAATATAATAAGAAGAACAGGCCTTCCTTTGTGTTCCTTATACGTCCCCTCTGGCTACAAGTAGTAGCCGGGTATCTCTCCATATAAAAAACACAGTCCAAGAAATGTCCTTGGACTGTGCCATCCTTCAAAAGTGCAATATTTAATTAATCTCAACAATCTCTGTTTCACATTTAGGAGTTAAATCATCATCCCATTCCTCCAAGAAGTCCGTATTTTCCATAAGACTGTCTGCGAGATTGTATCCTTTCATAATAAAGATTTCTTCCGAAAATGGGGTGAAATCCTTTTGAAAGCATATTTCATTTTCAGAGAACCTGAAAATAATGGCTCTCGTAAGATACACATCGTATGTACAAATATTTTCTTTATAGATTCTCTGTCTTTCATTTATTAAAATAATTGACTTAATTTCCTGATTGATAGGGTTATCAATCTGCTCCGTATCCACAAATGCTGACCTAATATCTTCATCTATTGCCGAAGACATCTTAAATACTGCATAATCATCGGTATTTCCGAAGTAGTCTACAGATTCTTGAATATTGGTTAATCTATATATCTCATCACCAATATATAACCCTACTATTTGTGTAACCGAATTAGTAAATTCAAATTTGTCACAACGGTATTTATTAAAATTGTGACCAATTAGATTTTTTAATGATTCATTGTTGAATCGCATATCTACTTTCTTCATCAATCATTCTCCTTCACAAAATGAATTTTCTGGCGTTTAACCGAAGTCTTATCGGTACTGTTCGAAATATTTATTTCGACAACTGATGTACCATCTGAACTAGATTTTTCACGATAAGAGATTATTGTCCCATCTGATAATTTAGTATAGCGCCCTTTGCCATTATCCATAGAAAACTCTTTTCCACCATATGCTGCAAGCCCATAAAATGTCTTGGCCTCACTTTTAGGATTGTTGGATTCTATGTTCCTAACATGAAATCTTCCCTGTCCTCTTTCGCCAAACAATCCATTGCTAAATTTATACTTGTCCGAAAGTGTTGGAATATTCTCTTTAATAGAACGAAAGTGATTTGCACCACCTTTATATCCTGTCCCCATTTGACACAACCTCCTTCTTGTGAGTTTGTTCAAACAGACTCGGATACCTATGAAAAACGGTATAATAATCAAGTCCGTTAAATACTGCTTCTGGCATATATCCGTGTACCAACACATCAGATGGTTCTAAAACATTTATCATCTCTTCAAGGCCACATCTAAACATTTCTTTTTCTGCATTACTCCTTATGCATCCATGAGTACTTATTGAAACTATAGTATGCTTTGGCACTCCAAGAAAACAATAATCAAAACTATCTTCGTCTCCCCATCGTATGTTGGGTATAGTTGGAATTCCCTGTCGTTGCAAAAATACGCCTACCGCCCTATTAAAATACGTATTTATAGCTTGAACGCAATTAACCTGTCCTCTTAACAACGAACAGTCAGGCGTAATAACGCCATCATATTCCTTTAGTAGTGGCAAATATTTAGTTGTTGAAGTAAGCACATCCGAAAAATACTTATCATGCATATAGAAATGCACATAGTTTCTTCTATTCTGCTTCTTATTTTTTGCCTTTTCAAAGGGTATAATTCCCTTAGGAACTTGTGTGTTATTGTAATCACACAAAACAGGGATTCCCCAATAGCCGGCAAAATCTGCTCCGTAAGTCAAATACGGATATGATCCGTCATCTAATATGGTTTTTTTCATGTCGGTTTCCTTCATTGAAATAAGTTTTTAGTAACCTTGTTTCAGCGAAAGGATTGTGCTATAATAACAAAACACATTAAGGGTTGTATAACACAATCCTCGCTTTAAAAAACGTATAACGGTTGCGCCAACAACCTTATGCGTTTTTTTCATTTTTTAATACACTCAAGTAAACCACCTCCTCACAATATTTAACCTCTAGTTGATTAAGGATTCGTATTTCATAATCCATGTATCCTCTTTTTTCAAAATGATGTCTCCACTTTGCATAGTAACCAACTGCATTACGTGCTGCCTCCATACTAATTCCGCAGCTACGAGAAACATTTTGAGCATTTTTAACGCCCTTCAGATTCTCTATGATTGGCGGTGCCGCCAATGCATACTTAGCAAAAAACTTTGCCTCAGCCTCTGCTTCTTCACTTTCCTCAGTATGACCAAGAATGTAATGGCCAACTTCATGCATGATTGTCTGATTGATTCTTCCGTAGCTTTTCACAGAATCATTGTAAAAGATGGTCCATTGCCCGCTAAAAAGCTCAATAGAGAATCCTTCCAAGCTAAATTTTAAAGCTCCATTCCTTTTTTCTTGTGACAATGCAGAATAGGGAACTATCTCAAGTCCAATTTTTGTCGCTACTTCAAACGCACTTATCGGAAAGCATTTAATATCATAGTCAACAAACATATCAGCAACTGTTCTTTTTATCTCCTCATACGCTTCGTCCTGCAGTCTCATCATTTTCTCCTCCCAGAAGCAGATTAATGAATTCCATCTTTTCTCCCCTTGTCATATTTGAAGCATTTCTTGCGATAAGTGTTTTGGCATATTTTAAGTCCTTATCCTTATCTACTCCCCTATCGCTATCAAGCAAATCATCTGCAGTCGTTCCAAGCGCATCTGCAAGCTTTATAAGATTAGCACCTCTTGGAACTCTCTCTCCTTTAACATAACGAGATATTGCAGATTCGGTTATTCCGGTCATGTCCGATAAAGCTTTCTGCGATATTCCTTGCATTTCCAATAGCTCCTTAATACGATTCGTCATAGCCATCATCCATCCTCCTGTTACACACAAACCCTGATTTCATAATAAGAATAATCTATAATTGCAACTTCGTCAAGTAGTTTTTGCCATATATAGTTTATTATCCAAGTTTAATTGCTACATTTTGTGTAATTGCATTTTCATTTTGTCAACTTCCCTTTACAAAAAGTACAAATATTTATCTTTTTATTCTGTTTTCTTTTTTTTGCTCAATAATCTTTCTTGCAGTTTTTTAATTTTCTTCCGCACTTAATTCTACATGCGGAAAAATATTGAAATTTTGTTTTCGCACATAAAAATAGCCCCAGGGATTACCCTAAAGCTGCTTTACCTTCTTGTTCTATTTTCTCTTCGAAAAAAAATCACTCAAACATACAGTCCTATTACGAATACATATCGGCAATTTTTTGTTTTTTGCCGATATCCATTCAAAGTTCTCAATGTAAAAACTTCTTTACATTACTTATTTTTCACGCCAACTCATGTATTTCTTTTTCAAGTTCACTAATATAAGACACCAACTCATCATATGAAGGTTTTTCTCCATAAATCATATTGCTCATAGCCTTATAATCGTCTTTTAGCGCGTTGCAAACACTATCAGTAGGGACGAGACGTACCGTCTTGATAGTAGCTGTCTCATAATGGGCTCCTTTGGAGTAATAAAATTTTTGTTTAAAGGCAATATCCTTTTCCAGAAGTTCTTTCTTTTTGAACGCACTGTCCTTCACCCATGAATTACCCATTTTATATACATCGTACAAATGTCGGGCATATCGATTAGGCAGCACCTTTCCCTCCGGAAAATTTGCAATTTTATGAAGGATCGTAATCTTTTCCCAAAAAGTTCTCTCTACATCTATAGTTAGAATTGATGTTTCAGATCTTGTAAACACTTTAGGATAATACTGAGCTGCAAAAGGTGTGATTGTCGTCTCATGCGACGGCAGCCATTGCATTCGTTTGCTTATTAAACTGATCCTGTTTTGTCTTAGACCTATCGTCCCATGGATTAGCCTCATCAAGTATCTCTCTCCAATCCAAAATCAAGTCTATGTCTTCTGAAAATCTCTCAATTACATGATACGACTTGGAAAGACTTGTACCACCTTTGAACACAAAAGCCTTTTTAAACTCACAATTATGAAAAAGATGGTCCAACATAAAGCACACCCAAAAGTCTTTTTCTACAACAGTAGGCTGCAATCCCATCTGCAAAGCTGTTGTCAAAAATAATTGTGATCTATCCTCTTTTGATAACTTAGCAACATTTTCCATATTTTATGCACACATCCTCTTAATAATCTTGTAAATCCACTCGCTGGTACCCACAGCTTCCTTCAATATTTCACCACGTTCTTCTTCAGTAAATCTATTCTTCAATATGCTGATGACAGAATCATCAACGCTATCCTTGCCATACGCCTTAATTGCTTCTACAACAAGGCGTGTCTTATCCGACATAAATGATATCTGCCTATTCGCTCTATGTTTAAATGAAAGCGTAATTTTATCCCACTTAAAATTTCTGTAAGGGCCATCACTAATATATGACCAAACAACAGGCACCTGTGTAGAAAGTCCCAGCTGATTTAACGCAACATCACCGCACGGAGCTATGTTCCAATGAAAAGCTCTGGCCAGTGCATGTGCCACTTTATCAGGATTCGCAGGTATATATTCATCCAACAATTTACTGTATACCGGCTTTTCGTATACACCATCAATAACTCTGCAAATCATGCCATCTTCTGTAAGTCTACCTAGGCATTTCCTAATTGTAGTTTTTGATGATAAATCAGAAAAGTCTGTAGTGACAAATACAGTTCCCGGTTCTGCATCATTTATTCTATTTTGAATCTCTGCAAAGATTGAATTTCTCATAGAACAGTCTCCTTTTGTCACGATTATTATACAATAATCGTGACAAAGCTACAAGTAGTAGCCGCTTACTGCTCCAAATCCCTCACCACTCTCAAATGCGCCAGTGCAGCCTTCTTGCCTGCATCCGTGCGAATCTCTCTGAGGATATACTGCGCTGCATACATAAATTCCATATCCTCAATGTCAAAGACAACTTTTCCATCCTTCCCGGTGAGAATAAAATCCGTAGATACATCGAATATCTCCGAAAGCCTGACTACAAGATCCATGCCAATTTTCCTCCTGTCGTGCTCGATGTGGCCGACTGCAGATCTGCCCTCCAAGTGAAGCTCCATGGCAAGATCATTTTGCGACATGCCGTGCATCTCCCTTAGCATCTTGATTCTCTCTCCTACTGTTAGTTCCTTTTTCTGATTCTCCATCATTTCATACTTTCCGGATGTCTACTCACATGAGTTATCCGGATGGAATGGAAAAGAGTTTTGTCAGAATAAAAAATAAAAAGAGCCTACAAAACAAGTTACTCAAAACTGCGGCGTATCAATTCCTGATACTCCACAACTGCATGTGGTCGGATTCACGAAAAAAACACAAAAAAATTAGACAATCAAGTTTGATTTTGATTGTCTAACGTATGAAAAAATATAAGCTTAGCATCCCTGCTTACCGTTCTTATGATCCTCAATAGAGCAGCTCTCCGCTCCGGAATATTCAACAAGGTCTGCATCCGCAGGATCTAGTGATACATGACCATCTTCAAATACAAAGCACGGTATACCAATATCGCCGATTTCCTTGCTATGATCAAATGCCGGATTATTATCACGCAAATCCATAAACTCATGCATATACTTCACATGAGATCCAATGTCGATGTACTGATATTTATCTTCTTTGCCCTGAATCTGTGGCTGTAAAAAATCACAGTACGGGCAGGTATGTAGACCGTAAATCTTAATCATAGACGCTCCTTTAGAACTTAATCACTTCCGGCTCATGTGTGAACGCATAAATCGTAGCCGTAGCATCTTCAAAATAATAAACAGCTGTATTTCCATCATCCTCATCGTACATCTTGCGAAGATCCGGATAAGCATCCAGCATGGACTTTCTGGCATCTCTTCTGTCATCCTCAATGAGCTTACCGGCAATACGAATCCACTCGCCGCCCTGCATCGCGCAGATTTCAGCTTTTGGATTTGCTTCAAGCTGCTTTGCAACATCTTTCTTCTTGCCGGTCTGAATATAAAGCTTTCCATCAAAGATGTGAGCTGTTCCAAAAGGACGAACTCTCGGCTGATCTCCGTCAACTGTTGCAAGGTAATAAGTTCCTGCTTTTTTCAAAAATTCACATACTCTTTCCATGATAAAAACTCCTTTCAAAAAAACAATTTTCGTAACGTTATATATTAAAGCACATATCGATAATCAAAACTCATAATGCTGTCTCGATGCATATCCATCCTTCTTAAAATCCGAATTCAAAAAATCAATCTCCTTAGGCGTAACCTTAATCAAGTTCATCGACTCCGGGAGCTTCTTAAGCGCATCAATTGGTATCTTCTTAAACTCTGCAGCTGCAATATACTCATCTGAGAACGGCTCAATGACATCTGCTACGCCCATAACCTGCATGCCCTTCAGATTTCCAAAACCATCGTATTTGTCATAGATTGCAAGGCAGACGTTCTTATTCTTCTCAAGACCTATGAACTTCAAGCCGCCTTCAGAGAACATCCAAAAAGCGCCGTCATGATAGCTGTACTCAATCGGTGTGCAGCGCACGAAATCTCCTGTTCCGGTTGCAAGAGTACAGGTATTATTTGCACCAATATAGTCCTCAATAGCTCCAAGCAGCGCATCTCTGCCCACAGCTTTATTATCCTTGTCTTTTACTTTCCAGTGATTAATTGCTCTTTCATAATCCTCGTGTGTCATGATATCATCTCCCCTTCAAAGATTTTACTTACATCCGAATCAAATATAATTTTCTTTATAAAATTTATCAGCAGCATAAGCCGCATCATATAACTCATCAATATTTGAAAGAAAATCGTCTTCAGAAATAGCTCTTCCAAGTCCTAACGTCGCTTTTCCCTCAGAGCTTTGAAGTTGCCCATTATTAAGTTTCCCTTCAATATAGGCTATTTGCTTTTTGTATCTATCCAGAAATTCCTTATGATAAACATCCAAATCAGAATTATCTAATGCATTATTTACTGCAGCTTTAAGCATATTAAGTCTTTTTTCTAATTCATCATTAACAGCCATATCAATACTCCATCAAAGAATCTTGATTTTTGCAAGTTTTATCCCTTTAAATACTTAATAATATTCCTCTGAAGCTGATGATAACGTTCAAGAGTATTCTTATTCTTGCCACAATACTCTCTTGCAACCTCCATATTCGGCTCATACGAAACAGGAATATCGTAAAGATCAAACTGTTCTCTTGTTAAATCAACGTATTTACCATTCAGCTTATTAAAATAATGCGTTCCGCCGCCAGATACATTAATCTTATGAATCGAGCCGCCAAACATATCGTAAACAAGCGTTGCTGTAATAGCACACTGTCCATATGACGGATCATTTGGAACCCACTCTGTTTTGCATGATGGATAAGTTGTCTCCTTGGACCAGCACTGTTCAAGCACAGCGAATAACTCCTCGAGATTCGTTATCCCTGGGAACTGCGCCACCGACTTACACTCGATATCCTTGCACTCATCCCCGTAAAAAAGATAATTATTCGGACGATTCTTCTCTTTCATTTTGGTAACAGCGTTATCTACTGCCGGATTACTATCTGCCATTGTTGCCCCCTGTATTTTCATCATCGATTCTTATAATATTTTATCAACTTTGCCTTCATTTACCGCAACTTCATCGCCTTCACCTATATCCTTAGCATAGAGTTCTTTATCTTTTACTTTTAGAAAAAAATCTTCTCCGTCAGCCGCCTGCAGCTGCACCGTGCACATAGGCTCGTAGCCATCAGGCCTGCCTTCACAGCCGAAGTCTTCTTCTATAATTCGAATAACCTTATATATTTTCATAAGCTTGCCACGCAAATGTTCTCATCGTCCTGTTTCATGATTCCAAATGAAATAATATCCCCTTCATGAACGCCAAAATCCTGATCAGGCTCATTTAATAGAATACCTTGTATCCTACTATCAGATACGCCTTCACATCTAACCCAGCATCCCTCCGGTTCCAAGTTCTCTTTTAAAAGATATACCAGCACATCATCCGGATATTCAGGGCTTCTAGATTCATCAATTAGCTCAATATCTCGCGTAATAGCTATACCTTCGCTACATTCATAGCCATCATTTATCATTTTGATTTTTTCTATGTATTCACCTGCTCCAGATGCATCAAGCACAACCATCTCACTCTCAGCCACGCCACCCAGACGAAGTTTAAAAGTAAGTTCATTGTTCCCACCAAAGCATCGAATACCTTTATCCCCCTCATATTGAGCCAAGGATAATAATTCAAATGTAAAACCGGCTTCATGGTCAATATAGCCATATACTATAGCACCATCTGCATCTTCGCCTTTTGAGAAGCCTTCAATACTTCCAATTAAATCATTACCTAAAGAAATGTAGCAGACTTGATGGTACATTTCGCGAAAACTCATATCAATAACTTTCGACATTGTAATCCCCCTTATTCCAATACAATAATTATCAATTTGCTTTGTTCTTTCTTACAACAAATGTAACGTTGTAAGGCAGTCCTACCGTCTTACCTTCATTTTCAGAATTGTCAATCAGGATGTTCTTATCAGCATCTGCGATCTCATAAAAAGCATTCGTTATATCAAATAACGTGCTTTGAGAAAGATTATCGCAGAACTCTTCGCCATAATGCGCGCTAATAAGTCTTGCTATTGATGTTACCGCCTCATTATCAAGAAGAGCCAACTCTGCATAAATTTCCTTTGCTATTTGCTTTGCATTCATAACCTTTCCCCTATACATCTTTATTAATATTCTTTCGCAATTTCTCCTGCGATACCATATTGCTCTTTGAAGGCATCCAGATCCGCATAACTCCTAATAAGCATCACATTCTCAAACTTGCCTGTTTCAATGTCTTTGAATCCTGCCACCTGCTCACCGGTACAAATGCTGCAATGAAGGACAGGTAACTGCCTTGAAGGATCATATGAAGTTTTTGTTGTCTTCTTTTGTCTTTTGAAAAACAGCGTAATCACCTTCTCTAGTAAATATCATAT
>Ga0065711_1052214_pt1 | contig 10055 bp, 8 predicted proteins | sample Hoacrofraction12_FD_59098 | JGI IMG/M metagenome (GOLD analysis project Ga0065711, IMG submission 59098) | Hoatzin crop microbial communities from Cojedes, Venezuela - Epithelial fraction 12 v2 (version 2) | ecosystem: Host-associated > Birds > Digestive system > Esophagus > Crop | place...
CACGTCAGGCGGGGCCGGAGGGCGGGCGGCGGGGAGCCCCGCGTCGGGCCTGCCCGCTGGTGCCGGGCCTGCTCTGCCGCTCGGCTTTGTGCCCCCGCTCGCTGGTGGCTGAGCGGCTGCGTGGCAGACCGGGGGCAGGCGGCTGTGGTCGAGTCCCGGTGCAGGGGCAGCCGCCCGAGGGGGGGAGGGGCTGCTCTCCTAGAGCCCCGTTTCTGTAAAATGCGGGAAGGGGAGAAATCACAGAACAATTACCTTCGCTGTGAGAATTTATAGCTTCAGTCCTTTTCCTCTAGCAAGCCTGGGCATAAGTTCCGTTACAAATGTTTGCGGACAGGTGGGAGATGAGAAAAATGGAAAACCAGTCAAGATACACATAACCATTTTTGGTTTTTCCTCCCTTTGTAATGTAACTTCTTGCAGCATTTTAGACAAGTATTTTTAAACCAAAAATAGCACCTTCGTTTAAGAAAGGTCAAGAGACACAATACCCTATTTAATTTCCTTCTCCCTAGTCATCTGCAGGTCCATTGAAGAGAATGTCTTGCTGCAAGGCGATTAGATTAGGGGTGCCACTGTTTTTCAGAGAGCAATGTCTGAAACGATGTGGACAGCCCAAAATAACCTGAAGATTAATCCTTGCTCTTGCCTGAAATCAGTCCCATACCTACAAACACTCAACTCAAAAAAAAGAAAAAGGTTAGAAGTCTGGAGGTTGAAATCTGGTCAGAAAGAGTTCTGCAGAAGACTTGAGAGGAAGAAGAGCATTTCTTTGAAAAATTGAAACCAAAATTATCATTCACCCCTGCTGACTCCCTCCTGGGTTGTCTCGAGTGAAACCAAAGCAGACTGCCATCCTGCACAGGGGCACGACCTGGCTGGTGACCTGGGGTGGGTTTGGCATCCCTGTTGCAGATCCTGTCTAACTGTATTCTACAGCTGTGGGCTGTCCTAAGAAAAGGAGAAACCTACAACACGGTCCTCATCCAGATAACGGTTAAGATTCTCTGTATTCTCAGCAGCACTTCCCCAGTTTCCTGGGGCTGTATGTCAACATCCTTGACATCACAAGTGTATTCAGATCACCTTGTATTTCCAGCATGCCCAGTCCTTTGTCTCAGAATTCATGTGACTATGAAACCAGTACCTGGCAGAATAATTTTTAGTATTTTAAATTCGAGATGAATCCCTTTTGATAGGAATAGTAAATACATTTCATGCGTTTTAATCGGAGATTTTTTTTTAAACACAACTATCTCCAAGTTACAATTTGCTTAGGAGTTTTTGATTTAATAAATACACACCGTATTTTTAGTCATTTGTTTCTAAACATGTAGCATTGGAGCATGTATTTTTTTGCGGACTTGAATTCCAAGTAGTTTTTTGTGGCTAAAAAGTGACAATACGAATTTGAACCATCTTATGCTTCCGATTCACAACAGCTATTCGTAACGAAATAGCGAGGGTTCCTGAGGTCTTGAACAGCTGCTCCTTCGGTCTAACCGATGTTCTGCCCTGAGCTGGTAGTGCACCCGCGGTTTGTTCGGTATGCCCAGGTAAGGTTTGTGTGGCCTGGATTATCAGTGATTCAAAGGGCTCCTGTATAAGCACAAGGTGGTCAAATTGTTTACTCTCCATGTGTACTGAAACCTGCATTTCTTCATCATCCTGTAGCCTCTGCCAGCTGTGCCCTTTTTGAAGTGGTAAGAAAGTGTCGTTTTGTAACTGTGCAGCAGGTTGTTTTTCAAGCCAAAGGAGAACGGTTGTCCTTGCACCCCAGGTGGCTGAGGAGCAGCTTTGTTTGAACACGTGCTTCGAGTTCTGGCTTTCAACTGAATGTCCTTTGTGTTTCAGTCTCCAAGCCAGCACCTTACTGGGAAGGAACAGCAGTCATTAATGGAGAATTTAAAGAGCTGAAATTAACGGATTATGAAGGAAAATATCTTGTCTTCTTCTTCTATCCTCTTGACTTGTAAGTAAGACTACTGTAGACATACCAAGACTGAGTGCAGCTACACTAGACTTGTAATTCATGAATCTTTCTCTGGTTTTGAGGCTTTGTTTTTTCATTTGGTGAGGGTTTGGAGAAGAAGAAAGAATGAAAGAAGAAAACAGATTCTTTGCATTTGTGTCTTCATCATGCATTGGTAAAATTGTAACACAATCTTTGTCCTAAGAAGCGTGTCCACTGGTTGGTGCTTCACACAAAAAAAAACTTTCAGTCTGTAGCAACCTTTACATTTTGTATGGTGCTGCAAATCACTGCTGCAAATGGAAGATGGCATCCCATCTATGTTTTCCAGAGTGTATGTAGGATATTAAGAGATGGTGTTTTGCCTTGAAGTTCTTCCCATAACATCTTAAGAACATCTAATGTTACCCTCCTTCATTTAGAATGCAGTAACTTCACTGGTTGAGTGAAAACACCTTAGCTTTCTACCAGACAAGCCCATTCTTTTCCACAAAATCAAGAAAAGAGGACAGAGATGCGTAACTACCTGAACATTATAAAGGAAATAACGTGGCTCTTGGCCCTTAGCTTCAAGGCCCTAGAAATTGTGATCTTTATCACTTTATTTCTTCCGTAGTGGAAAAAGTTCAAGTCAAAATACTTAAAATTTGCAGATGTGCACAGTAGCAAGAAATTATAGTATGTTCCTCTGAAAAAAACATGGTGTTTTGTGCTTAAATTCAGCCACTTAATATTCAGAAAATCTAAAAGAAAGTAACTGTAAAAACACTTGTATCCGGATTGTAAGCTAACTGTAGGCTTAGAATCTTCTTCAGTAATAAACCGTTTGTAACTGAGCTAGAGGCTGAGGGTGGAGGGTTTGTCAGGCAGCATTTTGGTTAAATACTTGAAGAAGCAATACAAAATAAGTAAAAGCTGAAATCATTTATGATGAATCACCATTTTAAGTTAAACAGAATTTACTGGATGTCTCGTGAAATTTTGACTTTATCTTGTTTTAAATTATCTAGTACGTTTGTCTGTCCAACTGAGATAATCGCCTTCAGTGACAGAATTGAAGAATTCAGAGCAATAAATACCGAAGTAGTAGCATGTTCTGTGGACTCCAAGTTCACTCACTTAGCATGGTATGTATCTTATCCTTGTCTTTTTCTAAGAATTGTTCATGGGTCCGTCTTAGCTGAAGAACTGCATCCCCAAATTTGTAGCCTATGTAGGTATACTGTCATGGCTAAAAAAATGATATGATTGATCAAATGTTGGTAATATTTTTCAGTGGTAAAAAATTTTAACCCTAGTGTGTGAAATTATCTTTGAAGCTTGTCTAATACAGACTGATTGAAATATATCATGTCTCAGTCCAAAAAAATATTTCAATTACAAAAGAAAGGGATAAGGGTGCAAGTATCTGCAACCGCATTACTCTGTCCCAGTTCATGAGCACATTGGTATAAAGAGAATATGATAAGAAAGAGGTCACTATTAACAGATGTGGTGAAAAACTGCAAAAGAGCTACTGAATGTTTTGCTCAAACCGTAAATAGTGTTCGTCTCCCTTGCGTGCAGAACAAGAAAAATGTCCATTGCACTAAATCCTTCTGTCTGTACTGTTCTACTTTGTATAGGGAATGTGAATCTGTATGAGAAATACATCTGTGTCTCATTTCTTTCAAAGGATTAATACTCCTCGAAAACAAGGGGGACTTGGACCTTTGAGGATTCCGCTTCTTTCAGATTTGACACACCAAATTTCAAAGGATTATGGTGTATATCTGGAAGATCAAGGGCACACACTTAGGTATTTCACTTGGTTACAGTTCATCTTGCTCTGCTGCAGTAGTACTTACTACTTTATAGCTAAAGAAGGATTTGGAATTTTTCTCTGAGAGCAGTTTTTAGTTGGGGATTCATGCTGAGGGACAATATACATATTGAATAACACAAAAAAATAGCCATACTGAGTCAGAACAGGGGTCGAGGTTAATATCCTGTTTGCCAGCAGGGATCAGCAGATAGCTAGGGCAGGGCAAACATGCAGAATACCCCAGAACTGCAGTTACTCGGGGACCTCCGAAGTCCCAGTGGAGTCGAGACGAAGGGTAACTAATGGCCTCAAGAGATACATCTTTCACAGACTTATCAGTTGCTTTTGGAATCCCTGTAACTTCATAGCATCCGCAACATCCCTGGCAGGGCCCGCCGAAGCTTGGTTTTATGTTCTGCGAAGAACTATCCTTTTTTGGTGTTATGTCATTGAAACCCCAGGTAAAGAATAGTAGGTTAGCAGCATTCTGAGGTGGTGGGTATTGTATGGTGTTTGCAGAGAAATTCTTCCCCTCCAGCAGACGTAAAACAGTGTGTAAACACAACACTGTAATTAGTTCTGTTTCCTAACACACACCAAAAAAAAAATGTTTTCACAGAGGCCTTTTCATCATTGATGATAAGAGAATCCTTCGACAGATCACAATGAATGACCTTCCTGTTGGGAGATCAGTGGATGAAACGCTTCGTTTAGTACAAGCATTCCAATACACAGACAAGCATGGAGAAGGTGCTCTTTTAAATACTTTCACGTTGAAGATATCGTTTTACTTAAACTGGAAACTGTGTGTGTAGCTTTTTGGAAGAAAGGTACTCAGTAGCGGTAGAGACTTGCCTCCTGCAGTGAGTGAAGCGGTGTGATTGCCCTGCTACGAGACCCTGTGGTCCTGGTACCTCTGTAGGTTGTTTCTAGGTAGTAATTCACGTTTTGCTTCACATCCATGAGAATGCAGAGCATAAAGAATTCCTTAGTCTGAATTAAGGCATTACATACCGTCTGTCACAAACATAAATCTGTACAAAATACACGGCCATGAAGAATCAGGTCAAACATTTCAGTACAGTACTAAAATAATTGAGATGCAGGCCATCCTTGTCCTGTGTCATTCATGGAGGATCTGTGATAAGTAACTGAGAGTGCTTCAGGCCAAGATCCATGGTGATACTGTGAAAGCTGGACTGCCATTACGTGCGCTTTCTTTACAAGTGCTATGTGATCACCTGCCCCTGACAAAGCAGCTTTCACTGGCTTCAGATCTAACTTTGTCTCGAAGAATTCATATCCCCCCAGTTCAAGCATAGGGTGAACTTTTCACATGCCTTTAACTAATATGTTTAAATAAACACATTAATTTATTCAAAGATTTGTTTAAATATTAATACGCATGTTCAGCAGCCTAACTTTCAACTCAATTTCACATGGCATTTGAAAGTACCTTTACCTGAAGGTACAAATCAGTATTATGCTTTGCTGTACAGATTTAAAAAGATAAATGCTGATACTTAGGATATGCCTGTTTGACTAAGGAAATTTAACCTCTCTTAGTTAGTTACAAAGCTGTCTTACAGAATATTGATCTGCAGTGTGTTTCCAGAGTACCACATTTTTTTCCCAGCTGTGTGGAATCTCACCAGCTTTTGCATGAATGCTGAGGAGACCCTCCCTAGGTGCCTTACTGGATTCTTTGCACAGAGCAGGGAAAAAAGTGCTCCACAATTCCTAACTGCATTTGTGGCATTTTGTCTGGCAGCACGGCTTAAAGCAGTGTAGTACGGCATAACACGGAGGGAGACCTCTGAACAGACAAGAGCTTCGCTCCAGAACGTGCAACTGTACAGGTGGTCACAGGGCGCTCAGCCACGCTGCAGGCCAACTGCACGCTGTAATCCCTTTACTCCTGAGCAACGCTTCAAATAAAATCACTCAGTCTCGTGTGGAATCTTTGATCTATTGGCTAAAAAATTTCCCCTAGCATTGGTTTTAAAGAAAGAAAGGTAGGTCTCTGCGTAGTCACCTGAGTTTCATCATGAAACTTTTGTTTCTACTAGAATAGGTGTTCATTCTCAGATACCACTTTGCCAGTACTTTGTCTGGAAGGGCGTGAGAATTAAACCAAAGCATAGAGATCCGTCCAGATGGAAAGGTGGTTTCCAGTTAACAGAAGTGGTAGGTGGTGGTATAAGGTATAATCTGTCATGACACCATCCCATGTATAAAGAAAACTGCCTATTTAATAGTTGCAGATATTTACGTGACACTGGTGTGCTGTTTTACTTCAAGTTCAGAAATAGAATATTAAGTGTACAAAAGTAAGCGTGCATAAAAATACTTTTACTAACTTTGTCCTTTTTTTTCCCCAGTTTGCCCTGCTGGTTGGAAACCTGGCAGTGAAACAGTAAGTCACTGTTTATATTTAAATGCATGTACTACTCAAAAACACTCAGTTATCATTTCCACTAAAGCCAAATCCAAAATCTTGGCAACTTTCAGTGAGATTATATGAGTAAACTCACGTTATTATAGCTACAGCTTTGGGATTACCACTGATTTCATTAGGAGCTCGTTTCCCTCGCACTAGGCATATTCCAGTTGTTTCAGCTCCCTCATGTATGAACAAAACTCTCGAGAAGCAATGAGTTTGTGAGCAAGAACTTTTTTTCCTTCTAACACCTGATGATAGGAAGTTGGAAGCTCTTGAGTCTGTCCTGTCTTCTCAGTTATTACTCCATAGAAATTCTTGGTTCTGTCGAGTCTTGCTGTGGATCCTAGGCACTACGCAAAAAAGGGGAATCATACATAAAATGTTTTGAGTTGGAAGGGACCTTAAAGATCACCCAGTTCCACCCCCCTGCCACGGGCAGGGACACCTTCCACCAGCTCAGGTTGCTCAAAGCCCCGTCCAGCCTGGCCTTGAACACTGCCAGGGAGGGGGCAGCCACAGCTTCTCTGGGCAACCTGTTCCAGTGCCTCACCACCCTCATCATAAAGAATCTCTTCCTTACATCTAATGTTAATCTACCCTCTTCTACTTTAAAGCCATCACCCCTTGTCCTGTCACTACAGGCCCTTGTAAGCTGTCCCTCTGCAGTTTTCTTGCAGGCCCCTTTCAGGTAGGGGTTCCGAGGCTGCTGTAGTACCTGACAGAGCCAGCGTGCCACTGTCGGCACTCCAGCAGAGAGCACTGCTTTGCTGCACGGTAACTCCTCCTCTTGTGTCGCTTCTCACCACATGTGACACAAGCAGAAGAGCTCGAGCTAGCGTTCGGACAAACGCCCATTGAACTTGTTTGTGTTCTCCAGGCTTGGGCCAAGCCTCAGCAGAATAATGAAACTTTCACTAGAGGTCTGAGCTGCCTAATTCAGATGAGATCACTGAGCATGTGGCTTTCTTCTGAACCATCTGGTGATGAGAGAGTGGTGGTGTTTTAAGAGCTGTCTCAACAAAGAGCAGGTCCCAGCAGCCTCTAAGCAGAGTAGGGAGCATGGTAATTGACAGTAAAAACTGTGGAATGTTAAACCATGTTTCTTTGCTGGCTGTGAAAACTTCTCAGGATGACGTGAGGGTAGGAGTCACCTCTTTAAAGCTAGCAGAAGAGTGTCTTTGTGGGGGAAGCTGGATATTAACGCTGTAAAATGGAAGAGGGCTGGCTGGCCTAACAGACATATTTAGGCACTGAAAAGTTCTGCCTTCCATAAGCATGGGTTACCTAAATAATACAACGTTGACATATTTTCTAAAAACACTCTTACACTGCTGAGATAAACAGCTCCAATACTACCATTTTAAAGACCTAAAATGGTACATAAACATTCTCTTTCTCCTCTGTGCCAAAGATGCAGATAATTTAAATAGCAGAGTAGTTCAAAAAGACTTTCTCAAAGATGTAGCCATGCCTTCTAAATGTGCTTGATTTAATTAGATCAAACCAGAGGAAGCCATGAGAGTGTGGTGGCCAAGGGAAGAACTGTAAGTAAATTCTAAGACTCTTAATTACGGATGTTAATTTATTAAATTATCTTGCTTTTGGGGAAAGCCATATAGATGTATGTGCTCCCAACTGTCAAAATTCTTCCTTTGGTAGGCTGCACTCTCTCTTCCCCCAGTTAGTTAAAACCTTTCTGCTACTGCTGTGAAGTACCTTCAGAGATAAACAGTAATCTAGTATGAAGTCAGTTGATAAATTACTCTGCAGTGTTGCTGGGGGGTTGGCCTTAGCATCGTATTATGAAATGCTGTGCTGTTCTGGTTTTATAGTTTGCTGTGTTTGCGTGGTTTTTAGACTATCATTTTCATTTTCTTTCTTGCACAGATAATTCCAGATCCAGCTGGAAAACTGAAGTATTTTGATAAACTAAACTGAAGCTCGCTTCCGTTGAATTATATGGGTCACATTCAACTTGATTTTTGCCAATAAAATTTCATTAATTTTGTTACTTTCATGAGTTTGACTAATGTGTAACTGCAGTAGACCAGTAAATGTCTTGTTGCTTAGAGGGGAGTCTAACCTGTGTGAAGCACAGGTACCTCATTACTTCAGAGAATATTCTTGTGAAATGCATGCTTTTTTCCTGTAAGTCTTGTTTAGGTGGTTGGTTTTCCCAAAATTTGCTTCTCTCAGCATCTCAGGCTTAGATTGATGACTTTTGCTATTGATAGAGTACTTAATTTATGCAAAAATCTTGTCTGCTTGGTCACATTCTAGGAGCTACAGCTACAGAACAGCCACCTGGTTACAGTACATTAGTCTTAGCCCAGAGGCAGTAGCAGCTAACCTGAAAGTCAGAAATACAGTTAGAGATGCTGAATTAAATTTCCAGTCTGTCCAAAGCTGCAAAACATTTTTAAACTGCTAAGAACATATCCTACGCTACATAACTCAGTACAACTGCACGGAAAAATACAGTTGTGCCACTTCATGTGATTCCAGCGCTCAACCAGTCGTGTTTTCCGCACTTGTATTTGTGGTGGTATCGATCTTACCAGCATATACATTTCACACGGTCTGAATTTCTCCCCTGGCCCTACACTGTTAGCAGATCTACGCCATGGTTAGTCTGCTGTGCTGATCCGCTTGTTAACCGTGGCTCCTAGTTTTAAGGGAGCAACTGTAGGCGTTCCCAACATTAGTACTGCCATGGTCAGCGATCGTCAGAAACTCCTGCGGCTCACGTACATGAATGTTTTCTTTCAAGGGAAAAGAACTTCTCCGTGTAAGACACACTTCATACCTGTGTGCACTGGAGACCCCTTTCAGAAGAATGTCTTCTATTGCTCCTTCCCACCTCTCCCTCTTTTTGACGTGGTGTTCTAGAGTCTGGGCAACTGGAAGGGCAGCACCTGAAGTCAGTGTCAGCCCTTCACCGGCGTCATCCTTGGAAGGGCCGGGGAGGCAGCCTTCTCCTCCTACGGCATTACTCTTGGTTGGATCCCACGCTCGTAAGCACCCCCTTCCCCTTCCCCCACCAGACCATGCGATTCCCTTCCCCTCAGTTCTGCAGAAGCAGACCAGCAGTTGCGTTCTCCCTGCCGCGCTGCCCGATTTTGCAGACTTTGGCAAGTACTGAGCCACTCTCCGGACCGGTCGCTGCAGACGGGGCGCAGAGGCAGCTGCTCGCCCTTTGCCTCGGCTCCGACGCAGTGACGCCTACGCACGTGCCTGGGGCAGAGAGAGGGGGCCGCAGACGGAGCGAGCAGAAGTCCCCGAGGCCGGGGGAGAGGAGCAGCCCCTGGTCCCATCCGGAGGGTGCCGGGAGCAGGGCGGGACCGACGCCAGGCGATGCGCTGCCAGCCCGCAGGGCCTCAAGGGCCGGAGGGCAGCAGGGAGCGAGGCGGTGTCTCACACCACGAGGCAGTAAACCGGCCGCTTGAATTTTACGCAGGATTTTGTTTACAGCCTTTATCAACCTGAGGCACCAAAAACAGTCACTCCAAGCAACTGCAGTGGGGCACGCGCCGGCCGGGCTACGACAGGGCCGTTCGTACGCAGCCCACGGCACGGAGCAGACCTAACGCTCGGAGACAGCGGTTGTGCCCTCTCCTTCAGCAGCTCTGCCGGCCTCCCCAGCCGGGTCACCCCCGCTCACGCCCGTCGCTCTGCCGGCAGCAGACACCTCCATGGCACCAAGCCAGCGAACAAGGCGTTATAAAGAGTCACCGTCCCCGCACCGAACATGCCCCATCCGGCCCCCAGCTCCCTGCCAAGCCCAGTCAGTAGCAAGTTCCAGCAACGAAACCACAGGTTGTGCAGCACACAGAGCAGCA
>Ga0065711_1052215_pt1 | contig 10055 bp, 13 predicted proteins | sample Hoacrofraction12_FD_59098 | JGI IMG/M metagenome (GOLD analysis project Ga0065711, IMG submission 59098) | Hoatzin crop microbial communities from Cojedes, Venezuela - Epithelial fraction 12 v2 (version 2) | ecosystem: Host-associated > Birds > Digestive system > Esophagus > Crop | place...
GCTTATCGCCGCCGCCGGCTCGGCCCTGCGGTGCCCAGATAGCCCCCCCGCCGTAGAGGTCAGGCGGGACGGGCCGCTGCCCGCCCTCCCCGGGGATAAATATAGCCCGGGCCTCCCCCCCCACCCCCGGGGCCCCGGCACCGAGCTGCGGCTCCCGCTGCCCCAGGGAGACTCGGACGCGGGCAGGATGATGCAGCCCCATCTTTATTGGGTGGCCGTGCAGCCGTACAGCGAGGGCGCGGGGTGCGCGCCCCGGGGGGAGGTGGGGGGGAGCGGCCGGCCATGCACATGGGACACCGGCGACAGAAGCACAACATGCGGCAGGGACCGGGGGCCTGCTCCTGCCAGCCCAGGGACTCTGCCCGCTGCCCCCGGCCGCCCGGCTCCGAGACCGGCAGCAGCTCCGGGGGCCCGGGAAGCCGCGGGAAAGCTTGGCTTCCCGGGAAATCGGCTTTTGGGTTTCCTTTCACCATGCCGCGGCAGCCCCAAGCCGGAGCGGCTGCGGGGCGACCGCGGGGCGACCGCAGCCGCCCCTCGGTGGAAGGACCCCCGCAGCACCGAGGTCCGCGGACCCCCCCCGCCCAGCTCAGCCCCGACCCCATACCGAGCTCCGCTTCGGCGTGCTCCGTTTGGCCTCTCGCGGAGCCCAGTGCAGTCACAGCTCGGGCCCGACCCTCGCCCACCACCCCCAAAGAGCTGGCCCCTGCGCACGGACCCCGGCCCTGCTCGCACCCCGGCTACCCCAGTGCGTGCACCCCTGGGGCGCGGGGAGCAGCCGGCTCCTCGGCACGGCCCAGCCCCGGCTCAAAGGGCAGAGGGCAACAACCGGGGCAGGGACGATCACGGGGACGGGGGACAGCAGAGGAGGGCCCGCGGTGCTGGCACAGGGCACGGCCAAAACAAGCAGCACCTGCCAGGAGCAAGGGGAGGGAGGGAGCAGGAAAGCAAAGCCTGGCAGGGGTGAGTCGGGATGCGGCTCCTCACAAGCCGCCACTGCAAGAGAAGAGAGTGACGCCAGAGCAATGGTGGGAAGGCCCTGTCCGAGGCCACGCAGCACAGCTGGGGTCCTGCTGGGGTCTGCCTCTCCCTTCTGGGCTCAGGGCACCCTTCCCTGCCCGCCCAGGCACGAGCCAGCTGCTTGGCACATGGTGTCCACAGCAGCCGAAGCCACGTTGCAAGCACAGGGATTGGTTTCAGGAGGGAAGCAGGAGCTGGGAGCCCCCAGGTGAGACGTCAGATGTGCCAAAGCCTTTGCCTGGGGAAGGGGAAAGGCCCGACACCACAGAAATGGCCCCATCAGGACAGACCTGACACACCACAGCCTGGGCACTGGGAAAAGGCGTTTATCATGCCTGGGGGAAGGGAACCGATACACAGAGCACAAGACCTTCAGGGTGGGCTCCGAGGCGGCTGCGAGCGCTCCCGGGAGACGCCGGGCTGCCCCATGCCGGGGTCTCTTTGGCACTGCAGGAGGGCCCGCTGGCATCCCACGGGTGCTGCGCAGGGCAGAGGACGCTGCCCTAGCCCAGAAGCATGGCACAGAGGCCGCCAGCTGGGAAGGGACATCAAGGACCCCAGCGACCCTTCCTTGCGTGCAGGGGATGGGGCAGCTGCCATGGGAGTCAGGGAAGAGCTGCAGCATCCCCAGACCCCGGCCAGCTCTAGATCCCACCCCTACCCACGCCAGCAGCAGCTGGGGCCTGTCCCCCTTGCAGGGTGCTGGGGCAGAGTGGTGGGCGACTGCCCCACTGCTGTCCTGCTCTGGGCTGAAGGCCACAACGCTGGTCCTCTCCACGAGGACAAACGCGGTCCTGGGCACCTCCCCAGGGCTGCAGGCAGGGCAGGCATGGAGCTACAGGCTGAGCTACAACCCCCCCAAACAGCTCCTGCCTTCGTGCTGGAGGCAGGTTCCAGCTCCGGGCGGACGTCTGGAGCTGGTGCCATCTCACATCCCTTCCGAGAGCAGCTGCTGCTGCCGCCTCCAAGCCAGTCCACAGCTCTGCACTGCCAGTCCCGTCACGTCAGCTTCCGCAGGCTCTGCAGCGATCCTCCGACACGGACGACACAGACGTGAACACAGACACATGTATGTACTCACACACGCATTCACCCCACAAGAGTCAGAGTGGCGTTGACTTGACACGCGGCTGGACACAAAGTGCCACCGCAAAGCCGCCGGCCTGGCAGTCCTGTCTCTTCGGCGATTGATGGCAACAAAACGGAGCCCGGGACTATCCTGCCCACTTGGGACAGAAGAAGAATCAGGCTGACGCCACATCCTGCTGCCCAGGCGGCTCCCAGTCTGCAACCCCCACGAGATCCCCCGTCTACAAGGCTATACCTGCAAGACAGAGAGGGGATGTGGCACCCATTGGGACCACCCTAAGTACACGCTTCCCCTCTCAGCCACAGCCCTCGCCCCTACCTTGTGGATCTGCGGTGGAAGCTCATCCTCTGAGCTCTCCTCCGGCACGGGCTCCGGGTGTCTCGCCGACTGCCCGTCCTCAGCCCAGCCTCCCAGCGGGAGGCGGGAGAAGTGCGATGGGGCTCTGTGCACCGTGCCCGGGTCTGCAGGAGGGGCAAGGAGGCAGATCAGCTACGTGGGGGGCTGTCAGTCCTCAGGGGCAGGCAGGCTGCTCCTGCCGCTCTGTACAGGGCATCGTCTGTGGGGTTCTGCCCCAGAGCTCGGATCACCGCCCTGGCTCACGTACCTGTGATGCCACCGTAGCGCCGTTGGAAGCCGGTCTGCAGCGTGGCCGTCTCCTCGGCAGGCTGCCGCGGCGAGGAGAAGGGATAGCTGGCAGAGCGAGGGATGGGGACGGGGGCATCCCGCTGAGCATCCAGCTCCTCATGGGCGCTCTCCCCGCTCTCGTCGCTCTCTCGCCGGTGCCAAGTGTGCCGCTCGGGCTCCAGCTGGGCGTGCTGCTTGTGCAACTGCAGGCCAAAGCACGAGTGAGTCAGCTGCGTGGGAAGAGCCTGGATGCCTGAACACACCCTCTCCCCAACACTGCACACGCACCACTGGCATCCCAGTCACTCCAGACAGGGCACCGCAGCCCTGCCCCACGCCCCTCCGGCTGGCCCAGCTCCAGGCTGCTCACCTCGTGCATGTAGAGCGCATGGAGACTCATCTCGGTGGAGGCGTACTCCGACAGGATCATGCTCTGTAGCTGGCCCTCCCAGGCGCTGCTCCCCGAGCTCACGGTCCTCGCATCGGCGCTGCCACGGGACACACAGGTGGTGTTTGCTGCCCAGCTGCCCCCGATGCCGCCCAGCCCCTCTCCACTGTAACGTCAGGATCCACCCCCGAGCTGGGCAGGAACAGGGCCTCCGCAGCATCTCCTCAGATGCACAGTGACCAGCCCTGCGACAGAGCTGCCTCTTCCCTGCAAGGGATTTCTCACCACTGTGGCAGCTACAAGACACCAGAACCCCAACGCTGCCCTTTGGGGCCAATCTAAGCCCTTGGGCCTAATTCTGCTTATGAACATGCCCCTTGCTGTCCCAGGCTGCAGAAGCAAATGCCACGGTGCACCTAGGACAACAGGACGGCAATTGGACTAGGGTTTAAGGAATCGGCAAGGTGTCCGGCCGCCCCTCTCCAGCCTGCAGCTTACCCAGAGGTTGTCATGGCACTGGTGCCGCGAGGCTGGGCTCCCTCTCCATCCCTTCCCGCCATCTGGAAGCCGCTGGAAGGCTGCTGGGCAGACTGGAGCGGGGAGAAGGAACGCAGGGCTGAGGCCACTTCGGAGAGATGGCGGGAGGCCTGTCCGTCCCGGCCCACGTGGAAGCCCAGTGCCGAGGAGCCCGCTATCACATTGGCAATCAGGCTGTGAGGCTGCAGAGTTGCAAGGCAGAGAATTACTGCCCTGTATAGACTTGGGAGGCCTGATCCCCGCCAGCGACAAAGAACTGAGGCACCCCAGCTCTCTCAGCCCCTCTCCCACCTCACAGGGCCCCAGGACAGCCTGCTGCCTTCTCCAGAAACCCAGCAGCAGTCCCAGCTAGCGCTGATCTATTGCATTTGGATCCCCAGATACAGCCCAGGCAAGGAAAAAATTGCCCAGGGGGCCTGCTAATCAGTTTGCCAGCACCCAGCAAGTACCCCGTGTTCCCCCCAGCCTGGGTACCTCCGACTCTGACTGCAGGGACTGGATGGAGCTGAAGAGCGCGTTTTCGGGGAGCACAGCCTGCTGAGCCAGCGCCACGCTGCTGTCCCGGTGCACCCGCTCCTTCAGGAAGCCGATGAAGGCCGTGCTCTCGCGGGGCGGCTGCCACTTGGGGTTGGTGATAGCAAAGTGCATGAGGGACAGCTCCGTCTTGCCGTCCTCGGCCTGCTGGTAAATGGAGGCCTCCGTCTTTCCTGCTGACATCCACTGTGGAGCACAGACAGGCAATGAGGGACAGGATCAGCTTTACACACCCACCAGGCCTGGGAATCCTGCAGTCAGTCTGGGCAAAGCACACAACACCCAGCACAAGCTGGGCCACGGCTCCACGCTGAAGCAGGCGCTACCCCAAAAGCCCCAAAATAGTTCAGCCCTCACAGCTTGGGGAAGAAGCAGCAAGCACAGCGTCTTCCACCTCCACCCCAGAACATGCGTCACTCCAAGGGAACCGGAGAGACGGGGACTACTCACAAAATACAGAGCTGAAAGCCTCCTCCTGCGCCCTCCAACCCGCAGCAGGAGCGACTACAGCCAGCAAACGACTGCTCTTAAAAGCCTCCTGCCACAGTGAGTCCACCCCCTCCCTACTTCGTGGCCCTGTCACTAGGGAGTCTTTGTGACAAGCAGCCTAAATTCCAAGGCACAGGAATTAGATGGATCCCTTTTCCCTCCGCACTAGACTTTACATAATGGAAAATGCTCCCCATCTCCCCGAGGCTGCCTCTCTCCTGGGCACAAGCAGCCCAGCTTCTTTAAGTCAGTTCTCAGTGGTCATGCTCTCTCAGCGTCCAGGTATCTCCATTCCTTTCTCCTGATGACAGAGGACTCTCGGTTGTGAAGACAGGCAAGGAAATCAAATAAGAAATGACAAAGCCTGGTTCACAAAATATCAGGTTAATGATCACAGCCGGGCCACGAGAGCCTTCTAGGGCTGGTGACCTGTGTCGGCAGCCCCAGACAGCCAGCAGAGAGGCAGGTGGCTGGGCTGGGCTGCGGGCGGCCAGGAGCGGTAAGTTACAGCCTCTCTTGGGTCTAAAGGACCAGACATGCCGGTGGAAAGCCTGGGCTGCTCTCCTGCCACCCACGGGACCTACCGCCGGGTGGCCATGCTGGCGCACGTCCATCTGGGCAAAGGAGCAGGTGTCGCCCACACCCACCACCTCCACTGTGAAGTTGCGGAAGAAGTCAACGATGTCCAAGGACTTGGGCCGCAGGCAGACGATGAGAATCAGGGGGGTAATGATGGGACTCAGGAGCTCCTCAAGGATGAAGACCTGAGCACAGAGATGACAGGCTCAGCACAAGCTTGAGGATGTCAAAAAACCCACAGTCCTAAAGTCAGGCCCCCAGCTCCAGCCCTCCACCTTCTGGGGCAGGGCATCTCTGATAAAGCTGCCTCACTCCTCTGCCAGCCCAGGAGCTGCTGGGGTCTCTGGCAGCTTCCCTCTCCTGCAGGGATGGGGGCAAGTCCCCATCCCAGCACCACAGAAGCCAAGCTCACCGCTTTGTACTGGAAGAGCTGGGCAAACTCGTCCCTGGTCTCGTAGCGGTGAGCATTTCCCTGCCAGTGGTCAGGCATGTAGTGGATGTGTGCCAGGATGACTCGCAGCAGCTGCTCCGGGCAAAACACCAGGTGCTGGTCAGGGATGAAAGACCTGTAGGACAGGAAAGGGAACCATCACAGCATCTCACCTCACTTCCTGGGAGCTCCCATCCTGCAAAGGCAGGGTGACCGGCCCGTATCGCAGCTCCACCAACACCCCTTCTATCATTCAACCACTGCACCTAAGATCACCAGCACCCCCTTCCCCCGCCTGCCCCCAACTCTCCCCAGCTGTGCCCTCCACTGAGGCAGATTCACGTCCGCGTGCAGCCAAAGGGCACATCTGCACAGCTGGTTGTCAGCCCCACCGCTCCCCACAGCCCCACCTCACCTGCACACCGTGATGCCCACCCCGAGCAGGGTGACCGTGGTCAGGACGTGCTCGACCGCCAGCACATCCTCATCGTAGATGGTGAGAGCGATGAGCACAGCCAGGATGGAGCCAGCAAAGAAGGCCACGTTCTTGGCCACGATGGTGAGCAGCGGGGAGATAAAGCAGTTCATGTACTTGGAAGCTGGCTTGTACCCCTTGCTGAGGCGTGAGTGCAGTTCGTGGTCCAGCTCGTTGAAGTGACGCAGGTAACAGCGGCCGTAGAGGGACCAGCAGCGGGCACCCAGGCTGCCCGGCTCCCGCTTCAGGATCTCCGTGTAGCTGAAGAAGGCATAAAGGATCTGCCAGATGAGGATGAGGGGGCAGAGGAGGAAGTTAGCAATGCCAATCCAGAGGATGCGAGTGCTGAGCTTCTCAGCCAGCTCCAGGCGGTTCCCAGCCCGCTTGTACTCGGCCTTCAGGCTCCACTCGTTCTCAAAGAGGGAGCCGGGCCCCCAGAAGAAGATGAGCTCAAAGTTGTACTTGAGCCCACGTGTGTAGAAGACGGTGTCTCCCAGCAGGGGCAGGCGGAAGCGGATGGGCAGCAGCGACTTGTTCACCATGGCCACCATGTAGTTCTTGAAGCGGAGGATGCGGTGGTAGATGTCCAGCTCCGTTAGCTCCTTCTTGTGGATGCAGATCTGGTGCTCCTTCTGGATCTGCACGATGCGGGCCTGCACCTCCTGCCAGGTGTAGTACGGCAGGGTGGACTGGAAGTGGGCAAGGAGCAAGGTCAGGGGCAGGACGCGTCCAGGGATGGAGGCTGGGCTCAGCCCATGCAAAGAGCAGGACCCAGCCCAGGCCCCGGGGTGCTGACGAGGCACAGGCAACTCTGGGACACGAGGCACCTCCCCGCACCGCTTCAGCCTGCGGTGAGCAGACCCCACACCTTGCCCGGGCACCCTTCCCCCCTGGATTAGCGCAGGTGACTGTTTCCCAGGCCCTCGCACGCCAGCTGCCTCGGAGGCACGAGCACAGCTCCAGGCTCCCACGGGTCCTCCCAGAGCTGCTGCCACTTGGGAGTCAGCAGGGAGACACAAACAGCAGAAAGGACTTCAGCGCTGTCCCAGAGGGAGCCCGTGGAAAAGCCAGGGACACACCAAGCCTCTTGGCTCACCCCGCCTTTCTCCAGACAGTCTCTCCTCAAAGGATGCGCACGCATCTTTTGATGTCGTCCATCAGAGCAAGAACTCTGGACCAGGATATATGCGCAAGCCTCAAACCCAGTCTTTGACACACTGATCTCCAGTGTGGTCTTCACCAACGAGGTAGCTCCGTGCCTCAGTTCCCCCCCCCGCAGTAAACAAGGAAGATGACGTTTGTCCACAACCCAGGGAGCTACGAGGATATCCTCGCTTACGCCTTCTCCGTGGATAGGCGTTACAGCAGAAGACACATATTGGGTGGCAGATGGCAGAGGCATGTGCCAGCAGGCAGAGAGGCAGGCTGGGCAGAGAGGGGTTAACGCGAAATAAGTTGGCTGCCGGAGAAGAGGCTGAAAGGAGACCTGTGCAGTTACGGAGCAGAGGAAAGAGCGCTCGGTACAAGCCTCTCGGAGAAGCTGGCTCCGGAGCGGAGTGAAGGTGAGCTGCTTCTCACCACCCAGCAAACGCCTCCCGCAACCCTCAGCAGCTCCGCATGCGGCCCTGGGCCCAGCTACTTACCATGGGGATTTTGAGGGCATTGATGTAGAAAGAGTGAATCTCCCAATAGCAGCAAATGTTGTAGATAAATTTGACAAGTCGGTGGATCCAGAAAACCCCAGCTATCACCAGTATGCAGATGAGGAAGCTGTTTGCCTGGATTCTGCAAGCAAGAAGAGGCAAGTAGTGGGAGACAGGCCTGGGCAGGCGCCCTGAGTATCTGGCAAAGCAAGAGCAGTGGCTAACGTGCCCTCCGCCGCCCCTACCTTGCACTGCAGACGTTTGGAGGCAGGAAAGCATCTGGCAGAGTCACCTTAATGGGCTCACTGGGATGCTGGCTGTGATTTACCACTTTGTTGGCAAAAAGGATGTCGTAATCAACACAGCTGATCAGAAAGGTGGTGAACGCCACCACAAAGATGAACTGCCTGTGAAAAGAGGGAGCCGGCGTGAGGGAATCACCCTTCTTCCCCCCAGAATCCAAAGCAGGCAGGGTCACGGGTCATGGGGATGCATTCCCACAGCCATGGCGGCAGGAAAGCTCAAGGGCACTGGTTCCTCGAAGTGGAATGCAGGCTCGGGGCACGGAAAACCCTAATGAGGGGGGGACAGAACCATTGTAAAGGGAACCCTCCGGCCCACCCAGCTGCAGGAGCTCGGTAGATTCCTGTGGCTGTTTCCCAGCAGCTGTCACAGCCACAACAGAAGGGCAACCTGCACTTACATGAGCTCAAAAATCTCTCCAATGAGCATGCAGGTGAAGCCATTCTTCTGATGCAGGTTATAGATGTGGAAGCTACAGTCAAGGACAACAGTCTGGAGACTCCTGCCCTCTGACGAAGGATGGAGAGGCTTCAGGCCCACTGGCATCCGCAGCTCCTCAGCCAACTCTACCTTCACCACCAAAGGAAGCCCCCTCCCATCCCTGCTCATCAGCAAGCTGGTTCTCCACTGCAGGGAAACACACTCAGGCCAGGTAAAGCACAGCTGGGATAAGAGGACTTGGCTCCATCCAACCTCCTTTCCTCCCCCACCCAACACCCAGAGCGGGGGGTTTGTCCCAGCACAGGGCAAACTCAGCATGCCTTCAGGCCACACAAGTGTGGGCAGGGCAGGACAAGACAGAGACAGGCAAAAATGCATTTAATACCCCCAATACCTGTGACCGGTGCCCCCTGCTCCCAGCACCTGGTAATGTGGTTAGCATAACCAATGTCATTTTATATGGCAAACAGCCATTCCCTGTGACCAAGTGGGTCGTGTTAGTTCCCTTTCCCCTCACTGTGAGGGTCCTGTGAACCAAGCAGACAAGCCAAACAAATTTCTTCCTCCCCTCCCTGCTGGCCTCAAGATTCCAAGCTGTCAGGCTGATTACTCCCTTCCTTGCCGGCCTTGAAGGTCCCAGGCACCTGGCCAACCCAGCAGTGGTGATGACCCCACCACAGAACAGGGAAGTGTAACAGCACACAGAGCACTGTCCAAAAAATCAAGGAGCTACAAGTCCTAAGTGGGAACTTGGACCGGAACTGCTGCTGGACAGTGAGACCCGGGACTCCTCGGTGGCCAGTGACACCCCTGCCGTCGTCTGCTTCCTCCGAGGACTGAGCGAGCGACTTGTATTCTTCTATATGATTTTAGAGTCTAGATTATGATTGTTACACTGATGCAGCAATCCACGTATTAACATCTGACTGATCTGCAGAGAGTGCAGGTGATTAGAAACCACCAGCTAAGCGGTGCGATAAAATTCTATACTATGCCACTTATAAAATCGTACTACGCTGATTCTGCTCACAGAAATCCTGTGCTATTCTGACCATAAATTCTAGGCCATACTAATCATCAACTCCTGCCACGGAAATAAAGCTTTAATTGTAGCTACGACTCGGTGATGTCACTGAGGATCCCTAAAAGCACCTCTCTGTCCCCTCAGGGCCGGGTGACGGCACCCTGCAGGCATGGGGGCTCTGCCCCCCGCCCGGAGCCGTGCGGTGCCCCGCAGGCACGGGGGCTCTGCCCCCCGCCCGGAGCCGTGCGGTGCCCCCCGGGAAGGGGCAGAGGCTGCCCCAGCTCCCAGCCACACCACACCCAGCGCTCCCACCAGTACCCAGAGCCCGGGGAGCGGCCCCCCCCGCCCCATGAAAGGATATGCGGGAGAAGAAGAGGTCCAGGTTCTCGATGTGGTGCCACGGGGCTGCGGGAAGAGAAGCACGGGGTGAGGGCCCCTCCGGCACACCGGGCCCGGCCGCTGCCACCGGCCCACCACCCCA
>Ga0065711_1052216_pt1 | contig 10055 bp, 9 predicted proteins | sample Hoacrofraction12_FD_59098 | JGI IMG/M metagenome (GOLD analysis project Ga0065711, IMG submission 59098) | Hoatzin crop microbial communities from Cojedes, Venezuela - Epithelial fraction 12 v2 (version 2) | ecosystem: Host-associated > Birds > Digestive system > Esophagus > Crop | place...
GGTCCGGGGCCGCGGATGCTGCGGGCCCTGCGGGGTGGAGGCCGGTCGCAGCGGACAGCCCGCACCCGGTCAGTCGCCACCCTGACCCAAGTCATTAGCACAGGGCGAACGCTGCGCCCGGAGACACGCCAGCCTCACGGAATGCTGGCACTGCGACTCACCCGCCCGCGGCTGTTCGGCACCCCAGGGACAGCCAGAGCTCACAGAAAACTACAGGGAAGAAACTCATCTACTAGTCCCGGGTTACCGTCTCAACCATATGAAAAAGCATAAATTACCTGGGGGGAAGTCCGCACTCAGAACTAAATATTCCCATTTCTTTCTAGATACTGAACACCAACAAATGATATTTCATGATTAACCTGGTACTTCCATTTCTCTAAAGCAATTCTCCTTCCACAATGTCATCAGGTAAATTTTTTATCCCTGTGTTATCAGCTATTTACTCATCACTTCACAAAATCAACAGTATCTGACCTCTACAGGCAACTGGCAATAAACAGCTGTCAAAAACCCAACTCCAGGCACTCTCTATCGCGACTGGCAGGTTAGCGTTCCAGCTAGAAGTAACAAGCAGGAATTAGTTTAAGCGATCCCATCTCAAAACAGGTATCTACATTTTCTACGCAGTGCAACTGTGAGAGGAGGAGAGATCCGAGTCAGAGCCCTCACCCCTCCTTTCCAAAGGGACTCGGAGGGGGCTGCATGCCCCCCCAGCTTACCGCTGTGATGTAAAAACTCCGGCCACACAGCACACACAAGCTTAGTTTCAGAGCAGTTTAAGGAGGCACGGAGGAACACAGGATTTGCAAAGATCGTGACGTATGAACGTTATTGGAGAAACACAAGAGACGCACCAGCGCAGCCTTCAGCCACACGCTTGTCCTGCGTACCCAGCTCCGACACCCAACCAACGCTCCCGACTCCACACGGACTAGATGGCTCCGACCAGATAACTGGCAGCTGCTACGCTGCATCGCAGGATTTCTGTAAAGCTTACAGGGTACTTCCTATTGAACATATAATTGATTTTGTCTTTTAATGAAAAAAAAAAACTATATATATATATATATCTCAAGTATACCTTCAGCAGGCTCATGGCGGTCCTTCATTGGCCAAAATCTGTGCAGCTGGAAGCATCACCTGAGGACAGCTGGCAACAGCTATCTAATATACAGGGCTGTTACAACACCGCGAGCCAATTAGGAGAGTCGGTGACCAAACACACAACTATGCTTCGCCCTGTTGGTTCAGAAGCAACAGCACTCCAACATTTCAAAACTGGGTTTCAGGTGGAACGGGAGAGATTCCTCCCCACATGCCTCACGGGCGGCAGTGCTGATGTCTCTGTTTTGACCAAGCATTTGTTACGGGGCTCTTCCATGGTGCAAAGCTGCAGCTTCTGGGTAATTGCAGCATCCAAATCTGCAACTACACCCAGTTTCCGCTGTAATGACCCGAACTACTGTAGAGCAGACAGGACACCTGGCCTGTTGGATCACATCCCTTCTCACACTAGCACCTCAGCAGGGGACAGACCGTTCCCTCCCCCAGGCAATTCCCAGGTTCCTGAAGCAGAGATCAAGCCTGGCAGGTTTTTCCTCACTGTGGAAGAAGAGACCTTAACAACCTGCCTAAAACGCAGTGCCTGTCTGCTAGGTACATTGTTACCTTCGTAAGGCAAGCACTAACTCAGCTTTGGTCTTCAATTGCCAAGGAAACCTAGAGATAAAGGAAAGGTGGCTCTCTTCCTCCAGGGCTGTTCCTGAGCTCCTGGACGATGACAGATGATTCCTTGGAACAGTCAGCCTGCGGGAGAGATCCCTCACGAGTTAAAAACTTCTCACACAACTTCCCACAGAGAACAGAGTAAGTTCTTTCCGATGAAGAGCTTAGCAAGCACAGTGAGCAATCGGGGAAGAGATGTAACATTGTATTAGCAAAATTACATACATTGATTCATACCGTCTCAGTTCAGTTTCTCAGAACTTTTTGTTACGTCAACATCTTAAATGAAGACTTCCCGTCTCCTCGAGACTGCCTATGGTTTTCTCCTCAACCAAAAGCACCATCCTTTTGGTTTCCCCATAGTCTAATATCCCAGGAGTCAACCCAACAAAAATGACAAATAGCCCACTAAGTCCCTAAAAACTTCAAGAATCCCACATGACAAGTTCAGCAGGTTCCCCACACCATCTTCACACATCTCTCCATTTAGGACTTGGTTCCAAACCAACTGAAATCACGAGGACCAGGCCTTGTGATACATGGCCCTAACTCTTACCCCATCTCTTCTGAGCAACAACTAAGTTTATCACTGGCACCATCGACCCCATATCCTATTTCCTATCACTGCCTAAAGGGACAAAGTTCCAGTTGTCTACTTCAGTAGACTGCTACCTCAAACACAAGCAAAGCCACTCAGGATTCAGAACTAAAAAAAGAATCTGCCCTCAGCAATACACACCTTTAGAAGTCATTTTATATGAGTTCATTTTACTATTAGACTTCCCGGCTACAGAGCAAACTACCAAAGAGATTCAGAAAACCACCCACACGCAATCAGGCTTTATATGAGAATGAGCTACTACTAAGAACAAGCAATCTCTTCTGTGCTAATTGGGGAATATTCAGACAACATCCAAGATACTACACAGATGAAGCTGTATAAATACAGATACTAGAGGGATTCCTTAAGCTGAAACAAAATAATATTCCTTAGCATAGGTAAGAAAAAGAACTCAGCCAAACAGAAGACGTTGGTACAAACGTCTAAACTGGTGAGAAAACAAGTTCCCATCTATTCTAACAATCATCAACACATCCGACACAAGGTGAGATCTGACAAGGCTCACACACTCAGGAGCCTCACACCACACTTCTTTGGCTGGAGAGATGGTTAACTCCCACACTAATTTGCATTCATTATATTTTCTTCATCATCTACTGAAACATCATGATAGTTATTCATCGTGCAATGCAAAACAATGATGTATCCCTTACAGCGGTGTTTATGTGTGCCTTGATTCCAGCACAGTTATGTGTTTTCAAAACCATGACGACCTAAAGATCAGGAAACAAACACGAACTACATGAGGGGTTTTATTGTAAGAATTGTACCAATAAAGTCTTGGACAGCTTTCTACAGAGCCCATACGTTGTATGCATATAAAACCTATCAGGCAATCTAAGCTTACTTGGGGAGGTGCAGGTTATCAGCAGAGCACCATCTCACCAACACGTGCATTGCCTAAGAATCCCAGAGCATATACGGAGATTCATATACACTGTATTATCAGTTAAAAAAAAAATATATATACCTTGCTACACTGTCACTCTGCTCTTTCGTTATCTTCATGTGAACCACTCTTGAAAGTGTGGCCATTCAGAGTACTTTTAATATTTCTAAATAGATAAATAGATAGTTTAGATGTTTATCACATTTCAGAAGAAATAATCCCTCTGTTTTAATCATGGGAGAAACCTAATCTCTGGAGACAAACCCGATCAATGAGATGCCATTGTTCTCATGCAAGGAAGTTTCCTGTGTGAAGTCTAACATGAGGCACATATTCAGGCTCTGTGTTCTTTAAATCTGAAAGCTAAATCACTAATTCATACCTCTAGTCCAAGCAGCCACCTCCCACCTTCACCTCTGAGAGAACATTAAAATTATTTCCTTGGAAAACAGGCCAGCTCCTCAAGTGGTGCTTCCAGGTATTGCTTAAAACTATTTCCATCGTCACAACATTAAGCAACATTTTAAATCTTCCTGTTACGACACAACATAAAAGAAAGATGGCATTCATTATTCACGTTTTCTGAGCGCAACCCAGTGTTGAAAAACCCTTTGTAGCTTACTGTGTATATATATAGCTACACGAGGGGGTGTGTGCTTCTAAGAAGTGCAGAAAGAGGCCATTAAAATACACGGCATTTGCACAAATCGCCTATTTACATTCACGGGTCTAGAGGGCAACTGAAAACACCGAGTTTCCAAGATGGCAAGCCAACTGAGGACAGTCGCTCCTACACATTGTTCTGGTAGCGCCCAACGTTGTTACTACAGCAACAGCACGCAGAGCCTCGCACACCCTCCGGACAGCCGGCGGGTGTTCCCCGACACGCTCTCCCCTTCCTCCAAGTGTGACACAGCAGTGAGACCGCTCACCCACCGCTGCATCCACTACCTGGAATCCGTGATACCACCCAGGAAAATCGAGCCTTGATAGATTCGTAGTATTTGGAAGAGAAGGAAATGCAAAAACATACTTGCATCCACCAACATGTTTGTGCCTCTCGAATCTGCATGAAAGCAATCCCTACCAAGCAGTCTGGAAGTGTTGCTAACACCTTAAAACTCTCTTCCCTTCTGGCCACATAAGCACATTAGAAAAACCTTCCCAATTCTGAGTTTGGGTTTGCTGTTATGAGTAACAGCATAGTTAAAAGAAGCACAAGCAATTTTAAATAAAATGTACAACCTTTCTTCAGGCTGAAAGTCTTATGAATTATGTTCACTTACAGCTAGTTTTATATTAGATATTTTAACATCTATGACGTATACGTATGTTTTGTCATTTCATTCAGCTAGGATGCCATGAATCCCACTTGTTTATAACAGCTAGATCTGGGCTGCTAACTGTAAAAAACAGCAAAACAAGGGCAGCTGCCTTCTCAGAGTGGAACTAAAATACTTAACGCTATCTTTAAAACCAAGTGCTATCAACTGACTTCAGAAGTAGAATTTCTCAGGACAGCCCCTTTAAAGTAAGATATCCGTAAAACCATATTACATGCATTGGGAAAGTTGTCTGATGATCTAAAACAGGGGAAATATATTGACAATAACGAGTACGCACAATTTACATGTGATCCAGATGCATGAAGTAAACCAAATGAATTTAAACAAAAATCATTAAAGCTTTGGGATGAAGCTACCTATCAGGTGGGCACCATTTTAAAAGACAAGAGACAAGGAGAACTTAGGAAGCACCATCCGGAGTTTGGGGCTTGAAATATCAAATATGACTCCCGATCGAGGAATCAAAGAGAAAAAGGCGAGGAGCAAGACAGCCGCTGGACTGGGTGACGAACCATCAGGGGTGCAGAGTGCATCTGTGAGTCACCAGCACACAACAGAGGCTGAAGCCATGTGAACGCCTGAAACAGGGCACGGGGAGACAGGAGCAAGGCAAGGTCAAACTACGGGAGGAGGAGGAAACGCCAGACGGGGAGGGCGGAAGAGTATCACGGAAGAAAAACATGATATTAGAAGCAGCAGTTACTGTGCAGAGAGGTCACGGAGAGCAAGAACAAACCAGGGGTCTTCAAACGTGACATAAATAACATGTAAATAAACAGAAGCACCCTAAAGGGATGGAGAACAGGAGGGGCTGAGGTGGAGGCTGTACAACCGCAGGTTGTGAGAGGGACTGGACCTGGCTGAGAGCTAGAACAAACAAAGAAAGGGGGCAACAGGAGCTAAAGGTCCAACCGAGTACGGTACTGCAGCATATATTAACATATGGGATAAGTAGGTCATTAAGGAAAAAGTCCATGGCAACGAAAGCAAGAGCAAATGAGTTAACGAGGCAGTGACTGGGCCCGCAGTCCTCTACATGCACCTACTGTTATACTCTGTTTCATGTGTGTCCCATAGTCAACAGAGATGAGAAAGCAGATTTTTGAAAGGAAAGAATAAATCCCTCTGGAAAGCCAGCACGGAAAACTGACACTGACACAAGGAGGAAAAAAAAAACTCACAGCACATGTGACGCCAGCTGCCTCTGGAATATTCTTAACCTTTATGAAATAGAAGAGTATTCATCCAAATAAAAACACAAGCAAACTAGAGCAAAGTTTCTCAGAAGCTACTGATGACAGAATTTATAATAAAAGCAAAACTGATCTTCATTTGGCAAACTGCAATGCTGTCATGCAGTCTAAAACCTACCACTGAAGGGGGGTGGGGAATACAGGCCATACGTATGGAGATCCAAACTGCTGGTGACTCTCAGTCTTCGTAGCCTCCAGGGCAGACTTCTCATTTTCTGTGTATTTTGCAAGTACAGCTAGCTGTCTTATCAGCTTCCTGAGAATAACAGGATTAATATGTAGATGAGGAAGCTTAATAAGGATAATAAAATTATGACAGCCAAAATAATCCAATTTATGGAGTGCACACAGGCTAAAACACACAAATGTTACAAATAAAAGCAAAGGGACACATTTACCAAGTGAAGTCACCAGCATCATAATAGCAAAGAAACCTTCTATTTTTTAAATTTTTTTCTTTAAAACAAACCCTCTGTATTCTCTTTATATTCCTTAAAATAAGTTTGTTTCAGCACAAGCCTCCCTAGAGACAATAAACTATAAAAAGATGATTCAGGTGTATAGAAGGCCATACTCCATCACACAGAACGTATGAGGGCCTCTGGCACCAGAACGCGCAAATACCCCACCACTTCAATTTAAACTGGAAGGAAAACCTATACAGGATACAAAGATGAGAAAAAACAACCGAACAAAAGAATCACAAGCAAATAAGCACAGCAGCCGTCCTGCGCTCGCCCCCTCCAGTGAAATGCCAGCCATCTGGGCTTGCTGGCTCCAGCCACCATGCGGTGGGTTGGTCTATGTCCTCCTTGGTCCCCCCCTCACCGCTAAGGACATCCAAAGGCACTGACGAACCTGAACCTTCTTTGACACAGGACAGAGGTCTCAAAAACATTAGTCTCCTACATTTTAGCGCAAGCCAGCTACCAAGAGAGAAGAGCTGCCCTGCCAGCGCTCCCACTACACAAAGCTCTTCGACCTTGCCCATCAGACAGGAGGTTCACACCACAAGAATCCAAGTCCATGGAACTGACCCAACCTGGAGAAGAAAAGGCAGCTGCAACCCCAAGACCCAAATCCATGGGAGACATCTCTTCCAGAACTGCTTGAATTTTAAGCTCCCATCTTCTAAACCCCAAACAGAGCACTTCTCAGAAAAAAAGAAGCAGCTGGATCAGTCTTGGGTTGACGGTTGGACTTGATGATCTTAGAGGCCTTTTCCAACCTTAATAATTCTATGAATCTCCTACCAAAAATGAGTGATGACTTCAGCTGCAACAGGAGTGCTTGTTTCCTCCATAGCCAGAGCTGCCTTTGCTGCTTTTCTTCCTTCACCCCATCAGTCTGCCTCTCACAAGCCATCTGAAATGTTTTGACTGTAAGGGGTCACGAACCCCTGAAATCTCCCCATTTTTTGCAGAAACCAGTTTCACACTGGTAACGGAAAAACTACAAAGGGCTTCTACTTTTTTTTCTTTTAATTCAGAAGGTAAATGTTGCAGAGCTCCATGCTTCAGGATATCCGCAGGGTTCCCATGTTTTGCAAATGTTGCTTGTTATTAACCAACAACACCAATTAGATTTCCAGGGATAGATGATCATAAAAGCAAACTTAAAAGGAAGAAAAAGCCAGCCTTAAATCCAAATATTGTTGCGGCAGCAATTCTTGTCAGAAGCAGTTTCAGATGCATTAAAACAACTCGGGTTTGTTGTGCTCCTTGGTCAGTTTATGTCAACAGGGGTGTGCAGTGTCATATGGAAGCTTTTAGCTATAAATACACCACCACAAATATTTTGTCCCTTGCATCATTTGATTTAAACTACCCAGCGGCAAACTGTATATAATCCAGTCAGGAGGATTTCTTGCTACTTAAGGAAAGCTTCCTGTTTTTGCAACTAAAACACAATCCAGCCTCTGCAGTTTCAGTGCAGAGCAACCACATTAACAAAATACGTTGCTGTCTGCCAACGGCGCACTCACTCACTCACATGTGAATCCATTCCAAAAAACACACCACCACAAGTGGCTTTTCCAAGAAAGGCAGAAAGAATCACACAGAATCACAGAACGGTCGGGGTTGGAAGGGACCTCTGTGGGTCATCCAGTCCAACCTCCCTGCCGAAGCAGGGTCACCTGCAGCAGGCTGCACAGGACCTTGTCCAGGCGGGTCTTGAATATCTCCAGAGCAGGCCTAAGGCACTTCAAGGTGCCGCCGAGCAGCTACAGCCCAGCCCCATGCCAGATTCGTGGCTGGCAGGGGGCCGCTGTGACTCTGGTTTAGACAAGAGCCACCGCCGTGGAGCCTGGGCCGCACAGCCCTCCCGGCAGCCCAGCGATTCCTGGAGCCACGGCACAACGTCTGGGAAGCCAGCTCCTAGACCGCAACGCAGACAGACTCGACGCTACGCAGAGAGAGGAGAAAATTCACATTTGGAAAAATAATTATTTGGGAATGACAGAGGTGGTCAAATTTAGAGTGAAAAAGAGAAATGAGAACTTGAACCCCATTCTGATTTACTCTTTCCTACCTTTTCCTACTTGTGCATGGCTTGTAAACAAAATAGTAACATACTGAATCATCTGGAAACAAAGGCCAGACAGTCATTCCAGATATCCCAAGTACCCAGTCAGGCTGAAGTTATACCAACACACAGAAATTTAAAGCTGTAACGGGCACATTATTTCCACAATGGCACTTGTGACAAATCCCTCCCATTTCATTAATAAAACATTACAAAACATCCCTTTTATCCATCACATGGATAAAAGTCAGTTGCAATTAGGAGACTCCTCGTTCACATTCAGAACCTACAGGCTTAAAGACTTCAGGATTCATTCCAGCGCATCACTTCAGATCTTTAAACACCGCAGATGCCAGCACCTAGAAGAGCCCCCCATTCCCCAGCTTCTCCGACGAGAGGTAGGTTTGCCAGAACCAAAAGACAACCATAAGGGTGCTCACAGCTGCGCTGTCACCACAGCGCAGGCGGGTTTACACCTTTTACGCAGAAACACAAGCATTTCTTCTCTTGGCGTGGACACAAACTCACAGCCCCAGCACACTACAGTGATTTTACTTAGAACAGCTACGCCGCACGCAGCACGATCCGCCAGCCGCAAGGTCAGCGCCTCACCTGGTAGCACGTTAAGTACATCTGGAGATTAGCATTCATAATTAGCACGCGATTGCAATATTTAGGGCCAGGTTTTGGCAGGCACCCAAGAACAAGCCCGGTTAGTAGCCAGCCAGGCCCCACGTGCCGTCTTGCCGGAGTCAGCCAGGCCAGCGCTCCCCCCTGCACACCCAAGTCACGCGCAAAACAAACCCACCGCCTCCGAAAACAACAGCCTGTGCGAAGCAGCGTGGGGCTCCTTCCCATCTCACTTTGAACGCCCGATGTAAACCGAGTAAAACCAGGAATCGACTTAAATTACTTAATTTTAGCCGCTGGAGAGTCCACCTAGACAGACTAGTGAGTTTAGAGTTCATTATTCTCTTTTACTCCCTTACACAACTCAATTACTTAACCTCTTACGCTCTCAGCGACCGCAAGTCAAACGCTATGTCTGTGACAAAAGGCTAACAGACTATTTATTTGACTTAAAATGGGAAAAAAAGGCTCCTGGGCAAAACCAGAGGAGATCCAAGGAACCCAGCATGTCTCAACTGGTGGGTGAGAAGTGGCTGGTGCCTCCTCAGCTGTATTTTGAGAATTTTCACCCTTTCTACTACACTCGCCTTGCGACTTTTCCCAAGGACCTGCCCCACCCAGGGTGTCGGGACACCAGCTTACACTATATTCAGTAAATTAAAAAACAAAACAAAGCAAACCAACACAAAAATCACACAGTGCAAGAAGGTGAGAGTATTTCCGTCAGAAGAAAGCTGAAACGTTCCCCAAAGGTATGACGTTTCCCAGCATTCAAAGTCTAATGTTTACATTCATCTCAAAGAAAAATCTGCGGACGTTACGTGCACAGCTTAAGCCCCAAGGAAGCAATGCAACTTCAGTGAGCAATTTAGAACACAGCCGCAGTGCTTCGTCAGCCATCAGATATCACCCACAAGTTGGACTTACCAAATCTCTTACTCATAAGAGCAGAAGGAACACTGATGCAATCAAATTGAGAAAAATACTGATGTAACCAAGCTGATTTTTTTAAAACCAGACAGATGATACATTAAAAAAAAAAAAAAAAAGTGCTAAAAGCA
>Ga0065711_1052218_pt1 | contig 10054 bp, 5 predicted proteins | sample Hoacrofraction12_FD_59098 | JGI IMG/M metagenome (GOLD analysis project Ga0065711, IMG submission 59098) | Hoatzin crop microbial communities from Cojedes, Venezuela - Epithelial fraction 12 v2 (version 2) | ecosystem: Host-associated > Birds > Digestive system > Esophagus > Crop | place...
AAAAAAAAAAAAAAAAAAAAAAAGTATTGATACTAAAAAACAAACAAACAAACAGAAAGCATTGTTGCATAGGTTGGTATTTGATACGAAGTCTAATTTTCCGTGTGTTTGCCAGTAACAAGGTTTTGAACTTGTAACTTGACTATTTTCTGAAATCTGATACATCTGCTTCTAAGCTTTGACACGACAGAATGAAGTAGATGAGGTGCCTGTGAATAAATGTCAACGTCTGAGAGCTTTTCATTTGGTCAAGTTTATTTCAATACAGTGATGATGAGTGTTTAGACTTTTATCTTATTTATGCTGAGAAAAAAACCAGCCATTTATGGACCTTTAATACTCCGACTTACTGAAAATATTTTTGGAAGCAGTTATAGTGTGTGTACAATAATTGTGCTGTTGTTTTAAGTCACTAAACTACTAGAAAATTGTTAGCTGTAAAGCAGACTCAATTCTTAATGCTTACTTTCCATTTCGCGGTGAATGTTAGTCACTTCATTTACAGCCTTGACTTTTTACATCTCTTTTTTTGCTGGGAGATAGTCAAGCTGGCTTTTGTGAGCACTTAGCACTGCACTGTAAATGGTTTTAAAACTTTCATCACCGTTCCTTTAGAGGCGACACACTTCTGTCACCAAAGCTGCGTGCTGCTCTTATATACCTCTGGAAATGTGTGCCAATGAACGACAATTGAACAAACGCATTTTTATGTTAAAGTAAAATAGTTTTTCATCATAGTCCTTAAAATCTCTAAAAGTTTATTTGAAAACGTTTTGCAAATACTGTAATTTCTTATGTATATCCTGATTTATGGAAGAAAGTATGCAGAGCTTTTAATCAGCTCATTTATCTTAAAGCTTAAATAAAATTATAAATTTCATCTTCTTAATAAACATCACTGGTTTTAAAAATAAGCATTTAAAGAGAAAATTCTATAGTTCTTACTTAAGCAAATCTGCCCAGCACCTCAATTTTTCACATATCTAAGCACGTAACTGCCTCAAATGTGTGCTCTTTGCCTTGCAGCATGGAAATCAGAGTCAAAGCTGTGATGTTTTGACTTCTATTTCACTTAAGACTTAGGGTCTCATTCCGCATTCTTAAATGCAGACAGATTTTGATACTCATGCTGTCCTAAACAAATCGTGCAAGCACGGCCTCTCTACAGTTATCAGCAGGGTGCGGTCTAGATCCTGTAGGAAGCGTGTGATATCAGAGCTAATTTTGTGCGTATAGAAGTCAGGAATGGCACACACAAACTTGTTGTTTTGTGGCACATCATTCCAGTTGCTCCTTCCATACACAGTTCTCCTGGGTTTGCAGTATCCTTCCGCTGCACTACAAAACATAATGTTCGCAGCAGTAGTAGGCACCGTGACTGACCTAGTGAGGATATGCAGCAGCTGTCCTGTAGACTGTTGTTCTAGTGAAGTTTTGCATTTTGTCGAAATACCAGCAAGGACTTTTTTCCCTCCAACTTAAATAATTTCAGAGTGTATATGTTAAGTATCAAACATGGAAGTGTGTTGATGTTTAGTTCTATAAAAGGCTAAGTGCACTACTTTGGGATCTATTCAGGCTTCAGTATTTTCCACTTAGGTCACTTTGAGTGTGAAAACAGTATTTGAGACTGTAGCACCTGATAACTGAAATATTTTAGAAGTCTACAAGCAGTAGACATGACACACATAATTAGAGTGCCAGACCAAAACTGAAATAAGGAATTCCTCACTGTGATGTTAAACTTGTAGCTTTCTAGAGCAAAAAAAATACTGTGCCTTAAACCAGTAAATGAATACACTCTTAACTGTAGCCTGTGGACTTCTGTAGCCTTACATTTGATTTTTTTGATGCTGACCAAAAATACTTGCGTGGATCATACTGAAACTTGACTTGGGTAAAATACTTTTAGAAAATTAATTTGACCCCCTTTTACTACACTTACAGAAATTAAGATTTAGGACAATTACAGTGTATTTGTGGTTTGGAATCACACCAACCAAAGTGTGATTCAGAAAGCCTTAGCTGACCTTAATTTCTCAAGCTTTTCTATAGTGATAAAAAGAGAAATAGGGAAGGAAAGCTAGTCTTGGATATCTGTCTCAACTTCAAAGTCTATGCGTCGAATTCTTTTAAAAAATTTTGTTCTTTAAGTTCCTTTGAAATAAAAAAAAATCCTCTAATTGTAGTTTAAGCAAAATATTGTATTTAAGCCATTGAGTGTCAATATCTATGCTAGTGTGAGAAGAAAACTAAAAGGTGGTGGAGTGGAGCTGGTTGATTGTTCTAAAGCTCCAGAAGGTTTGCATAATGAATTTCACTTTTTAGGAAAAATATCCATATATAAAACCCTGAAAGGTTTGGGGTTTTTTTTGGGGGGATTATACATTCTGTTCTCAGTTCACTGAAGAAAATCAGAAATAGTCAAGTCGTGTTTTGATGTAGTAGAAGGATTTCTTACGTATATTTTTTAATATGAAGAGCTCAGGAAAAGCCACCACTGGCTTTCCTGATGTGTCTCTGCAGGATTCTTTGTATGTTTGGAACAACCTCCCCCTAATTCTGACTTTTGTTCCCCCCAGTATTAGTGCTACGTAAAACTGAATTTTAAATAAAGTTGCCGTCTCAAAGCTTATCATTGGACTGTGGATATTTAGATACGCACACAAAAGGACTGCGTGTCAGCTGATCACAGTAATTGTTTGAAGCAATACAAATCAAAGTCACTGACCTTCTTTTGTTGAGAACTAACTTGAACCTGGCTGTCACAATGCTGCTGATGCTGTGGCACAACAGATAACATGCAATTTTTGTGTCTTCCCTGCTACTTCCTTCTGTATGTTAGTTTAGGACTCTGAAAACTCTTGTTCTTGTCACCTAACTTTCTCTTCTTTCTTTTGTGATGATGATGTTTCAGTAACAGTAGCCATTGTTGATTTCATAGCTGTAGCAATATTCTAGTATGAAAATTACTGAGAGGGCAGAACTACCTTTTAAGGCCTTTGTATATGATGATTAGTCTAGAAAAATCGTGTAACCTAGGCCTAGTAACTTGATTCCCTACTTACCTTTTAATTGTTTTTTCCAAGCACAAAGACAGAATAATGTTGGCCAAAATACCTGTTTTGGGTAATCATGCTGGGGGCTGTTGTTTGTTAGTTTTTAAGAGGACTTAAGACTTTGAAGAACACATATGTAATTTTTTTAAAAATCTATCTCTTCACAAGCAACCTGTCTTACATGTTTTTAACTCCTCCTCTGTTTTCAGTTCTTACATAGCTAGTGTAAATCTGGTGTTTTAGGTGGAGCTAACTCTTACTAATTACAGGTTTCTAGAGGTGTTGACAGGGTCTATCTATAAATGTTTGAGTAATGCTATAATAATTTATTGTGCTTATTAAAATGTTTGTGACTGAATTCTTAGATACAGTTCATGCAATGCATGATGAGCCTTGGCGTAGTCCCTGTCTTGTGAGATGCTGAGGAAACCTTGGAGAACAGGTATCTTCAGCTAATGTTCAAATTGCTGAAAGCTGAAATCTCAGGGTCTTTAGAAACTGCGCTTTTAGATACTGGTACTGTTTTGTTTAAGTTGAGGGCGATTTGAGTGCGAGCTGCTCCGGGATGTTTGTATCTTATTTGATGGTTTCCCTGTCTGCAGTGTATACTTTACAGTTTTTTTTATTTGTCTCTTTTTTTACCTGAGTGTGCATGACTTGGAGTACACTGTATAGCATATGCTCTGCTAAATAAACCCGTCTGTATATTTTTGTATGGTGTTCTAACATGGTTGCATTAATACAAATGGTTGTAATTCACAAAAAGTGCCACTTACCAGTCATACTCCGTAGAGTGTTGTGTTACCTGTACTTCTGTTGTACGAACATGCTAGTGTGTCGTGATGAACGTTTGCCTTGAGTCTCTGCTGCTCAGGTACTCATGTGGAGCGGATGGTGCTTTTCCTTCTAACTTGTAACACTTGGGATTCTAAGCAGGAAATAAAAACAGTGAACAAAAGCATTGTGGTTAGAGCAGTACTTTAAGTAACAGACACTTTTTGTCACATCTCGAGGAGAATACAATAAAGATCGTACCTGATGAAGCTTGTTTCAGTCTCTTAACCCATACTTCTTAGGCTGCTATTCCAGCCTTGCTATCATGAATGGGAAACGCAATAAAATGGAAAATGTGAATAATATAGTTTATATAGAGCATCATATGTGTAAAACTTGCTCTCAGCTAAACTAGTTAGTTTTAAATTTGCCTTTTCTCCTAGAACACACTGAACAAGCAATGCTATGAGCGTTTTCAGCTTCAGTGCAATTTAATTCAAATGTGCATGAATATTACTTACTGTGCCATAAGGGCTATATGGTTAGTATAGCCACTTTCAAAAGATTGTTTACTGAAGATGTGTGTCTATATATACAATTTGTCAAGAAAACCTAGTGCTTAGATTTGGCTGCAGTAAAAGGCAGCACACTGACATCTGGCTTGGCAAGTGTGTGTTAGACTAGCTGCTGTTCTCCAGGGGGATGCAGTTTTGTTTGATCAGTGTAGCTATACTAACAGTATTTTAATATGAATGTGTTCCACTTCTATTTGACTTTCACTGAAGGAAAGAGCTATAATGAAATTATTTTTAAAACAAAAAAATCCAACCAAACAAAACTTCTGGTAAAAAAAAAAAAAAAACCCAACAATCCCACATTAAAATGAGCACTTGGTCTAGACAGAATTTTAGCTCAAACAATTTCTCAGATCCTTTTAGCTGAGAAAGGAACAATACCAGTTCGTAGTTTGGAGTTTTTTTAAGACAGCTCACAGAAAAGACATGCTACTTGGATCTCTTGCACATCTGCATACTTCATCAGTCAGCCGACTGCCTAAATTCTACTGGGAGTAACGTAATAGCCCTAGAGTACTAAAACTTGTTTCAAATTTACAGATGACTTTGTATCTTTTACTAGCTAAACATGCTGCATATCCCCCAGGTTTTTCTTTCTGAGTAAATCAAAGGGGTGGGGGGGTGTAAAAAAAGGATGGAAGAAAACTGCCTGTTGTTCTGGCTATTTTATTTTTGCTTTAAAAGAATGTAGCCCTTCTATTTGATGTTGAAGGTAAATTATACAGAGAATTGAACTGGAAATAAGTAACTACCTAGAAAATAAACAAAGTTAAGTTCCCTTACACTGGGGCCTGCCTTTTTATGAGTCCTTCTGTTGCTACTCTGTTCTACCCGAGTAGACTCTGGTTCTGAGTCTACTATCTGGAAGTTGTCTATTATGAGAAGTAATTGATGGGGTTTGATGTATTTTTATTTTTTGATGAAAATTTTTTTATTCCAAGTCTGTAGAATAATATACAAGCTGTGTAAGTTGACTTTTATTTGTATTTGTTACTATGGTCATGAAAGTAACACTGCTAGGATTTTGTTAACTGCGTTACTAATGGTGTTTGGATGTCCACAACTTGGTCTGCCTGGAATGGTGGTGCCAGGTTTTTGTTTTGCTTTCAAAATTTAAACCAAAGAAAGATGTAAAGCTTCTAGGCAGAAACAAACATCTGTAATCTGGAGGAAGATAATGGCCGAAAATCTTTAGTTTTAACATGTCTCTTTAAACATATATTTTATGTGATACTTACTAAAGTATCATCTAAACAGTGGAGAGAAGAGTATAGTGAAATTATATGCAAAAAAATTCAAGCAGCTTTGAGAGGAAGGATGCTGTGAAATAAGGCCAAGGTGTAAATTAGCATCGTTCTCCTTGTAGTCTGTCTCAGTTTCCAGCCTGACAGGAGGATATTGACTGCTGATAAAATCGGGGTAGGAAAGCAACGCTTTCATTAAAATGATATGATTTTGGATCTTGAAATAGACCTTACTTTTCTCTCTCTCAAGAAAATGATCCATATCTCATCTTGTTTGAAAACCATTCAACTAGCTGTAATTATCTGTTAGTCACCATTCCAGAGATATGGCTAATTACTTTTAATTAAAAGTCATATTTTGATACAGCTCTGCTATCTTGCTGGGAATTGTTTTAAACTTCTTATATGCTTACCACCGGTTTTCTGCAATACGGCTTAGCAAGGAGGAATTTGCACTGCACTGTTCGATAGCAACAGGTCTTTAAGAGTATTGAGAATGAAATTCTCAAGGGTCTTTATGTCATGGATGGAAATGGAATCATTACTGTATTTTTGAACTCCTGCTAACGTCATTGACACCCACCTACAGTCCACTAGAAATATAAGTGAGAGATCAGTTTGTTCACAGATTACAAGGAGACTAACCAAGAAGGGGCAAGCCAGAGCCAAATTCACTGGTAAGCTTTATTTTAAAGAACGTGAAAGGGAGAATTATTCACTCGTTTTTATTTCAGTTTCCTTGAATCAAGTTGTGAAATGGGTCTCTAGTATATTATATCAGGCTGTATTGTTATTGCACTTATTAATATATGTAGTGCATTTTCCTTTCCTGCAATTTTAAGAATTGAGCTGTCTGGATCTCAAGCCGTGTTTTTGCATTCTCCGTGGAGCACACAAAGACCTGATGCTGTAACTAATCATCCAGTGAAAATGGCTGGATGTAATAACAAATGTAAATTTACAAATGTAAATATTTTGCGTTAAATATCATACTGCTCCCTTTGAAAAGAGAATCCAGTGTCTAGAAATAGCTTTGGCATGGGAAACACTTCTTTAGAGTAATTTGTTCTTCCTAGTACATTACTATAAAACCAAAGGAGTCGATAGCACACACAGACGTAATCTGCAGTAGGCAGGTTTTCCTTGCTACGGATAAATTGTTTTCAGCGCTCCACTGGGTTGTCGTGCTTGCTCTGTTTGTTACCACTGACAGCTTGGTAGGACTTAAGGAGTCTGGTTCGTTGTCCTTCTTGCAGATAGTCCGTTCACCTCTGCGACATGTGGAAAGTGGTGCTCCTGGGTCTATACACAGTATTGGCCATGAGAGGACTGGCAAAGGGTGCTCCTTTCCAGCCAGAAGAAAAATGGAAACCTCTAGATAACCCCAGAAACAGAGACCTGGTAAGGAAATACCGCAAGAAAGAGAGCCTAAGTTTTGTGTGGGTTTTGTGTTTTCCATCATGAGAATTTTTAACTTCTAAATTTAAAGGTAAGAGAGGCCCATTAAGTGTAGTGTTAGGATCGGTGCACTTTGTATAGTCAATAAGCACAACTGGATGAGCATTCTTCAGTCAAGATGTACCCCTTAGCTGAAGAGACCTTCTCGGTGTGCGGCAGTGCATAAAACTTCCTTGTATCTCCATCCAGCAGCTTTAGTTTTCAAAAATTAATTTTGATTATACAACCACTCATTGTATGAAACGGAAGAGGAATGGTTATGATGTTTCTCAAACGTGTACTCTGTTAACTGCATGTTGTCACATCTTCTGGAAGTACAAGTAAGTCTGCATCTGACACATTGTTGTGAATAGAAGCTAGAGATCTGAAGGTTAATTACAGCTTAAAAAAACCACCATTAAGGGAACATTTGCAAGATCTTATAAGGAATTTGTGAAGGAAAAAAAAAATCAGTTTCCCACAATTTTTCCTCACTGTTTTAAGAAGCATTAATTTCTACTTTTAAGTGATCTGTGGGGCCCGTTCACATCAATTGCCCACTATTGCTAACTCTTGGAGAATATTTCTCTTAGAGAAACGTGTAACAGAACTGTACTGTTTGCCCTCAGCGAGGGTATTGCTGTGTCTGTTGGATAAGTTTGCACCCTCTGTGGTTCAGTGGGGAGCGTAGATGATCAGTAAACAGTTGGTGGCCTTCGGACACCACGGAAGGCGTGCAAGCCACGGACAGAGTCGAGATGTCTGAGTTACATTGCCTGTATTATAGTTTTGTGATCAAAACAGAGGATTTCATCCTACATAGCAACACATATTACATCTGCTTTGTGTCTGTAGAAATAACTAATCTCTGTTGGGCATGCTTTCTTTTCATATATGAAATATGTTCAGTTTTTCAGAACACTCCAGGCTTATTTTTCGGGCAGAGGTCTTGATCTCAGAAAGTTCCCAGCGACTTTCACTATGAACAATGAAGGACCAAGGCCTGTCATGTTCTACTCAGATCCTATTGCTTCTGCATTTGCAGATTATGAAGAAAGGAGAAATTCTTTTCCAGATTATTTCAAAGGCTGAAAGATGCTGCTGGCCAAGGTAAAAGAGGATGCCTTTTCCTCCAAGGCTGTTACATGTAACCAAGTGAAAGATTTGGATTCAAGTGATTCTCGTTTCTGTCTGAAGTATAAAAACAGCTTCTTCAGAGGAAGTTGAAAATGTAACGACTTAACTCTTGCCTGAAGTTGGTTAAAGAATGTTGAGGTAGAGATTTATGAGGTATTTACTACTTTGATAAAATAACACAGGGTGCTTGTGCAGACCTATACAGACCATGCTTTTTTGTTGTTCTTCTTTTTGTCACGTAGAGAGGAGTTCTGAAAATGTACAGATAATAAAGAATGCAGGTTTTATTTAAGTAATTGATATCAGTAAAATTATAAATTGAGGCAGTGATTTCCTGTGATGTATGTATACTAAGAAAGTTAACTTGGCCGTAAGATACTGCCCTAACAAAGCATAGATTATCTTTTACATCTTTGTCCGTTCATACTGTTTTCATTATTTCTACCACTAAAATTGCAGGTTGAATAAAATGATGGCAAACTTATTCCCATCTCTCCATAAATATGAAATAAAATTGAAGTGGGTCAAGCTTGCATTATTAATAAATCCAGCCTCTACTTATAGCAGGCACTTCTTGGCTGTTCTATCTATGCATAACCATACTCTGTTACAAATAAATCCTTTCATACCTCCTTTCCAGAGTCAGTAAATACTGGCAGTTCTGAGGAAAGGGAAATAATTGTTTTCTTCCATTTTACAAATAGGTGAAGATTTCAGTAAGATTTGAATCTCAGCATTTTGGTGATTTACCCAGTATCTTGGAGAATCATTTGTAACCAATATTCAGCTTGGGATTTTTAGCTCTGGCTTGCTCTCTGCCTGCTTGAGCACATCTCTTCTTGTAATCAAAAGTGCAGCTCCACTATTCTTATTATCATGAATAATAGTGAAAACTGCGCTCAAATTTTAATAGTAAGTTCTCTTTTTGCCAAGTTTTTGCAAAGGAAACAAAAAAAAAGCACCATGCTGAGTATTGTGCATGACAAATAAATTAAAAGGGGCTTTAGAAGGGAATGCCATAAATTAGTGTAGCGGTGAGCACGACTGGTGGCCGTAATTTGTCCTACGTAATTCCGGGTGGTTGCGGTCGTTCTCCTCAGCGGCCGGAACTGTTTTCTGGAAGTAGAGGTCTGCAGGGGCATTGCCGCCAGCGTTACCGGGTTGTGTCTAAGTATTTCTGTATTTGTCTCACATCCTTGTTGGTTTTCTTTTTTTTCTTCTCTTTTTTTCAGGCATTAACCTTTGAACTTCATGTGAAGTGGTAACCTTCCCAGCACAGTATTACTGCTTTGACTTTTTAACTGTCACCGGAGAAAATTTTCCTCGCGATCACAGTTCTGTGGACTCTGCTGTAATTAGCGCGCTTGCTGTCTCTTGGGAAATGTGTGAAGCTGGGCTGCTGGAACTGTGTGTGTTGGAGCGTGGAATAAAGGAGTGCGGCAGTGCATTTCTGCAAAGTGTGTTTGCTGGGAGCTGGTAAATAGCTGTCACCTTCCCCTTTGGCGGAGCTGCACCTCGCACGCTGCTCTGCGGTGGTTTTGCGATGCCCTGGCCTCAGAGCCCCTCTCCTGCTGAGGGGGAGCGCGGGGCCTGGGGCCGGCCCGCCCCGCACCCCCGGCCCCGCCATCGCCTTCTGCCCGCCTCACGTTAGGAAACCCCCCCTCGTGCGGAAATAACGCCTGTTTCTGAGGAAAGAGAAGGCGAGCAGGCAGCTGGCAGCGAGCTCGGCGACACCTCAGCTCCCCTCAGGCCTGCCGCCTCAGCACCTTCCCCCCCCTCCCGCCGCCTCAGCTTCCCCCATCCTGCCGCCTCAGCTACCCCCCCCCCC
>Ga0065711_1052219_pt1 | contig 10054 bp, 11 predicted proteins | sample Hoacrofraction12_FD_59098 | JGI IMG/M metagenome (GOLD analysis project Ga0065711, IMG submission 59098) | Hoatzin crop microbial communities from Cojedes, Venezuela - Epithelial fraction 12 v2 (version 2) | ecosystem: Host-associated > Birds > Digestive system > Esophagus > Crop | place...
TTTTTTGGGGGGGGGGGGGTGGAGTATATGCTAGGGTTTGGTTTTTTTAAGCTTTTCCTCACCTTTTGCTAAATCCATCCATATGAGGAAATGAGCCACGCTTCTAAACTTCACCCAGGGCACCGCTGAGCTCCAGGTCTGTTTATGCCACAGCCGGCGCAGGCAAGCAGGCAGCTGCTCACAGCCCGGGCGCCGGCCTCCTCGCAAGCAGCTCTGCGCAGACACAGCACAAACCAGTCCTCCAGCCCTCCCTGTCCACATCCAAAGCGTGGGCAGGAAATGCAGGGAGCAGCCCAGGCTGTGACGTGCCTCCCAGTTTCTCTCACTGCCTTGCAACGTAAGGTGAGCCGCAGCGTGCGGAGCCCCTGCAACCCCCCCAGCCACCTCCACCGAACGCCGGCATCTGCAAGAGTCAGACCACGCTTGAAAAGCAGCTGAAACCACATCAGTTAACTCACGCCTGGCTTTCCCCAGGACGTTGGTATATGCAGAAACTGGGCATCTGCATGTGTACACGGAGACGTGGCTGGATAAAAACACAATGGCACGAATGCAGAAAAGCACACCCCAAAGGGGTGCGCGGATGCAGTCCTGCACATGTTTTACATGCAGATCTGAATCCTTATGTACACCTGCATTCCTTGCTCACACCTGCATGCCAACTTTCACAAAAGCTCTGCCTGCGCAGGAGTCGCATCATTGCACCTCACCGCTGTACTGAGCGTCCTGCTTCCCGCAGCGTGAAGCGCATCCGCAAGGTCTGGGAGCAGCCTGCAGTCTCCAGACGCAGTTTCGCAGAGTTTGCGTCGCTATAGAAGACCCTGACACAGCCCCACAGGGACAAAGACTGTGAAAACTCAGGGAACAACCTCAAATCTCTCTCAAGGCTGTCAAGATCCGATTTTAATTCACAGAAATCTGTTGAATTCGACAGCATCTCTCCCAGTTTGACCAGAGCTGGAGCTCTAGCCCCAGTGTTTCACAACCCCTCTGCAGGCTGGTAGAGACAAGCAGGCAGAGGGAGGGAACATCACAGGCTCAGAGCCAACAATAAAGACGTTCAAATAAAGGTCAACGTTACAATAAACAACAATACCGCGTCACCCAGCTGCCTAAGCACAAAAGCCTTCTTCAGCTTGCTGATTTGACTGAAGTAGTTCATTATCTTACGGTAAGAAGATGAAAAAAACCCTGGATGGTAGGAACCCAGGTGTAGGCATGGGGTGTCTGCAACTGGCAGGGCTGTGCCTGTACCCCAGCAAAGAAGCATTTGCTGGTAATGCTTTTCCTTTCTTTCATCCCTGATCCAAATTGCTTTCCACAGAGTCGCAAGCTTAAACTCTTAGTACCAGTGACGGGCAGTTTATGGGGAACCGAAGGTCCTCAAACGTCTTCTAAAGCTTGGGAGTCACAGAGCTCCTCTCCACAACCATTCCTGTAGCCTCTGGGCTATGCAGTTCCTGCTGTATTTGCACTTCTGCAGAGTCCTTATTTGCCCTCCCACACACACAGGGACTCAGGAGACAAGCTGCTGATACACAGCCAGTAGGAAAATCAAGGGCACAATTCAGCAAATCTTCCTTTTCCTCCACCCTGATGGACTTACACCTGTTTTGCAGTCCTTCTCCTGGGAAAACATCTCCAAGCATCCATACACTGGCCACCAGCCACAAATAAACATGAGCTAATACACAGCAACAAAAACTGCCTGCCAAAGTCAAAATAATCTTAAAAGTAGCTATGAATAGTAGGGTGGCTTTTTTCTTCATGTTCCCTGTACTTGCTTCCTCATTTAATTTCCAAATAGGGATGTCCCAGGGTTTATATGTTTGACCGCGCTGATGTGACTTGCAGTGCTGGAACAGAGTGTTGGAAAATAGTCCACAGAAGGACGCAATTTAAACACTGACAGGTGATGTACTCCACGCAGGAGCATCGACCAAGTTGTGCTTTGCCACCAAGTATTTTTACATTTTTAATCTGCATTTGCTAGCCTTTAAGGCTGCTGCTCAAGCCTTATCACTAAAAAAAGGCAAACCAGCACATCTGCCAGCAGGAGGGGGCTGGGAAGAAGAGTGAGGGCAAGGCAGGTGGGGAACCTCACCAAGCAGGGCACCCTGTCTCAGTCCCTGGGCAAGGAGAGCAGAGCAGGCCCATCAGAAGCATCCCAGATCAGCCATAACAGGCCAAACAAGGAACCAGGCTGAGGACTTGAGCTTAAATGCATTTCCTGAGCAGCGGAGGCGGCTCCCCAGCAGCAATTCTCCCAGCTGTTTCTCATCCCCAGCTTCTCCCCGTAGGCTGAGCCCAGGTTGGAGCTGCACTGGGTCAGAGCTGTCCTCCAGCACAGGCAGCCCAGTCCCGGGGAGGCAGGGAGGCTGCAGAGCCTACAGCTGCCCTCAGCGCCCCAGCGATGTCAGAAAGCATGAACATTATCATTAATTCTTGATCCGTTCCCAAGGCACCCCGGGGGTCAGAATCCCTGCCCGCAGCTGGACCAGGTTGGCGACCTTGGCTTTTAGCTGCACACAGCGAGAGGGATGCGAGCCGTATGGAAACACATCACACCTGATTTCTGGCGCTTTATTCGGGCCATGCCATGCAGGCGAAAACCGGAGAGAGGGAAGCGGTGCGATACAGCTGCTCCCTCCCTGTCAGCCGGCACAGGGGCTGCAAAGCGCTGGGTAAGGTGTTTGTGGTATTTGAAACGGCTTGGTACACCACCTCTGCTGGTGAGCTTCCTTCAAAACCACATTTAAACAATATTTTGTAGCATCTATTTGCAGACTTTCTCTAAAAAAAACCAACACATGGCTGTACACACACTTAACCACATACCATATATGTGTCGTTATGCGTGTGCGTCCGTTGGGGTGCGTGCACACAGAAAGCTCAGCATCCACACACCTGTACACGCACAACCGCCGGCCCAAATATCTGTTTTCAAGGGGCCACCCGTGCATATATGTGTGTGTCCTAAGGCTGCTGGGTCCTGCCGGAGCGGGGACCCCCTGCCGCAGGAGGGGACCAGGCGGCTGAGCGGCGATGCCACCCCCACCGAGCCGCTGGCTGGGAGCACGCCGGGTCCCAGGGCAGAGCGAAACGGGTGGGTTTTTTTCCACCAAATAAATCCACCCCCCATCCCGGCTCATGGAAACCTGGCCCCAGAGCAAGTATGTGTCATGCCTGGGGGGGGGCCTAGCACCAGCCACCACATTTGCTCCCCAGAGCTCAAATCTTCTCTGCTGCTTCCAAATTTGCAGCCTCCACCCTGGGAAACTTTGGCCGTGGTTTATTTGAAGCAACCGCAGCCAGCTGTGCCCAAAGGCGGTCGCGGGAAGCTTTGGCTCCTCTTTCTCAACATGGGGTTTTTTTTATCTTCCCAAGGCTTTAAAGGTTTTGTGATATTACCACTGGGTTTTGCCAGCAATCACGGAGGACACTCTGGTTGCGAGCATGGTTTTATTGACCATGGTTTTATTTCTCTTTGGGAAGCATCTCAGACATGTAGAGTTGAAACCAGGCTGCAGAAGGGATACTCCGGTATCAGCTGTGAGGTCTCAGTGCTACCGCCAAGGCTGAGACTCAGCCTGGCCATCCATTTCCATGCATGGTGCGTCAAAAATGGGCATAACCCCAAATTTCCTTCTGAAGGAAGTTCAAAAGATTTTAATTCTAAACATTTCTTTCTTCTTTTGTTGGCCTATTTAAATATTTTTTAAATGGAGCATCCGTTTTAAATAAACTTCAAGGTGTGCAAGACAAAATACTAACTTTTTTCAGTTGGAAGCTGCAGTTCAAAAAAAAATAATGATTTTATTTCTAGCTGCTTCTATACTGTTTTTGCTGCTCTAGGTCTCTCTTGCTGGATAATTTAAATGTTTCCTGGACACCTTTTAATGAATTTCTTCCATCTCCTGCGCACCAAGATCAGGTGTAGGAGCAGACATGGTGCATCTCCTGTGCACCAAGATCAGGTGTAGGAGCAGACTGCTGCGACTCCAAACTGCCTGTCTCGTAAGAAAAGGCCAGGCTTAATGAAACAGTGAATAAAAGATAAGAGGAAATTTAAACTGCCTTCTCCCCGTTAGGTGGATGACAACTGTGGGGAACAGCGATGGAGAAGAGTCGATGTATTTTACAATGAATGATGATGAATGATGATCCTTGGACTCTGCGTGGCTGTAGTAGAAGATACTTAAGGTGTTGTTATAGGTACAGTCACTTGTAAAAGGCTTTTTAGTGGCAGAGGCTGGCTTGTGCTGACAGTAATACCCTGGGACCTAAGTGCTCTTGAGTGACAGTCACCTGCGCTACCAACTCCTCCTCAGCAGTCCACTCACACTCTCCTCCACTGACGCAGGCCAGTTAATTTTGGCTTCCAAAACACGCAATAAATAGAAGGAAGACAACTTTAAACCGTGTTTCATTTGGTTTTTATTCGGAGCATCAGCATCTCTGCACCACACTTGGACACTCCCCTCCCTGCATCGCCCATGCTGCAGGCAGCCCCCCCTCAGTGCTCCCGCGGTGTCTGTGGGTGCACCCCCCACCCCACCCTCCCAAGGCATCCCACAGGGACACGGGGGACTGCTCACACCTCAGAGACAGCACGCTGCAGCACGGACGGGATGTTTTCTAATATCCTTTCTACAGCCAGGTAATTTCCCCCCTTGCAGATGAATTTAATCATCAGCTGAATTATTGATAAAATTCAAATATTATTTAGAACAGACACCCAAACTTGCTGTTTTGCAAACAGCAGCCCTCACTTGAATCCTCCCGTGCTTTTAAGACATCGGTGCCTTACAGATTAAATAGGTATTGGGAACTGCAGTCCCGTAAAGTGCTCAGAAAATGGCGAGCAATACAAAGAACACCAAACACCCTGACAACTGACATATTCGAAACTGAACTTCTGCTTTCATTCTTGCTGTGAACTGTTCAGTTCTCTTCAGTAAGCCAAATACCATGAAGCTTTACTCTTCACAAGCCTTCCCCTTCCTTTTCTGTTCCTGACATTGCAACTTTTAAAGCGACTGTAAGTGTCCTTTGAGCCAGCCAACACAACCAGCTTGCTTGAGTATGCTTTGCAAGTCATCCAAAATTAGAATGTAGAAATTAATTGAAAGCCCACAACCAGAAAAATCTGTTGTCACAATATTTTCCTCTTTACTTTTTATTTTATAATGACAATATTGTTTTAGTAAGGAAAATGGACCATTGTGCATCATTCACTTCAGTAACACAACAAAGGTGGTTCCAGTTGTAAAAATAAATAATAAATAAGAAAACAGCTAAAACCTCCCTGTAAATACAGCTGGGACCCACCGAGGCTCAGAGGTAGAACCGGGATGGGGAAAGTGGAAGAGGACTTGGAATAACTTCCCCAAACTGGTCCTCGGTCCCTTGCTCTGCTCAAACAGCCACGAAAATCCTGAGTGCTCCTGTCCTCTGGCTGATGCTCGGGAGGGCAAAAGATGGTTCCCCCGGTAGGGAGTGAGTACCAGCAGGATAAGGACCTCCGGGTTTGGTCTTTAGGGGTAAACGGAGGCTCACATGGCAGCCCCAGGCTGTCTCAGTGGGACGCTGAACTGGTGGCACACCTTGCTGTTCCGCTCAGCTCCCTGGGTTTCTGCCGAAGTGTTGTGGCTGCAGGCTGGTTTCGCCGGCCGAGGGAACACCAAGCCCAATTTTAAACCAGGGGAAAGCCCCAGGTTTTCTCTCCCATGTGTAAAAAATAAGTTTTCAATAGCTTCACTCACCGAAGTGCCTGTTTCACATCGCTGTTCTCTGTCTAGGACAAGCTCCTAGTCTATGTGCCCAGATGCCATCCGCATCTTTAAGGGGAGAAGGACAAGCAAAATTGCACGGACTGCAAAGCATTCCTTCTACTGCCATCAACAATCCTCTGAGCTCACGGGGAACGTGCCGCCTTAGACCCCCTCCAGCAGCACTCTCTGCTGCTATTCGCGTACCTTTCTCCAAGGCCGTGTTACGGATCTGTCTGGTCATCTCTCGAGTTATTATACAGAAAAGGTGGGAGGCATGCTAAGTGCTACAATATCTGAAATAATTTAATCTACAAGTTCCTTGGAGCTAGGGACATGTGTATGCTTTGAGCAGTGCTCTTCTAATAAATATAGATATAATAATAATGATAAATAAATAACAATAATAGTAATAGAAAGTTATGCGTGTGACCTAAGATTATGTGCAATCTAAAGGTCATGCAGCAGAAGGGAAGGATAAAAATGTCACTGCTAGGAATACACTGTACTGGAAGAAGGTGTAAAGCTTTGATGCAGAGCATGCATAGGAAATGGCAGAAGAAGGATCCCAGGATCAGGAGAAGGCAGGCACAGGGTCCTTCTGGCTGAAGGTGCCACGTAGTCTTTGGAGTTCTATTCTGGCCATTCCTTCATAGAAGAAGCCCTACAGGCAGGTCTGGGGTGGTTGCTGTGGGAGTTGCAGCCGGCTGCCGATGCTGCAGGTCAGTGGCAGGGTCCGGAGACCAGGTGGGAGCTCCATGGTTATGGATGCTCAAGGAAATCCGGCCCCTTTTTCCCGGGCTTGCAACTCAAATCCAATTTCTTTCTGTCACCGCGGTGCTGCAGGTCCCTGGCTGTGCTGCAAGGGGAGGCACCGGGTTCCCACCCGCTCCACTCCTCCAGGGAGGGAGGACCTCTCTTCCCAGCAGCTCTGTTGGAAGCAGGAAGCGCTTGAGGTCCTGGGGATCCTCCTAAAAAGCCAGGACTTCAGCCAAAACCCCACCACGCAGATCTCAGCCCTCGCAAACCGTCTCTCGGCCTCCGCCTGGTCCCCTGGCTCGTCCCCCCGTGGCAGATTCGGGCTCGGGTCAGGTATGCGACCGCTTGCTGATGCCGCGGCTGGTGGCCTGCTTGGTCATGTCCTGGTAGGAGGCGGACTTCAGGAACCGGGGGTAGGAGTCCTTTTCCATCAAAGTGCGGGTCTTGGCCTGGGCTTCATTGAAGCAAGCAGAGGTGGCACCCGAGAGGTTCTTCCGGGTGATCTCCCTGGTTTCGTGGTCGATATTCACCTGCAAGGAAGCGGCACCCAGAAAGATTAACTTTCTGTTAACTCACCTCCCGTGGGGGGAGGAAAACTGTTTTCTTCGTCTTCAGATGGGGGCGAAGATGCTCACAAGCCTTTATATCCCTTCATGTTCATAGATCGTCTGAGGTTGAAATGAAAGCTCTCACGAGCCAAGAGCACATCTTCCCACTTTAACAAAACCCACCAGGATATTGTGTTCCTTTACCTCTCTACTCCATACCACAGGACAGGGGCAGAAAGTGCTCTCACCTCCCTGGGCGCCTCACTTTGGACAAACTCCTCGAAGATCCTGTTGGCCTTGGAGGCCAGCTTGGTTTTCGACCGGGTCTTCTTGAAGTCCTCGCACGCCAGCCAGAAGTCAAGGTTCTCCTCGCTGAACTCTGTCTTCAGGAAGGTGTGGAAAGCCGTCACCCCACCTGGGGAGGGGAGAGAAGAGCAGTTAATGAGGGAGAAGAGAGGAGGAAGAGGAGGATGGCTGCCAGAGGTGATGCTGCCCAGCGAGCATTCCCCTGGGAGCACGGACCATGACATCTGCACATTTCCTTTCCCTCCGGGCAAATTCCACCCTCTGAAACACTGCTAATTGGCCTCTAGTCTCCAATAAAATCCTTTCCCACAGACAAGTAATCCTCTGGTTTTATTTATTTGACCTTTCTGTAATAAGGCTTCAGAGCATTTTTTTTACAGCTTCGGAAAGAGCTAATTCTACCCAAGGAGAAATCCACTGAAGTATTAGTATGCCTGCAAGAACCGAGCAGTGATGGCTTCACTTCTGTTTCTCAGCTGAAATCTAGAGGGAACGAGATGCTGAGGAGTGTGGGAGAGTAATTACAGCAAGGATTTCAGAGCCGGGCTGTGAGGATATATTAAGTTACAAAGCCAGAGAAGCTTGTTAGCCATCACAGCATGTAATGAAGGCTGGAAAAAAAATACGCCTATCCCCAAACTAGCGCTATGGAAGGACTATCTGTTGCCATGGAATAGCTTTTAAGGTAGACAACTACTTTTGTATTAAAATTTGGGACTTCTACCATCGTGTGCCTGCTGTAAAGCCCAGCATAAGGCAGGGATGATGTATGGAACTGAAAAAGAAGTCTCCTCTCTGGGTCCAGAAGTACTGTCTGAATGAGGGAGAGGGACACAGCACCTTATGGGAACCCTGTGCATCACCAGAAGTATAGCAAATATTGGAGGGGAAAATGGCTACATGTAGCTCAGTAAAGCAGCTGAATTCCTTCTCCCTGGGGAAGAGCCATCCCCAGAGGCACAGGAGAGACAGACAGACAGAGGTTAGCAACGCAGTCTTCTGAGTGACAAAATCCTGTGGGGAGGTGGCCGCTTTGCTGTGCAAAGGAGGACATGGAGGGCAGACACGCTGCCTTCTCCTGAGCATGGAGAAAGGCACGGTCAGTGTGACATTTCCCCGATGGACTGCTGCGCATGGGGTGCCCACAACGATGCTCCAGTCCCAAGGCAGCAGCGAGGCGTTGTGAGACAACACCTGTGTTCCCCAAAAAGCACCCAGACAGAAGAAAAGGGCACAGCTCTGCAAGGTGGGCAGCGAGCCCTGCGCATCGGCTCTGCCAGGGCAGGAAAGGCGCCTCTTCCTAAATTCTTAATGACCTCATCTGAGGAGACAACATGTCCTCGTACACTGGCTGCAGGCATACAGTCACCGCCTTGCTCACTTGGGAGCACCCTTGTCCTACGTGCTCTCACCAAGAGAAGAAAACAAGATCCTACTCACTTTTACTCTTCAGCAGCTGGTCGAAGGACTCCCTCCATTCAAGCACCTCTTGTGAGGAGTCTCTGGAAAAGACAAAAGGATGTAAGGCTCTCTGCCCCACCATCAACACTTCTCCTGCTGGCAGCAAAGGATGGGACCACTTCAGTCAAGCGGCCCTGTTCGTGGGAGACAGCACAAGAAGGGAGGCAGCAGGCACTCAGTAGGACACCAAGCAGAGACCCCAGCATCCATTACCTGTGGGCTCTCTTTCCTTTCTCCCTTTCTTTCACCTTCCCCGATGGCTCACCAGACCTCAGCTCCATAGCGCAGCTTTGGCCAGGTGGCTTCTCCAGAGGATGCTCAGAGGAGCCCTTTTCTGCTGGCAAGAGTCCAACAGAACCTCCTCTTGCAAGAAGACGCCCTGCCTTCAGCAGCAATATTTAGTATTTTGTTTTTAATGCTGCCTGCATTCCCCGGGGGTCCCAGGCACTGGTCTGGGACACCAGGAGCTGTGGGAGCCCTCTGGGTTTCTCGCCTGTTGCTAAGGCCCTGCTCTCTTGTGCCTAATACCAGAGCATCAGTTGCCCCGTCTGATTTTATAACTGGGGGAGCTGGGAAGCGATCCGCCTTCCCTGCCTGCCGGGGTGGGACCGTGGGGAGGGTGAGCTGCCCTCTGATCTCTCCGCTGCGCAGATGGGCAGGAGCATCCCCTGGGACAGCCTGGTCCATGGGGACCTGTCCCAGGCTGAACTGGGGCCACGGCACCGCTTGGCTTACCCCCGCCTGGAGCCCAGTTCCAGCTTTCTGGAGGTCCCGATCCTGTGTCCCAGCTCTGGTTTATGAAGCAGGATCCCTAAGCGGGTCTTCACATCCTTGGCTCTGGAAGGGAGAAAGGGGAGAGGTGAGACTGTTGGACCACCAGACTGCTGCTGCCACCCCATTGCCTCGCAGGGGCTGCACTCCACCAACCCGACACAGCTCGCAGGGGCAGCCCTCCCTCCTCAGCTTCAGCTGCTTATTTGCCTTCTGATGGTCGAAATAAACGCTCTCCCAATTGCTTTTTCTGCTCCCTGGCAACCATGCTTCGCAATGCATTAAGCCCAGGCGACTGTTGCCTCCCGCTCGCTTCCTGGGTAGTGCCGCATGCATTTAGAAAGCACGGTGAGCTTTTTCCTCTGGGGCAGGTAGCGGGGCAGACGCTGGGTGCCCAGCTGGAGCCCCCCCCCCCAGCCCTCCAGAGCTAGCCTGGCT
>Ga0065711_1052220_pt1 | contig 10054 bp, 5 predicted proteins | sample Hoacrofraction12_FD_59098 | JGI IMG/M metagenome (GOLD analysis project Ga0065711, IMG submission 59098) | Hoatzin crop microbial communities from Cojedes, Venezuela - Epithelial fraction 12 v2 (version 2) | ecosystem: Host-associated > Birds > Digestive system > Esophagus > Crop | place...
CACTCGCGGCTCAGGAGTGCACGGCACCAGTGCTGTCCGGGAGAGAGGGTCTGTTGTGCGAGTTTGTGTCGTATTTTCTCCTTATCTGTATCGTTGTTGTTACTGTTCCCTTTGTTTGCTGTTCTGTTAAACTGCCCTTATCCCGACCCACCAGTTTCTGCCTCTTTCTTTTCATTCTCCTCCTCACCCCGGCGGGTGGAGGGGCGGCCGCGTGGCGCTTTTGTTGCCGGCGGCAGTTGAAAGCAAAACAGTAAGGTGGCAAAATAAACAACTAGATCTCACTTAACAAATTCAACTATAATATTTTTTTTTACAAATATTGAAATAAGTATTTATTGTTACTGTGTGTATTTCTTGTTCTACCACAGAAAACTGCTAAGAAGTAATTTCCTATAACTAAAACCAGAAAGGCTTTAACTTCAGTAGTGTCACCAGTCTTTGAGGAACTTTGGAAAAGGATGTAGCATAAATCTACCACTCTGTAAGTCATTGAACAGAAAAAGATTATCACTTTCACAAGAAAATTCCCCTTATCCTTATGCACTTAGTTACTTAGGTTTGTACATAACTCTATGACAGGAAATAGCCTTCTGCTCTGGTGAGACCCCACCTGGAGTCCTGCATCCAGCTCTGGAGCCTCAGCACAGGAAAGACATGGACCTGTTGGAGAGGATCCAGAGGAGGCCACAAAAATGATCAGGGGCATGGAACACTTCTCCTATGAGGACAGGCTGAGAGGGTGGGGGTTGTTCTGTGTGGAGAAGAGAAGGCTGCAGGGAGGCCTTGGAGCAGCCTTCCAGTACCTGAAGGAGGCCTACAAGAAAGCCGGAGGGGGACTTTTTACAAGGGCCTGTAGTGACAGGACAAGCGGTAATGGCTTCAAAATGAAGGAGGATAGATTTAGATTAGATATAAGGAAGAAATTCTTTGCTGTGAGGGTTGTAAGGCACTTGAACAGGTTGTCCAGAGGAGCTGGGAATGCTCCCTTCCTGGAAGTGTTCAAGGCCAGGTTGCATGGGGCTTTAAGCAACCTGGTCTAGTGAAAGGTGTCCCTGCCCATAGCAACGGGGTTGAAATTAGATGATCTGCAAAGTCACTTCCAGCCCAAACCATTCTATGATTCTACTTGCATATTACAACACAGACTGCCCATCATCGCTGCCATCACTGTAGTATGCACAGAGGAATGCAAGATTGCCAGCATCGCAATGAGAAATCTCTCACCATTTTCCATCAGTACTATCTGAAGCCATCACATCTTGTTTGTAATGGCAGGAGCATCAAGCTGGTTTTTTCATCTTCTTCTCCCTGCAACTGGTTCCTCCCAGAACCAAGATGTGGGGAAGGTAAGTAGGCTGCTCAACTGCTGTCTTCCTTGGCAGGACAAGGAAATGCAGGGAATCCCACAACAGAGTTTCAAGTCCTAAAATTAGACCTTTTTGTGCACAGAATGAAGTTGAATGAGACACAGCAGTGAGCGAGATAACAGTGTGTAATAGCAATGCTGTTTAACCAGTTCTTCAAGAGAAACACAATGAAAATTCTATCAGCTCTGCAGCTGGTGCAAATGTATGCTCTGCACTTGGTTTCTTTTTAGCATGCACCAGATCACATTACACCAGTGAGTAACAGCAACAGCTTTAAGCGAACAAGCATAGGCATTCAAACAAGGGCTAGAGAGCAAGAATAGTACTCACTGAAAAAAATCTTAACAGTAACCCTCTGTCTTCCTCCTTCCAACACAAAATATCTCCTCTTCTTTTTGTTACAAAACTTCTGTATCTGTGCAAAATGTGATGCAATAATGAATTTTAATTGGTACTTAGTGTGCCAATAGAAGTTTCTACAGGAGTGATGAGTGGTATATTCTTTTCTCTCTTATTTACTACCTCTATAATTAGGACTATGTAATTATGCTATCAGTGCAGTGAAACGAAAATGGAATCCACACCCAGTAAGAATAATAGATTCAGTCTGCGTGGAAATTACAGAATTTTCAAACAAAAAGTAATTAGATTTTTCTGTCTTTCTTAATTACATTGTTGTAATTTTAGGGATATCAATAAGTTATTAATGCAGTGTAATAAGCTGAAATCAACACACAGTGAACCTAACAACTTTTTAGAAATAGCACTTACTTCTTGGATGTAAAGGAAATGTTAACTTTGTTGAATAACTGCTGCAAACTGAATATGATTTATGTGGGGAGGAGGGAATATAACTGCTGCTCAATGCATTCAAAAATCCAGATTGCTAGGCTATAATTGTGTGCTACTAAGACAGCATAATTGTTAATATTGGAAAGCCTCCTTGAATATAGAAGGTTGTTATAATGATTTGGGTTGATTAAGCGAGTAACTCTTAGAGCTCACCGGAAAGCCTGAAGACAGCAGTTCTCCATTTAAAGGAGCTGAGTATCTGTATGCCCAGATTCTGCGATTGCTTTCAGAGCTTAAAAGTTTATAAAAGCTCTTTGAAAATTTGGCATATGTGCAAGAAGAAAATTCAAAGAGGACTTCTGAGTACTTCAAAACCAAAACTAATCATGGGGACCACTCCCAGATGGTACCTGTGAAAAAGAATCATGCTAGAGTACATTGTATTTGTACTTGTCTAAAAAATGCTTATAAGAACTTGAAGAGCAAAGAAGAACTAATTTTAATTGTGGGTTTTTTTTTTAAGTGACACTGCACAATGTATTAAAATCTATCCATTATCTATACTTTGAAATAGATTAGATATCAAGGATGTGTCCTAATATTCAGAAATGCTGAGAATAAGGCAGCTCCCGAGAAGAATCAGACTGTTCATTTACATGAGTAAGTAATATATTTCTAGATTTCATTTAGAAAGTATTATTACATTATTTAATTTCCTTTTGTTCATTTTAGAATTCTGTTCACAAAGCTACTTCACTAAAATTGTTCACCTGCTCACAAAAAACCCCTTGTGATAGTCCAGCAGAAACTGTGAAAAAAATTTTAAAACCCCAACCCTATCCATCAAAAGGAATGTATAATTTAATAACATCTAAATTTATTTCAAGAATTATATTCAGAATAGAGAAAATCAGAAGATGTAACTTTCATCCTTTCTTTATACATTATTACCTTATCAATACTTCGTAAAAAAATGTATTTTATCTTTACAACATTTTCTCAAAGAAGACCGATCTCTAGTTGAGGTAACGTCTTCCTAGATGGTCCTGTTCAGCAAAACAAGTAACTACATTCTCAACATGAGAGATTCTGTCCTGCTTTTTGTGTAGATTTAATTAATGTTTTACTTAGGTAAATCTATAATCCTGAATGTTCATAGGGTTAATGACCCCATGTAGAGTAATAAATAGCAAGAATAATTAAAATAATCTATTTAAAGATTGGTTTATGTCTCTATGAAATCATGAATTGATTTTTTTACTGTAGGAAGTAAATCAAAACAACTTGTTTTTTGCAGTTCACAAATAATTAAAGCTTTTGTTTTTTAAAGATATAAGATATAGATTATATTTTAATTTAAAACCCATAAACATTGCAGGCCCAAACATTATATTAAACCCATACTTTGGAAAAAATATCAGGTAACTCCAGCCTGCTTAACAGATTTTCTTCTGAGCATTAATCATTGCACTTAAAACTAAATAATTCTCAGTTTTTGAAATAACACAAACTATGCCATCATTAAAATGCATTCCTATCACAAGTATTTTTGCACAAATACTCTCTTTATCTTAACATACTATGTAGCAATGCAAGAAAAAAAAAAACTAAAATACCTACTGAAAGCTTCTCTATATCCTTATCTTTGATAATTAATTTTACTTAGGACACCAAAAAATGAAATTCCCATATAAGGTGAAAATTGTAAACATTACTATAGCTGTATCATTGTATGATGGACAAAATTTAGCATCTTGGAAAGCTTATCTGTTTTTATTTCTGTTACTTTAATTTATTTCATTAAATATTTGCTTCATTCAGTTACCCCATTTTTTCTTTTTTTCAATATTTGCTTCTAGCTTCTGCATGCATTTTTTTCTTACTCATTTCTTACTCTTCTTTATTACATCATAATAAACAGTACACTTTTTTCTGCTTCAAGTTTTTTTCTGCATTTTTTTGACTATATGTTTAAACACTGCTTCTCTAATCTTTCTTCATATTACTATGTAAGATGAGAAAAGTGGAGATGAGTATTTTTTAGGAACAAGCTAAAAGAAAGTATTAATTGACTGTCAACAGTAATTGCTTTTAAATCATATCATCGGTGAAAACATCTCTTGATCTGTCTTTTAAACTTCATGTTGTGGGAAATTGTTGCCTGCTTCAGCTAGTAACGTTTCTGTGGCTTGCATTACCTGCTACAGGGGAAGATGACGTTGAGATATTATAAAGAAATATGCTGAAATATTCCATCTGGATGAGTTAAAAAATTTGCAAAATGCCTAAGGAATAATGCAGAAATATTAGCCACAGTTACACTTCTCATCAGTCCCTAGACGTCAAAAAAATTTAAGCCTCAACAACAGGTAAATATAATTGTATCCCTGTGAATTTTACACTTCAGGGAGTGACCCAGAATCAGGAAGATTATTACAGCTAATCAGCTCAGGAAAGATGAAAGAACACTTACGAATTTACACTGAGTTGTTACTGGGTTCAAAAATTATGACATTCCTGGCCACTTTTCTCTTTAATTTTCTCTAACTTAATATTTCTTGGGATTTGTTATGGAAAAACATTTATATAAAAAGTTAGAGAAAGGAGTTCACTCATCATAGTATTAATTCATGAGGATCAGACCTAAATGATTACAAACTGTCATAGCAACATTGATTTTGAGCTAAAATAACCATACCACCTGTAGATCTAGACTTATGAAAACAGGAGAAGGAAAGCCACTGCAACTCTACACTATGGTATCTATAAAGTGCATCACCCTTAAAATATATGTAAATGTCTCATTAAAAAAAGATATAATTCTCCAAGACAGAGAACAGTAATGTCCCACCCGCAAAATCAGCAGAACATTTCTGAATGAAATGTCCTTTCCTTTTCTGCCACTAGCATTTTTTTTCTTCTTTATTAGTGTACAAAATGCACTCTAAAATATTTGTTACATTATTGCAATTAAAATAAATTTATAACGAGATAGGACAAGGACGGAGTCATGTGTTGCAGTTCTTACAGGGTTTGGATGCAAGGACTTTTACAGGAATTATGACATTTACATGAGATTTGAAAGACCTCCTTTCAAAACACATTCACTGCGTAAACTTCTGTGCTCCTTACCACATCTCACCACTTTCAGAAATGGAAAGCAAATAATAACAGTATATATTATTCAGTTTGCTTGTTTTGCAGGCACATTGGTATAAAATTCTTGGTTAATTTTAATTTTCAAATGAAATTTACAGTTAAGATGCAGTAAATGAGATAGATAGCATTATCATTTCAGCAAGATTACTAAGGAAAACTGACAACTAAAGGGTTATTCATACTTCCTCTTTTGAAAAACTTGTTGCAACAATCATGAAAGTTATGGCATTCAGAGGAATACAATCCAGACAGAGTCAGTGGAGCAAGTTAACACAACCTGGACTGTAAGAAAAACAAAGAAAAATTGTGTCTGGAGACTACAGGGTCTTCAAAATAGTGTCACAGAGGAGAAACAGTTGGTATGACTTATCTGAACGCCTAAAAAGCTTTGGGCAAAGTCCTTAACGAAAGCCTTTTAAAGACCGTAAATTGAGCAGCAAATCAGGGTGAAAGATAACTTGTTGGTACAGATAGTAGTAAGGAGGTGAGTAGAAGTACATGATTAATCATATTTATTATGGCAGCATCTATGAACAAGGCAGAAATTGATTTTCATTGTTCTAACTCCCTACGAACACAGAATAGAAAGTTTATCTACCTGCATTAGACTGTAAGTTGTGTGGAGCATTAAGATCGGAGAGAAATAACACTCTGTACTGCAACTCTTTTATTTTTTTTTAACATGGGTAATGATTTTGGTAAAAGGTAAAGGAAGATGTAACATAATTTTACAGTGAAGAGATCATTTGAGAAATTCAAAGATAGAAAAGGCCAGGAGGATGTTCGTGAGTACCATAAAAAACATTTGAGAAAACAACAGTGAGTAAAAAGGAACATGGCTTGATTTGATTTAATACACTTCTAAATGAAAAGTAACTGGTTTAAAATTAACAGAAAAGAAAAAAAAAAAAAGAAGGCAGCTAGGACATCTTTCTGTTTATCAGAATAAAATCTCAACTATACTGAAGCAATGATCTAAAATTATAAATAAATAAATAAATAAAAAGTAGGTAATCTTACAAAATTTGTGCAATACTGTTATTTTGAATCAATGTACCTGAAAATTCTTCCACCGAAATACTAAATCACATCCTTCTCTGGCATGCATTGGAATAAATTCAATGAAGCCAAGCAATTTACAGTAGTATAAGACAGCTGATAATTGTTCAGCATTCATAAACAGAAAAAATACAGGAACAACCAGAAAAAAAATGTCCATAGTCAATGTGAAACTTGAGGAGGCAATTTAAAAGAGATCAGTAAGAGTGGGATACATAAAATGATGGAGTGATTAAATGATAGGTCAGATAGCTCAGATAATATGCTCTGGAATGATTGTTTTGCATAATTCCTAAGTATTAAAATAAAGGAATTACACACTGTAAAGTTCCAAAAGCACACTCAATTTAACCAGTGTGTTCTGCAGAAGTTGTTCATACAAGAAAATGCTTAGCACATGAATTTACTAAAAATGCAAGATAAGCTATTTCAATGGAAAGAAAAGAATCCCAACAAATACATTACATAGGCATACAAGCAGTCACGTTCTAGATGTTAATACCTGTAACTACATTATGTGGTTGTCAAATTTCAGCCACTGAATTTTCCCTCCTGGTATAATATCTCTAGTTCTACAATTTCTAAGAATAAAAAAGACACCAAAGCCCTTTCTCCAGAAATGTCATCCTTTCTTAAACCTCGAGCATCCTGAAAAAACCTTTTGGATTAACTACTAACTGAAGATGCAGCTGAACAGGCAGAATTTAGCTCCATTACAAAGTGCTCTAGAAACAACCTTTTCATGCTTTATTCTTTCCTTCCCCAACTACACAATGATAATGAGTATAAAATTATACAGACCAAATAATAAATGGAACATACCTATTGTGGCTACATCAGTCTCTGAATCTCCATATATTTTCTTGTTAAACAACTCAGAGAAAAATGATGGAATAACCTACCAGTTTATATACGTTTGTCCTGTATTTCTTCTCTGTATTAAAATGATATAACATCACTATACCAGACTACAGACTCACTTTGATGGCCATCACTGTAATTTTAAAATCTGCAGCATTCATTTCTTTCAGATATAGGTTTTTTTTAGTAAATATTGTGTCCTTTTTTGTTAATCAAATACACTGATCCGTATTTTTCTAGATGACTTTCCTGTATACACACACAGGTGCCTTCTCTTTTCCTTACTATGCATACAGTGTCTCCCAACCAAACAGTACAGGTTCTCACTGGTGGCCTCTCAGGCAAGGAAACAAAAAATAAGGGAAAGAACTTCTGGTACTGGCTGAAATAATAGGAAAACACATACTTCTGACCGCATCCAGATTCTCATAAACATATGTGAGAAAATAAAATGTTTTCTTTCGTATAAAATCTTGGTGAAGCCTAATATGCTTTTTTCAGAAACATTTATTTTCAAAAACTGGTAAGATTTGACCTTTTCAGTATGAGTAACTTTGAACTGGATTGTGAATCTGCTGTCAGTATTATCTTTCTACAACTCCTTCTCTGGTTTGAGAGAAAAAGAAACAGTTGACTTGAAGCTCCTGTAGAATAGGAATATTTTTGTTTTGCTTTTTCTCCAAGAAATGTTTCCACCAATGAACCATGATAAAGATATCCAGCTCAGATCTTCCTACACAAAAAAGATAGACAGCACCATTACTATTCATCATACTTTTTCTTATGCTATTATTGTTTTGATTTATTTTTACTCAAGAGGAGATGCAGCATTTTAATTCAAAACTGAATGTGAAAATATTTCAGAGAGCTCAATGGCATTAAGCTTGACATGTTGCTTACATTTCTTTGTCATCACTGTTAATATTCAAAATACTTAGTGGGATGATACAGCAGAGTATTATTTTTATGAATTGAAATTGAAAATGCATTAAATATGGTAAATTACACAAAAAATGACAGTAGAAAATTATTTACTAGAGAAATAAAAATATCCGACATGTTAGATATTATATTAAAAAAAAAAAATAATCTGCTTGGCCTTGCATGCAATATTTATTCATGGAAGTATTCCTCCAGATGAAATTACTGTTAGTCAGATAAGGAAAATGATACATTAACATTATTATTAATTACATTAACATAGTTATAAACTTTATGATTGGAAAAGACTTTTTCCCTTTATGGACTGAATCCTCTAAAAAGATCCAGTCTTTGTTTGGAAGGTGTTTTTGGGGGGGAGGGCAGTGAGGGGCTAATGTCGCCAAGCACTTGCATTTTTTCTGGTAAGTCCAAAAGTCTAAACAAGCCTAGTAGCTTAAAGAAAAAAGGCCCTATGTTTCTAATTTGGAAGAACCTACATTTTCCTCCAAAATCAAAAACCACAAACAACCCCACGCCCTCAAACCATAACAAGAAAACCACACCTTTAGAATAGGTTTTCAAGCTTGCTTTCAATTTTAAGGTAGACGGTAGCCTTTGCATTTCTGAAGTCCTTTTTCCCCAAATATTTATTATTTGTTTTTCTTCATAAAATTTCAGGCATATGTCAAGATAGAGTAGCATCAGAACTTTATTTTTATATGATTTTATGACCTGCAAGTTAGAGATACAAATATCCCACATGGGAAGTGTAATTTTGTATGAGGCACAATGCACAGAACACTGAGTATCTGGAATATTAACCAAATCTCAACCACTTACTAAAGCAAAGCTTTGTCCCCATTTGTGCAAATTACTTTTTAAATTGCAGGTGGGACAAACAGAAGGACAAAAATTAAACTTTGACCACTGTACTCTTTTACTGTATTTCTGTATTTTATTATGTGCTAGATTTAAAAAACATTTCAGTCTCTAGAAATTAAATAAATCATAATTTCTTTTGCATGATTTTATGCTAAATAATCAATAGTACAAAACGCTATGAATAGAGCATACTGAATATGACATAAATTGAAAAAACTCAGATGACAAACAGACAAGATAGTCCATTCCAGAAAGGGTACAGTAGAACAGAAAACAAAAGTTTTTGCAAGGGAAAAGATTGTCTGCACCACATTTACATAAACTAGCTTAAATCTTGTGAGTGTTGAGAAAGTGTACTTCATACAGAACTTCATTCACAGCTAATAATATAGAAATAATATTTGTAAATGTAAGATGGTTTTCATCACAGCTGCTTTGCATTTCAAAGCTGTTAAGCATTTGGTTGCTTAAAAGGCAAAGTGCAACTGCTGTGATGTAAGGGTTAGTTATCAGCTCTTCTGATGAAATTTGAAATAACTGTACTCATCAGAGTAAAAGAAACACTCCATCTGCTGGCTTTCAGATGTGTTGCAAAAATGCAGTACCATATGATTTCTCAGTGAAGTGTTCTCACATTTCCCTCAGCCAGCACAAACTGAGCAGCAGCATTAGTAATGTATTTCACAGCTCACAGGCACACTCTCTGAGATTACATCAATGACGTCTATCGTCCACATGATCACATAGTAGGCAAAAAATTTGAATTAGCCATTCATAATTGTCTAACATGCAAGTGTTGCAGAAGTTCACAGAATCACAGAACAGTAGGGGTTGGAAGGGACCTCTGTGGGTCATCTAGTCCAACCCCCCTGCCGAAGCACGGTCACCTACAGCAGGCTGCACAGGAACTTGTCCAGGAGGGTCTTGAATATCTCCAGAGAAGGAGACTCCACAACCTCCCTGGGCAGCCTGTTCCAGTGCTCCGTCACCCTCAGAGGGAAGAAGTTCTTCCT
>Ga0065711_1052221_pt1 | contig 10053 bp, 3 predicted proteins | sample Hoacrofraction12_FD_59098 | JGI IMG/M metagenome (GOLD analysis project Ga0065711, IMG submission 59098) | Hoatzin crop microbial communities from Cojedes, Venezuela - Epithelial fraction 12 v2 (version 2) | ecosystem: Host-associated > Birds > Digestive system > Esophagus > Crop | place...
CAGAGTAGAGGGGCAGAATCACCTCTCTCGACCTGCTGGCCACGCTTCTCTTGATGCAGCCCAGGACATGGTTGGCCCTCTGGGCTGCCAGCGCACATTGCCGGCTCATGTCCAGCCTTTTGTCTGTAAATTTGGAGTAATGCATTTATCTCAGGTGTTAGAGACATTTATATTCTTGCATTACCAAAGTGGATAGCCCTAACCAGCAGCCCTCAGGCTTACAGACACACACAGAGGTCTGGAAAGAAACATGGTAATACAGGGTATGAAGGAATAAACGCTCTATACAGAGAAGGTTTCCAGTGTCGCCAGCCCAGCTTTTAGAGAACACGTGCATAATAGGATGAAGTTAGATAGTTACGTGGTATTTTATCTGCCAGATTCCAATCTCACAGTGCCAATGAAAGGTCAGAGGACTTTGGTAGTGTTATGTTCTGCATTTTAGGAATAAACACAAGAGGGGGCAAAAAAAGGGATTTAATTTGGCCGCAACACTAATTAGTGCATCTTGGGGATTTTGTAACAATACAGTGTTGAGATCCTCATTCCTTTCATTCTGCACCTATTTGCAATGGCTACCATACTTCAGCTGGTGGTCTCCAAACTTCCGTGGGACCCTACCATCTGTCCAAAGAAACATTTCATTTTCTTCAGGTCTTGGAATGGGTTCTTCTGTTCTTGTGTTTCAGAAACTCAGTAAACAAAATAAAAAGCAGCATACAAATTAAATACAAGTAATCCAACACTCACACAAACTTAAAGAAAATATAGTTTGGAGGCGCTGCCAATACCTCCTGTCATGAATGCATGTCTTGCAACACACTCACCACGAGAATTCTTTACAATTTCAGTTCTCTTGTTTGAGAGCTTGAACATTACTCACAAGAAAAGGTACTTGACAGTTAAATATATTATACACAGAGCCTTTGTACTATGAATCTAAGCCTCTTCTTCTTTTTTTTTTCCCCAGCCCCCCTCCTTTTTCCTTCTCCCTCCCCTTCATCAAACACCACTATTGACTGGGGAGCAAAAGCCCCTAAGATACTTAATCTTCAGACCATGAAGGGAAATGGAATGGTTTTCTAATGGAGTATACATCTGAGTGCCTCTGGCTTTTAGAACCTGTCTTTAAAGTCTGCTTACTGAGGCATAGATGACCACTGAAACACAGACAGATTTGTCACTTTGGTTTTCAGGACACCCATCCTGTAAAGACCACAAAGTAATTGCGAGGACTTTAGTGGCTAGACCTTCTCTTGCTATTCATGAGGTTCTTGAATTGGATTTAATTTCATGCCAGATTTGACTCTATCAATGGAAGACCGGCTCAAATGATTTCTTAAGAAATGCCCAAATAACACCAGCCATTGTTACAAATCTTTTTATGCTCCATAATGGACAGCAAGAAGAGATGCTTTGACTGTAAAAATCAAAGTATAGCTACCATTGTCCCAAGGGCTACTGTAAATATTTTACAATGTACAGTTACTAAGGACATACCTTTAATTATATTTCAGCCAATTTATAATCCAGGTCTTTAAAGCCATAGATTTATACAAAAGGTCACTAAGCCCTCCAGCATGCATCAAGGTTTTCTTTCTTTGTCTCAGCTTTCCTGTCCAAGATATAATCCTTATGGTGTTGTGACTGCTTGCCTCTTCACAAGCTCTTACACACTTGTTTTCACACTATTGTAAGTAGCAGACTGACTGTGATCCTAGGACCAAAGTTTTAGCGTCTAAATGGCGGACCCAGACTGAGCTAATTTGCAGATGCCCAGAGTATAAAGAGTCCATGTATCAAGTCGTGAAGTAGCATGATGGAACAGAGTTCAGGAACTCATGGAGATACTGTGTTTAATAACAGTTACATATAAAGAATTTTCACCAGTAATTTTCAGAGTACTTGACCACTGAAAGCATTTCAGCTCAATTTTACAGGTGGTCAAAATGAAGCAGGAAACAGTTTGATAAAGACCCCACAGAAATGCAACAGCACAGTTACAAATAAAGCCAAATTACCCAGTTGCAGACATTAGAACCTGTCCAGTTATCTGGCAAAAGAAAGTGAGTACAGCCAGCTGTAGTCACAGTTGTCCCCCAGCCCCAGACAGTGATAGGAACTGAAAACTTCAGCCTAACTGCCTCACTGCAATCCTTCTATAATCCCTTTTACTAGCTGCTACAATTCCCAATTCAAACATAAATTTCATCTTCCAGTTCTTTTTCTTACCCAAGCCTCAGAGACCTGGTCAAACCCTTTGGAAGAAAAAAAGCCACACACAAAACAAAACTCATACATGGACAGCTAAACGTTACTTAGCTAAAAAACCACCCCTTCTCGACAGGCATAGTTAGATTGTCATCTGACTTCATAAGGTTCCTTCCAATACATTCCTATTACTAGATCTGCTGTCATAAAAATGATGCAAATTGGTTTCACAGAACCAGCTGCAGTCATACTGATTTACACCACCTCCTCCACAGTAGGAACGTTAATAACCATGGTTTTTTTTAGTTGCTTTCCCGAGATTGCTTAAAACTCGGAAGAACAAACCTGTTTTATGCTAGTTGAAGACTTTCCCTTTTGCACCCAGTGAAGTGCTGAATCAATCACCACCACGACACTCACCTTATCTGTGCTCTCTATAAACACAGCATGTGTTAACATAGAACAATGCCAGATATTTTTAATACCTGACCTTATAGTTCCCAAAGTATTTGAAACTGCTTTACTTCATCAGGTCACTTGGAGTGTACGCATGAAACAAATGAGGTGGCTGGACCACTGTGTGTCCTGGTTCCACTTGCTGCCACTAGAAAACATGGTCAGTGGCTTCTGTATTTAGCCTTAGTTGAAGCAGCTTCTGTGTTTGACACAGTGGTCAGATGTGTTCCTGAATTCCCACACAATGCACCAGAGATGAGTATTTCAAATCCTCAGACTGTAGATTCAGAAGCTGTTCTTGAATTCAAAGATTTTTAAAGAAGAGCAGAAAGACATGAGAAATGATAAACTCAAATGAGGGAACAGGAAGTAAAAAGCTTTCGAAAGCAAGCAGAATGGAAACCAGAGAGAATATGTGAAAAATAGATCAATGAGGGAATCTAATTTGTTCTCCCTCATGCCAATCCACCTTTTATACAGTGATAATATTTACACATCTTTCCTTAACAAGAACATCAGAGTAAAAAATGAACTGATTGTACAAGGAATACAAAACAAAGTAATAACTATGCAAAGAAAGAGTTCATGAATTTCACCTGGTTTCAAAACTTTAGAATAGCTCAAAAGGTTCAATAAGATTGAAATAACAATAAATTGCAATACTGTAGGGGAAGAAATTTCATTCAATAGAGCAGACAGAACAACTCATGTTTAGATTTATATTTAAATTAACCAGCACTGTAATACAAAGTTACATTTACTCATACATAGAGTCCTTATTTCAGCCTGTGCAAGTCTATAATGAAAAAATATCTAGGTTTCATCAATGATGAAGCAAACATAGTTATGAGTCTATTTAAACCGCATTTCACACACACACTGCAGACTTTAAGCCTCCAGAAAAATAAAATCCAGCTGGATATCTTCACAAAATCTACCTGGTTGTTTTCCAAAAGGATTATTATGAGCATCTATGAGTGGGGGTTTTTTGTTTGGTTGGGTTTTTTTGTTTGGTTTTGGTTTAGTTTTTTTTTTAATTAAATAACAGAACAGAATGTTCTCAGTAGCTCTTCTGGTAGGTGACGATACAACACCAGCAAAACAACCAGATGAAATCATGTTTCCTTGTCTGCTTCAGGCTTGCTGGAAAGTCAGGGAGAACAATGAAGGACAAACTACACACAAACAAAAAGTGTCTCTTCTCTCCAAAAATAACGTAGATTATCAGAATAAAAAGTTAAAACAGGTTCCCTATGCTGTTTCTATGAAGAGCTGAAGCTACTGCCAAAAACAGAGTAAATGCAATTCAAGACAGCTGCAAAGAATCTATTATTGGCCTGGGCACACTAGTACACAAAAGCAGAGAAATTACTATTATATAACCATCAAGAAATGGAAAAATTATTATTTTGGTCAGAAACAAGTAAAATCCTAATTTATTTAGAGAATATTGGCTGAGATTTTCAACAGAGTGAAAAGCTAGATGCCTATATTCCCCTGAATTTTAATAGCATTTAGGTTCCTTTGAGAAGCCAAGACGCTTTCAGTTAAATTATTTTGCATAATAGTTTCATGGCTTGATCCTGATAGGCACTGAGAAAATTCCCACTGCATTCAGTGAAAGTTTAATCAGCATCTCTCAGTACTTGACTGAGAAAACCCAAACCATAAGACTTCTCTGTTATCTACTTCATGGATTTAAAACAAAAACACAAACACATACCACAAACAACCAAACCCCAAACAAAAACCCCAACAAACATCACACTCCTACAGGACAACTGAACTAATTATGTAAACAAGGCTAAGGGGAGGGGGAAAGGAGAAGGAAAAAAAAGAAAAGTCAATGGAAATACTTCCCTAGGTGAACATTTTGAGTATCAGCTAGCAAGAATGAAGTTTCCCCAGGCACTCCTCAATAGCAATTGCTATCTGATTAAGACACCCAGATAAAGAAATGAGACAGTCCCTGTTGCAGTACAAATAGTCTTTCTATAAAAACTATACTTCCCATCACAAACCACTAAATACATTGTGACATCTACGATTGTACATTGTGACATTATCAAATAATACACAAGCCAATAATTAACATTGTCATTAACTGCTCATCTAATACGTGGAGCAATGTACCACATCAGGAACTGACGGCAGGAAGCCTGTGAAATTTGATGTCTACAATGAAAGATTTGAATGTATTTTTAATTCGTCTAACCCCATATCTTTTCAAAGATGAGTTGGTAAAGATCTACCATTCAGCTAGAAAACTTTTGTGCTGGAAACTCTCTTGGAGGGTTTATGAGCTGGTTGGGCCTCTAGCAATGAAGAGATACTTGGTTTATGCTTTGTACACATTCATTTCAGTGCTAAGTACATGTTACAGTCTTAAGCACGTGTTTAAAATGTTCTTTGCATCTGAGCCAGTGATCTATATACATTCAGGTATGAGAGCAGTAGGATAATCTTGCCTATGGTATAGTAGGATTCTGTGTCCAAACTATGCACAAGTGGCGTGTTTATTTACCACCTAAAAATGTAAAAATGGTGTACAGAGTTATTTTCTCACATGGACTAGCATTCTGTAGTATTTAACTGTCAATTCCCTTTAAATTCCAGAAGAAAGATACAATTAAGGGACATAAAGCTACCACCTGCCACTCTGTCTAGTTGTTAACTCAACCATGATGACATTATAGTTGTGATACAATAATCCTGCAAAAACAGTATTACTGCTAGGTTGCCTAACATGAGCAGCACCTGAATTTAAGCAGTTTTTAAAGCACCTGGGTATAGATACTGGCAGTATGTTTTAAAGAGCTTTCTTAATTATTTACTGTATCTGACGCAGTTCAAGCTCTCAAATGAAATGCCATAATCCCCTTCTGTCCAGCTGGGTGCTGGGTGATCTCAAACTCCTAGTGAGATCAGCAAAAACTCTGTTTGCAAGGCATCTCACTGGAAGCTCTTCATTCTTTACAGATTCACATGCAGCCATTTTTGCAGTACTAGAATAATTGTATTCAAAGCACATATCCGAGAAGATTTAAACAGCTACAGCAGAAAGTCTTCATAATATTTTTGATTTCTAAATTCAGTGAAACAGTAACTGTTCTCCTTAGTCATTAGTCATTTCCATTTAGCATGACTCCTCTTACATTGAAAAGCTGGATTTCCAGAGGGAATACCAATATAATGGCCAAGCCAGATACCAGAACACGGTAGTTGAAATAAAAATCAATACTGAGCCACACAGATCCTAAAGTACACTAAAAATAAAATTGTTTTCTGCTGTAAATGTAATTTAAAAATCTAACATATTCAATACTTTGAATATTGATTATTTTAGCAGTATTTCTGAAGGCTAACAGATACAGTGTGCACTAGCTTCAATGTACTGGAGTACAAAAACTGCTTTTGTTGTCCTAGCAACAGCCAGGAAAAAAAAATTATCTCGCAAATCAAATTCAATAGAAATGCAGTACTTTACTGAAATAGAAAACTAAATGATTTTTAAAATACAACAACTTAAAAAAATACTTTATGAACTTGAATCTGGCCTTTCCAAGCTGAGATTGTTCTGAGTAGACAGAGTGGGAAGCATGAACCCATGTTTTAGCAAAGAATAAGTAGTACAAAACTGAATTGTCAGACTAGAACATTTTACATCTGTATCTGCTCAGTTTCCTTTGGCTACTATTGTCTATGGACAATTCCCATTTCCTTCTGTGACCAGGGAATCATATAGAAGGCTATTTCTATAAAGAGGTATACGAAAACACATCTAAGGAGGTAATTCTATTGGCACTGCAGTCTCAAGAAAACACCATGAGAGGCAAAGATGACTGGATCTGTATACCATTTAATAGAACAAGGTACAACCAAACGTGTTGTGTTTTTTGGAGACAGTCTAACCTTCTCTGATGTATAGAAAGGAAACTAGAGGATGTCATTCCACACCCCCAGCCCCTCCATTGTTTCATGATACTGTATGCTCTGAACATCCCACTGACCTCCATGACTTAGCGCCTAACTGCAGAATCATATTTGTCACCTTGGTCCAGGTCCTAATGCAGTTAATGAATGGAGTAAGAAAGTTTCCATTTACATTAATGGGTCTTCTACCATGTTGATTTTACAAGCATCTTCAACAAGAATCCTCTAAGGCACAGAGAAAGTGAATAGCTAAATATATTTCAAGATCCATATGAAATTGGAATGAACCAGAGAACAAAAATAAATCACGATAGTCTTGAAGAAAGTGGGAGGAATAGTTTTACCAGATTTATGGTAAACTGTACTTCCATGTAGTCTCATAAACATTTACGTTGGATTGTATCTGAGAAAATCAGATCAAGTGGTTATAAACTGAAAGCAATGACACACAATTAACACTTCTGAAAAAGATTTACTATTCACTGGCAAGCCAAACCAGGAAAAAGTTCATAGGAGATAATACTTCAATATCTAGTACGCTCAGAGTGAAATCATATACAATGAAACAGAGAGTACTTTTGAGGTTTCTTTTAAAGCTGATAACCATTTACCGTTTCATCAATATATGTATGTACAACTGCATGAGGGAAATTATAAAAGGATTAAAATTTATTTTAAATGAAGTTCTGCTAACCCACTTCCATTTAATTGTAAAAAAAGCCACAAACAAACAGGATTTTTTTATAGCTATTTAGAATTAAAACACCATTTAGAAAATCATAAAAATCAGGAGACTCAGAAATAGATTAAATTCCCAGTAGAGTCTCATGTAATTATAAGATAACCAGGTATCTGGTTAAAGAAAGTATGCTGTATACACATTTTTATACATCATTACAAGGGAATATTGACAATCTGAAGGCATGACATGATGAGAAAATGAAAAAATTCTTTCTAGAATATTAGAACAGCTAACTAGGACCAATAGCACATACTCTACTTCCTGGAGAAGGTAACACTCAGATGTAATTATGCTTTAGATAAGACTTTTGTAGACTTTTTAGAAGCATTCAATTTTTCCTGTCTTTGCCACACAGAAATTAATAGGTCTGGGTTTTGTTGTGGTGGTGTTTGTTTTTTTTTTTTATTTCATGGACCAATGGCGGATTGTTTCTTAAATCCTAATGTTAAATGGACTTATTTATTGCTTATGTTGTTCATTATTGCTATATGCATCACCATCATCATATATGGTATGTCCATTTACAGTAGTGGCCTCTATTTATAATGCAAGGTTGCTTTATTCTATTGTCTTGCATTGACAGCAGATTCCTTAATTACATATCTAAATAACATGACCAATAATTTTGTTTAGATACTTCTACTTTTAAAGTTTAGTAAGTGAAGAGCCACATAACCCTAGAAAAGAACTGGTTTAAGAAATGTGTTACAATAAGGAAAAAGTGTTTTTCTTAGAAAGCCTGAACTAAAACTGAATGCCCACGTGCAACTTCATCAGCTACGCTGGAACCTCAATGGGGCCAACACAAGGAAGTAAAGACCATAAACTTGTCAAGGTGTGTTTGAAATTGCAAGAAGGACATAGCTAGTGAGATAGTAAAATACCAATGCTGTACTTATTCCAGTGTCACTGGAATGATTCATCATCTATGATTTCTCACAGACACTAAGAAATCCAGTATTAACTATTTTAGTGCTAAAGTGCAAGACTCAAGGAGATGGAACAGATGATGATGCAAAAAAATTACTTTGTTTATGAACAGCAATAGTAAATCAGTGTAATCCACACCCCTGCAGACAAACATCCCTGTGTAATGCAGAATACTTCCATCAACAAAAACGTGACTGTCTCAACCCAACCTCCAAGTCATGTCACTCATGAAACCTCAGCTGAGCAAAGCTTTATTTTGTTTTTCAGCTCCAGATTCAGCTTCATATTAACATGGTAGGTAATGACAAGACAAATGCCAATGAGAAGCTGAAATTTAATTGTAAAATACATAGACTATTCTTTCATTAAGCAATATGTATTTTCAGTTGGATTATGGCTATAGCCTATGGATGTCACTTTGGAAGTACAAATGGAATACAACAGATTATTCTAATGGCTCATATGCATAGGAAAGTTGTGTGAAAGTTGAGGTGAACAACATAAAAATGTTCTGTAAAGAAATGAAACCGACTCTTCATTTGTGAGCATTCCTATTCAACACAAAAGGGCCTCATTGTCACTTAGCTAGTAATGGGTTAGAGGTGATTTAAGCTTAAAAATAAATATCCACAAGGGAGACATACTGTAATAATACTGCTAATTAGCAATGCCAATATTGTTATACAAGTACAACGGAAAAAACAATTTAACACTGGACATAAGAAATGCACCTGACTGTGGTGTATGTGCTGGACAGTAGCAGCTAGTTCTGTAGGGAATACACAAGAGTCAGTTTTGGAAAAAGTAATTTCTGACACCAAGGCTTTACTAGATTGTACTTAACAGCAGCTGTATGATATTTCTGTAGAATTCCTCACTCACACACTGTCTTTGTTTTTCACTAGTCGCAATTATGTATTGGACATGAAGAGAGGAGACTGCAGCACACAAACTCTCCACTTAAGCACACTTACCTAGAAGGAAACATGAGGCAAAGAAGTGAGAGGTTTAAAATAAACAAACAAAAAACAGATGGCAATTAATAAAGCATTCAAAATAGGAGAATTGCTGCAAGAATGAAAACAAAGCAAGCTCAGGTACAAAGTCCCCTTCTCCACCCTATTAGCAAGTCTTGCTAACTCCAGAGAAATGCAAGTAAATTCACCCCTGCTTAGCCCACAGAGTCATGGAAACCAAACAGACCCTTTCAAGGTTCAAGAGAACAGACAGGTTCATCCCCGCAGGCACCAGCCAAGCCTTGAATTGTCTTGGTATTGCTGCTATATTGCTTCCTGCACCAATTATTTCTGTACAGGCAGACCCTGAAATGTAAAGAGGCAACTGTTCAGCAGCTCTAGCTCATATTCATCTCATGATGAAAGACAGGACTAGATTTTGCATTAACTTAGGGGAGCAACATAAATCTCATTTTCACAATTCCATTCTACAGGACACCCCTCACTCCAAAATTCTTGGAATCCTGATCTAGTCCTTCTCAAAGTCAATGTAAATGTAAATGTACTTCAGCAAGGCTTTCGACACAGTCTCCCATAATATCCTCCTAGGGAAGCTCAGGAAGTGTGGGCTGGATGAGTGGTCAGTGAAGTGGATTGAGAACTGGCTGAATGGCAGAACTCAGAGGGTTGTCGTCAGTGGTGCTGAGTCTAGTTGGAGGCCAGTAACTAGTGGTGTCCCCCAGGGGTCAGTACTGGGCCCAGTCTTGTTTAACTTCTTCATCAACGACCTGGATGAAGAGTTAGAATGTACCCTCAGCAAGTATG
>Ga0065711_1052222_pt1 | contig 10053 bp, 3 predicted proteins | sample Hoacrofraction12_FD_59098 | JGI IMG/M metagenome (GOLD analysis project Ga0065711, IMG submission 59098) | Hoatzin crop microbial communities from Cojedes, Venezuela - Epithelial fraction 12 v2 (version 2) | ecosystem: Host-associated > Birds > Digestive system > Esophagus > Crop | place...
TTTTTTTTTTTTTTTTTGAAGGATCAGTGCCAGGTGGTTTTGTATCACTTTAATAAAATCTTACCTCTTTTTATATTGTATGTTTGTTCTTGGAAATTACAGAAATGCCTTCATGGAAGTTTTCTCAATATGGTTTGCCTGAGGTAGACAAAGGTTGCAAAATTGCAGTCCAAGAGTTGAAGTTTGGCAAAGTTAGAAGCAATCAAAGTTTGCTGTGATGGATCAGGCAAAGCCTGGTGTTAGGCACTGCTGTCACTTCTGATAACAGACAAACTGTTTAAAAAAAAATAAATCAGAAGTTTAAAAATTACATGGGGTTTTCTTGTGTTACCACTGAATCACAAAATAGAAGCTTTCACACTGCAGCACTTTGGCCATTGCATTCAATGCACTTTTTTTCAATTGTACCTTATGTATTCATTTAGTGAAAGCTTATAAATGTTTTCAGTATTAACGTATAGTGACTTCTAAAGGTTTTTCTGAAGTTCTGCAGAGTTGAGGGAGGAGAAAGTCTCTTGCAACCTGATATATGTGCTATTCCTCAAGTGTATTAGGTTGGCACTCCTGAAACTTTATTGAAACATGTTACTTCTCAGGTATTTTGACCATATTGAAATACTGTCTTTTAAAAACTAATTAATTCTTAAGTCTGTTGATCACAAGCAGCTTTATGGGAGTGCTCGTTGTCTGTTGGTGCTCCTCCTTTGGGCAGACCTCCCAGTATGGCAGTGCGGACCTTAAATGGCTGAAACTCCCAATTCAGGACAGGCGGTGTCACCGAAAGATGCCCTCATCACTTGTTCCCCTCACACTGCTTGTGCTGTATCTAACATTGATATGTTTACCTAGTAAGCTAGATCAGGGGGCTGATTTAGACAAAAATCTGAACAAAAGTTAAATTATTTCTTATCTATGTGAACAACTTGAATTTGAAGAAAGTATTGTTGTCTCCTGATTATAAAGGAAAAAAAGTGGAAAAGTCCTTCCCAGCTTTAGCTGTAGTGATGAATGAGTTTTCCTTTCTGCAGATTTCTCTCTTGGGCTTTCACAACATTAACTTTCATAGGCAGGGAAGTCGCATTAGGACTTAAATTTGCTCAGACTGAAGGGCACATTTTTTTTCTCTCTCTCTCTCCAAAGACATTACTTGTAGCTTCGTTCATGACAAATCCATGGAAACTCAGTCTAGATTTGTTTCTAACACAGAGGTGTAGCTTAACCCTGGAACAAACACTGGATGACATAAATTATGTTTATATGATTCCAAATGAAGGAGGAATGGATGTCAAGTACTCTGGACAAATTTTTTCATATGATGGGGGACAGAGGTAGAATAACCAATGCATGCAGGAGTACTATGGAAATGAGAGGTGCTTGTCAGGTTTGAATATTATTCATCCTCATATCCAAGGTTTATGAGACATTCTGTTCATAACACACTGTAGTTTTGTGCCTCTTAGTTTTAATTAACCCTGGTGTAACTTTGACAATTTCATTAAAGGTGGATGAGGGCAGCATTTGAACCATTCACAGGAGCACAAATGTGGTATTTTGAAAAGGGATTTCAAAAAACACAATCTGTGGCAAGAATCTTAGAGGAAATCAACTTTGACTGGATTTCTGAAAAGTATTGAGCAATTACCTGATTTAGGCTTGTGTTAGTGATTGCTGTGGGTCAGATTTCAACAAAGGTTGGGATTTGTTACAACTTCATATTTGTCTTGACCAAAAAACTAAAGTGGTTTGGCTTCTTTGACAGCAGATCTCAGAACTATCGGACGGGTTTATAATTTAGTAGAATCTTTTTCAGTTTGTGTTCAAAGGGGCCTTTCATTTGTTTGTTATTCAGGTTAGCTCTCAAATGTACTCTTGAAAAAGGCATTGCTCATGAATATCATGTGCTCTTTTACCCCCAAAAGGAGATCTTCATTTCCCAAGTATGTTTTTCTGACAGGCTTTCCCAGCAGAATAGCACTGCTCCTGCATCTCCTTCCTTAGATGGTCTGTTGAGGAAAGTAACTGTAGGGATCTGAAAGAATAGGTGAAAGCAGAAGCACAACATGAGACCTGAATAACCTTTTTCCAATGGGATTCAGAGAACTCCCTACAGTCAGTTCAATTCTCAGAGTGTAAGACTGAATACAAGAGGAAAATATCCACTGCATAATAACCTTTTACTCAGAGACAGCCATCCTAAGCAAATTTTAGTCAAGCACTGGCTAAACTAATCTGGCTTGACACTAATAATAAATTGCACAAATTCCAGCGACCTTCATCATTCTTATTTTGTATTAAATGTCATCTTGTTAGATGATGCATGAGTGAATGGTACAATATGATAGATAGCATGAATTATTGTCTGCTAATAGATTTTGTTAAAACATGTCTCCTCTCTGGGTTGGTCCTTGAGAAATATGCCCAAAATTATTTCTTAGCAGGTCTTAGAAATTGAAGGAATGTAGGACATTCATAGGAGTTGAGAAAATAGCTTCTGGTTTTTTCCTCAGCTTAAGACATTGCTTTTTCCCTTGCTTTCATTACTCCATGTGTGTGAACACCTGGAGTGATGGGCACAAATACACGGGCTTGGTTTGGATCTGACTTTATAGGTCATGGTCTTCATAAAACATGGAGAAAGGAAGGCAGACTGTTTTGTGGAATATATAAGGAATCTTCCAGATTAAGCAGGCTAGTGTTTAAACAGAGATGAGGTGAAAACAGTTTTCTACCTACAACTCCTGAAGGTCACCTCTTCCCACCCAGGGTGTTTCTATAACCCACGCAAAACCTTGCCCCATGGACACTGTAGGTTGTGGCCATAGAGGAGGTTCAATAAGTTTTCTTCTTTCCCCTGCTAAGCCAAGCAGTTCATAACCAATCCTTAATTCTGTAATAAAACAAATGCATTAGAAGAAGAGTGTTTGCCTCTGAAATTACAGATATGATGTTACTGAATGATAAAGATATTTGCTTAATAGCTTATAATAATTAGGGTTATATTTAGGCTGAGCTGATAATTTTGTCTATGAAATGTTGCTGTCCCCAGACACCTCCATCTTCAACTTATCTGCTGGCATATAACCAAGTTTTTACTCTTCAGTGGACACTATTGATAAGAACTTTTAATGTGTTTCCAGAGACTGTCAAATAGTAAAAATTTTAATTGTCAGCCGTTTTCTTAAAAAAGCCCCCCAAAGATATCTCTAAGATTTGAAGATTGTAGGGAATGAAATGTGAAGTTATCAGCCCAGCTTCTTTTTCTGTCCACGGTTATACATATATATATATAGCCAGGCTATGTTTAAGATATCTAACCAAATTCCACAAGGCAACAAAACCTGATGTCTGATTCGGATCCCTCCTTATAAAGATGGCTGTGGTTCTGTAATGTGGTTGAGTTGCAGGGTGCCGCTTTTGTGTGTCCTCTTCCTTCATACACATTTGATATCTTCGACACACCTAGATTCCTCTAAATGGGTAGTAGGAAATGGAGTGACTAAGATGCTAAGTTTTCTGATGCCTCTTTCTCCCCCATCTGGGGTTATTGTCTTACTGTAAACTAGTGTAACTCACAGCAACCTCAAGGCTGCTCTAAAAATTTCAGTGTTCAGACCAAATACATATAGTTCAGATGGAAGGAAATCTGCCTAATATTGCATAGCTCTATTTATTGGAAGGCAACCTCCTCAAATTCCAAAACTGAGTAAAATACCTACTAAATGTTTCTTCATATCTAGAGCAAATTTCTTTCAATAGACTCAAAAAGCCCTGAACATTTTTAGTCTTAAGTAAACAGCACATTTTTATTCATACAATTATATTTCTGTAAAAGCTTTTTAACGTATCATTAATAGCAACCCATTTCACCCAGCAACTGATGCTTTCCTCTCGTCTTATTGCATTATGGAATTGTCTTAGACTCTTTCCACTCAACTGCACTTTAATTGGGTATCACAGAAGGTAGATAGAAGGCATGAAGATGTTCCATCTGAGAAACCTCCAGAAAGGTTGGCTAAGCGCTGGAAACTGTGAAGGATCAAAGTGGTAGGCTCTACAGTGACTCCAGTTTGTCTGGGATAACAATATAAAAAACGGGTAAATCTTGGTACTTACGTGTCGCTGCCCTGGGGAAATGAACACATAATTTGATATACTGTTTTCCCTGCCTCCATGTTGTTCTTTACCTTGATTTTTTTTTTTTTTTCCCCCAACTCCTTCTATCATTCTATTTTAAAATACTGAAAATGATTAGTTAACACACTTCGGAAATAACATCTCCTTGATAGTTTCTTGAAGTGTATTTCTTCAGTCAAGTGCTTCTTGCCTGATCTGAAACTACAGTGCTGCAGCCTGGAATATATTCATAAGGACAGATAGCTAGAACAGAACAGGCAACTATAATATGACAATTGGAAGAGATGGAGTACTATGCTGGTACTGCTGGCATTAAATTTTACTTATCAGACTCTACACTGAGCATATTTTCTGTTTCTTTTTGATAGGTATAGAACAGTAGAGCTGTTGAGGGGGGCAGGGGGCTAGTAGTGCTTTTTCTCTCCAGAAACTTTTTTGTGTATTGACTTTGATACGCTGCCAGTTTGATTTAGGTGCATCTAATGTTAGAGAAATCTTGACTGGTAAAAGCTACTAGCCAGATTCTTGTAGTACACAGGACTATGTCAACCCTTAATAAGGTCCAAAATCTCCTTTGCCTTGAAGGTAATACCCTCTACCTTAGATTTTTCCTACAGAGAACATGAACCGTAGACTCAAAAAGGGGGGGTTTCAATTTTGTCTGCTTTTGGCAGGATTAAGATTTATCAAGATTGTAACAAGTGTTTTATAAGGGTGGCATACATGGGATTGGGTGTCAACAAGAACCTGCAGTAGATTTATCTCCCAAAGAGTTCAGCATATCTGAGCCAGACATATTCAAGTTCAAGGTACCCTGAAACCCATCTTGTAAGCAGTGAACAGCTTTCCATTACCATCATGCATCTGGGACTGGGGTGCTCTCTGATTTTTTGCTTTCCAATGTCTCATTCAGTAACGGCTTCTCCCAAAAGCAACTTTCACTTTATTGCATCACATAAAGTAACACCAGACTCTTGCTGAAATCAATGGGAGTCTAATTCAAACAATGCTTCTAAAGATGAAGAACATCTTGAAATCAAATAAATGTTTACATGATATTACAGAATCACAGAATCACAGAATGGTCGGGAAAAAAAAAAAAAAAGTCTAGCACTAATTCTCGCCATGTAAACCTACAGGATTTTGGAAAATGTGTCATATTGATGTATGGCAAATAAACTTCATCCTGACGTTTTTCAAAATTTAGGATTTCCTAGCAATAAAAACAGTCTAGCATAGCTTTAATTGAAACACTTTAGATATAAAGGATATATAAAAATCTGCAACCAGTCCCAGACTTTTTATGCTCCTTAATAACTAAAGGACGAGAGGTCACATGAAGCTAATCATGGGTAAATTTCAAGCAAATGAAATGAAATATTTCTTCACAGAGCACTTAGGTTATGCTGGAGGTCAGAATCAAACAGTGTAGCTGCACTTTTAAGAAGCTCCAGCTAACTTTACGATCATCCATAAAACTTTTAGCTTTACCTGCTAGATTGGGTTAGTCTGTGTTCATGGCTCAGGGCACTAGCTGATCACCAAATGACCAAAAAGAATTTTCCTTTTCCATATGCAAAGCCCTGTACATTTACTAAAATACTGGTTTTTTGCCCTTTACTGTCTTGTAAATAAAAACTATAAGCAGGTACTACAAACAGAGTATTGCTTTGATGGATAATTGGTAAAAATCTGATAAAGCAGATTTTTTTTTTTTCTACTGTGCTGGAAGTTTGGTTTTATTTTCAGCAGTGGTTTGTGGTAACAACACAGGTAGGAAAAATTATGTTCTTTTATAAGACAGAATAATGTATGTAACCAGGTGCAATTTGAATCTATTTTACTTCAAACTATTTCCAGAGTGTGTTTTTTAAGATGGTATTAAATATATACCTGCAGATATTTTAATTCACCAGTTACGTCTATTGAAGTGACATGGTGTTTTGCATTTGACTGATGTCACATACATCTGATGTCCTGATAAAATTATAACGAAGTGTATAGCTTGCTGTAGCTTGGCATACAATTTTAAGCTAATATGTGAGCTTCTTTCACAGCTTTTTCATCCTCTTATTCTAGGCTTTATTAGGATAAACTTCTGGTTTCATAGAATAGCAGCACAATATTTTTTTGTCACATCAATAAAGAGTACTTAAAGGTCTTTCCCATTTTAAGAAACCCTGAAGCCTTTAATTATTCCAAAATTGCTGTCTCTTTGAAAATCAGCTTGAAGTGGCCTTCTTACCCCTTCATAATCACAGAATGGTAGGGGTTGGAAAGTACCTCTGTGTGTCATCTAGTCCAACCCCCCATGCCGAAGCAGGGTTGCCTACAGCAGGCTGCACAGGACCTTGTCCAGGTGGGTCTTGAATATCTCCAGAGAAGGAGACTCCACCACCTCCCTGAGCAGCCTGTTCCAGTACTCCATCACCCTCAGAGGGAAGAAGTTCTTCCTCATGTTCAGACGGAACTTCCCGTGCTTCAATTTGTGCCCGTTGCCCTTTGTCCTGTCGCTGGGCACCACTGAAAAGAGTTTGGTCGCACCCTCCTGACACCCACCCTTCAGATATTTACAGGCATTTATTAGGTCCCCTCGCAGCCTTCTCTTCTTCAGGCTGAACAAGCCCAGCTCCCTCAGCCTTTCTTCACAGGAGAGATGCTCCAGTCCCCTCACCATCCTCATAGCCCTCCGCTGGACTCTCTCCAGTAGCTTTGTGCCATTAGAGCAATCCCATAATGCAGCTGAAGTTCAGAAGTAACCCCAAACAAACCAATCCCTAATGTCCCACAGAAAGATTGTGGTATCTCTGTCACCTGGTAGTAGTTGTCAGCAGTGAAAGGAACTGTGTGCAGGTGAAACTGCAGTTGCGCTAGTGGAAAGGAAAAGATACCTTCATTGTCATATGGCTGTAATCAGGGAAAGAGGAATTTTTTTCAGTGTTAAGACATTTCAACCCAAATTAACTGAATTTTGCTTCATTCTGACAATGGCCTGGTGTTCAACGACAATCTGCAATAATTCCAGGGGGGCTGCAGCTAATTCTACCAGAGTCCTTCCAGTAAGCTTAAAGTCGGACTCTTACTTGCTGTCTGTACTCTGATGTCCATCTGCAAAACAAATACATGATCTCCTGACTGCAACGCATTCAGCTGCCTCCGAGAATGACAATATTTTCCATTGCAGCAGTGGCTTGGGCTTGTGCCTTGTAGTATAAACAATAATGGATATTGAAAAGGAGGGAAATGAAACCAGTGCGGAAGGGGGAGACCTTCAGATGCAAAACCAAAGCAATATGTTGAGGAGGGTGGGGAGAGCTGGTTTGTTTGAGATTTAATTCTCAGTCTGCAGAAGTGCTGGGTAAGTGTTAGAAATGTGGCTCCTGTGTTTGAGACCAAGTGGTAGCCTGTTTTGGGACTGCTATTTAAACACTTGCAGGAAAATGTAATATTTTGAGTTCCTCATACCTAATTCTGCAGTGAGGTGGGAAACCAGGAAAAGAGGATCTTAACAGCATGAAAAGATCCTGATCTTTTTTTGTTCTGCAGGCATATTTGTTTGATCATACTGGAGCTTTGAGACCAAATAGCCTGCAAATTGCTTTCTCATTTCAGATGCTACCTTTGCTGCAAAACAAATAGCTTTATTTCACAGCTTTTAAATGATCCTCCCAAGCATTTCTCCTTCTTATCCTGTTCCTCTTCCTTGCTCCAGCGTTTTCACTTTTGCTGCCATTCATCTGCATTTCTTTCTTCTTTGATATTTATGAACTCAGCTTCAGCAGCAGACTTCACAGAAAACATCCCCTCCTTCTCTGTGCAAGACAAGCCATGTAAAAGTGGTTTACTCAAAGTGAAGAAAGGAGATCAAAAATAAAATCTCCTTTGTAAATCAGGCCTTCAGGCCTTATTCAGCTGTGGGGTGGGGAGCACTACCTAGTCATCTCCCAGAAGGATTTGTGCCTCTGGAATTGACCTACCTTTCTTTTAAAATCTAAAAAGATGTCTAAACTTAATTTAAACTCTTCCCAGGATGAGCAGAGTCTTGTGGTAATCTCATGGATGAGGAAGAATGTAACAGACTATGGCAGACTGAGGTTTTGTGATGGCTGAAGGGTTCTGACGCTTGAGCTGGGTGCCCAGTTCCTCCTTGGTCTCTCATGTTCTTCCAAGCAAGTCCTTCCATCCACGTGCCCCTGTGTTTCCATTCCCACACGTATTCTGACAATGAATTATGATAAAAACTTGGAAAAAATGTTTGAGTGTAGTGATGTTGTCTTCCTTCTGTCTTGAATACAGCCTTTTTTTTCTGTTGTAACTTACCATTATTTTCTTTATCAATGTGCCTAAGAGACACCCAGGGTCCATGTTTGTTTTATGTATGCTTAGAGTCACTTCAATTTTGACCATGGGATTATTTTCCAGTCCCTAACAAAAACAAGCAGAAAATATCTTGGATTTGCATGGACAGGCATTCATGTGTGAGCTGGAATTATGAGAAGAAAAAGAAAGAAGTGTCAGATATCAGAGTAGGGCAACCTTTCCTAGCTTTGTCATCTGCTGTTATGTTGCTTAAATTAACATTCACGGAGAACAGGCAGAGCTCCTTGAAGACTGGGAGTGTGACAAACATTCATGTCTGTAGGCAATGAGGTCATTTGCATGGAAACATCACTCCCCTAACTCTGGGCTGAAGGCATCTGAGGTATGAAAGGAAACTGGCAGCTTTTTCTGGCAATTCTTCACTGATTTTGATTCATTTTTGCCTTCTGGATGGTTGAATTATTTTAAATACTCTGGATAATTAATTTCTGAGTTTGTGTATCTGTGTGTGTGTGGGCAAATAAGGAACCTCAGAACTCTTTATTTATGCATAAGAGTTTTCTTTTTCCTCCACTGCCGGAATTACTGTATGAAATCTAGAGGAGTGATTCTGTTATACAAGACATCAAAATAAATAGTCTGAACAATCTCTTGCAGCTTTAAACATCTATGAATCAAAGTCTATTTGCTTTCTTCATTGTTATGTTCCTACATCTGGATTAATGAGATCTCTGAACAACACCCTGGGAGTAAGAGATTTTAATATAGTAGATAAACAGAAAAAAACCTGAGAGGGAGAAAAATGGGACTCTATCCATCTCACAGATTGCTAATGCCTTTTCTCTCTAACTTCTTTGGATATTCTTGTTGAGATCGGTGACGTTTCATTTTAAAGTGCAGGTTTCCTCATGTGTTGCTTTTTTGGTTAACACTTTACCTTCTCTTGACTCAACTGTATTCTGAGTGTCCTCCTCTTTTTAGTCATACCATCATGAAAAGAATGGAGGGCACTGTTTGTCCATAAGATACTAAATCAAAACTTTATCTGAGGGTGTACCGCAAGATTAAAGTCATGGCAGAAATGAACGTGGGCTTCTGTCCCAGCCACAGAATCACAGGATGTTCGGGGTCAGAAGGGACCACTGTGGGTTATCTAGTCCAACCCCCCTGCCGAAGCAGGGTCACCTACAGCAGGCTGCATAGGACCCCGTCCAGGCGGGTCTTGAATATCTCCAGAGTGGGAGACTCCACAACCTCCCTGGGCAGCCTGTTCCAGTGCTCCGTCATCCTCAGAGTCAAGAAGTTCTTCCTCTTGTTCAGAGGGAACTTCCTATGCTTCAGTTTGTGCCTGTTGTCCCTTGTCCTGTCGCTGGGCACCACTGAAAAGAGTTTGGTCCCATCCTCCTGACACCCACCCTTCAGATATTTATAGGCATTTATTAGGTCCCCTCACAGCCTTTTCTTCTTCAGGCTAAACAAGCCCAGCTCCCTCAGCCTTTCCTCATAGGAGAGATGCTCCAGTCCCCTCATCATCCTTGTAGCCCTCCGCTGGACTCTCTCCAGTAGCTCCTCATCTTTCTTGAACTGGGGAGCCCAGAA
>Ga0065711_1052223_pt1 | contig 10053 bp, 4 predicted proteins | sample Hoacrofraction12_FD_59098 | JGI IMG/M metagenome (GOLD analysis project Ga0065711, IMG submission 59098) | Hoatzin crop microbial communities from Cojedes, Venezuela - Epithelial fraction 12 v2 (version 2) | ecosystem: Host-associated > Birds > Digestive system > Esophagus > Crop | place...
CTGCATTTGCCTTTGTTGAACGTCATCAGGTTCCTCTCTGCCCAGCTTTCCAGCCTATCCAGGTCACGCTGAATGGCAGCACAGCCTTCTGGTGTATCTACCACACCTCCCAGTTTGTTGTCATCAGCAAACTTGCTGAGGGTACATTCTAAAAATGCCACCCTTGGTGGCAAAAGAAAGGAATCTCAGCAATCTGAGTTTAAACAGAAGGGGAAGAAGAGCTCTAAACTTCTTGACTGTCAGTATTATCCAAAATCAAAATAACTATTGTCCAATAATATTTTTCATTGTATAGTTAAACTAATGTTTGATAGACTGACTAAATAGCACTCCTCCTGTTGTTAGTTTATAGAGACAGAAATTAATGTTGATTCCTAGATGTGATACCATATTATTACAGAAGAGAGTCAGGAAATTGGTTTTCTCTTTCTGTTTCTCCTCTCTCTCTCTCATGGAAACTGTCATAGTTTAATCTGGCAGCTGGCAACTAAGCCCTGGACAGCCGCTTGCTCACCCCTCCCCTTCCCCCCTAGTGGAATGGGGAGGAGAATGGACAAAAGGTAAAACTCAGGGGTTGAGATAAAGATGATTCAGTAAGATAACAAAGGAAATACTACTACTAATACTACTCCTACTGCTAATGATAATAATAATTATGCAAAACAAACTATACACAATACAATTTTTCTCACCTCCCAATGACTGATTCGCAGCCAGTCCCCAAGCAGCAATCACGGAACCCTGAACTCAGATTTTTGAGAAATTCGCAAGACTCCTGAAAAAACCCCCAAAGTCCCAGAAAAGTTTGAATTTCTGGACAATAGAAGTTTTAAACTTACTGAAACGAGAAACAAAGTATCCCTGCTCACCGGCCAACCCCCATTCATAAGCTGAGCATGACATCCATAGTATGGAATATTTCCATTGCCCAGCTTGGGCTAGGTGCCTGGCTGTGCCCCTTCCCAGTTCCTGCACACCTGCTCTTTAGCTAAATATGAGAAACTGGAAAAAGTCCTTGATTTCTTAGCAACACCTGAAAACATCAGTGCTATCAACACTCTTCTCGCACTAAATCCAAAACACAGCAGCTACTGGGAGAAAATTAAATGTGTCCCAGCCAAAACCAGGACAGAACACTATATATTTCTATGCAAAAAAATGAAAATTGAGTTGATCTAGTTATCATAAAATTCTCCTTTTGAAATGTACAGTCTGTTTATGTTTGTACCAACTAAACAGGACCAGTGCATAGGCCTGCACAATGCTACACAACAGCACCCTCCTCAGCATATTTTTAATTCATGAACTCTAGGATGCTTCTTGACCCTGACTGTGCACAGTTTGCTTGAGAGTGCTCAGCAGCAGTTGTTTACAATAAGCAGGTGGATAAACCACCACCCTGTCCTCGGAGGGGAAAGACTACCCTTGTACAGACACAAGCTGTGCCATTCTGCTTGCTCACAGCACGAGGAAAATGAACCTTGACGTTTTCCTCCCCTAATGAAGTGCCACCTTCTCAGGAAGCTTATGGCTGAGTCTAGCCCTGCCCTAACTTAAGCCAGCACAGCCAAGGAAGCTGATCGGAGAATCCAAATGGAGCTGCAAACCCCGACCAAGAGACCAGACTTTTACAATCAATAAAATCAGGTTCAAGCAGTTCTTTCCTAGTACAATTAAAAACCAAACAAAAAAACTTAGTTTATTTCCATACGACTGCAGGCTGTTTTCCTTAACAGCTGATGTAAGGACAATAGCAGCACATTGTTAGCAAAATACTGCCACAGATTTTGAGGTGCATTGAGGCTTTATCTTAACACACAAAATGAGCAGAGGCCCATGAAACAACCTTGTTCATATACATAAGGCTGAACTTCCCCCTCTCCCACAAAGTTCGAGGGACTTTGTTCAGACTGGAATCTGGGAATGGTTTCTGGCCCATATTATCCCTTGGCCATTTCCAGGCACTCTCTTGACGCAACGATGTCAGAAGTATGCTGATTATTAAAACACTACAAAAACTGTATGCCACTGATAAAGCCCAGTCCCTACTTTGGTAAATAGTATAGACATACTCAGAGGTATAAAACCTGCCTGTTTTCTGACATTGTTTCAATTAATTCTCCGATTTTGCTGCCTGCCATCTTTATCCTTCAAAAATAATTTCCAGCTGGGAAGAGTGGGAAAAAAAGTCTGTTTATTATATATAGCTTGCTTATTATTTGTGAAGCTCAGTGATCATAGTAAACTTTCTTGTAGCATCCACAGACTGCTTTCTTCCACGAGAATATAATCACAAAAATAGACTAACTCAGGTTGGAAGACACTTAGGGTGGAATTTACTAAAAATAACACATTTCATTTCACTGGAAACAAGCAAGTAACAGTCACTGAAATGGACACCTGAAAGAAAGAGCAACTATCACTTCACTGTGGCTAAAATACACAGGCACCCACAAAAGGTACTCATGAATTCAAAGACTGTATTTTCCAGGCATGTCATAGTCCGCCAAGTTTCCACAAGTGCTTCCCAATGCAGAGAAACAACACGCTGCACTCCTGTTGCAAGGAGGATGCTGAAGTAATGAGAGCCTGACTAAACACCCCTTGCTCACATAATGCTCACATTAATGCTAATGCCAACAGGCTACAAGAAATTATGTGGCTAATCTAAGTAGGCAAGTGGTTCGAGTCTTTCATGAATACCTTTCTTATGTAATTCACCCATCCAGGTTACAAACTAAAGTAACCTAAATTGCTACAGACTCTTACAGCTTAGAGTTCTTCCTACCGGAAAAGATAAGAAATTTCCTTTAATTTACCATGTAAGGAAAATAGCTTTGTGCTTGTGATTTGAAAGACCAGCAACTGATTGCACTCCACATTTCAACATACAGTATAGTATTTGCTGACTGAGCAATTACTGGTTGTTCAAAAAATAAAGACATTTTAAATAAATTTACCAATATATATCTGTGCTCACTGTTAAGAAAAACAGATTTATTTTCAAGAAAATTTCAAGTTTGTTCTACGTCATAAAAATATGCCTTCATTTTCAATTCCCTACAACATTAATCGCAGTCATTTACTTTAAACTTTATAGTTGCTTATAAGTTCTTTCTAGCGCCAAAGACAATCGTCATTAATTCATCAAAACATTGGATAAAGCAAGTAATTAAAATGGCATATGGAAAAGAAAAACAAACATGAATAAGTGCTAATATAGTGTATAGGGTCAGATGAAAAAATGGAAAAGCTTTGTTTTGGCATTATGGGTTGAAAACTGAGTTCCTCGGTATGGTCTGCTTTCTTTCAGTTCAATGAGATTCTTCACACTGATTTCAGTGCTATGATCATGTCAAATAAGAATGCTGTAGCTGCAGAGACCCCATTTTATGGTACGCAATACATTTTTCTGTACCACAAAAAACAAACCAAACAACTCCCCAAAACACTCCACAGAGAACCCCAATACTTTTCCACACTGTTACTATTATATTATTAAATACGTTTAATGAGAAAGTATATTAACCTTTTACTAAGATTCCATAAAATATTAATAACTGAAAAAAAGTCCAGTAACCTTAGGTAATCTAGCCCTCTAAACAAAACAATATATGCAGTACTATTTTTGGCAGTGAATGTAGCTGAAAGTACAGTCCTGTTGTCTGCACTATATAAACACACCTTTATGCAATCCTCAAAGAAGGAAATGGGGAAGTGCTCTTTCTTTAAATGCCAATCCATATATTATTCAAGTTACAATATGCAAACATGATTAAGTAAATCAAAAGTAGTATTGATTAGATGTCAAGACTCAGTAAACTAAAATGATATTTTAAATATTATTGATTAGCAACTTGTCATGCAGAAAGCAGCCTGAGTGATTCTACACTGAAGTTACACAAGATGTAAAGAGAAGAGACCTCACTATCATTTTCCAACTAACCTCCTCCCTGCCGTCCAGGAGAGGGATCTGGTTACCTCAGCTTACCAGCAACCTGACAGCTGTTAACTGGTGCTGATGGGGGAAAGGAAAGCAGCTCATGGCCAGAGTCTCCTTCTGCTTTGACATCTCAGATTTGAAAGCAGACAAAAGCAACCACTTTTGTTACCAGTGCTATCTTGATAAAAGTGTATGATAAAACAGTGTATGCTTTCAAAATAGAAATCTTTTAGGTAAAGTCACAAATGTACAGCTAAGTATATTTTACCAAATGATCATTTAATAATACAGGATTGCATTTAAACTGCACCTAGAGTAATTTGAGAGCTTGCTTTTCCTCATTCCTTACCATCCTGGCTATGACAATTATTCTCAGGAGTTTCACGTCAAGTATATTTCTAACTGAATTTTTAAAATTTTATTTTAATCTGCAACCTCCCTTATAATTTCTAAATTTCTTTCTCTAATTGGTAAGATTTCAACAACTGGTTTGCACTTACTTTTCAAATGAACAATTGGCTGCTCCTTACATAGAAAACAGTCCCTTTGTGTAGCAAGCAGAAAAGTCCATCAGCAATGAGAGTATTATAAGCAAAAGAATTGAAATGTAGATATCAAAATTATTAGAAAATGAGACAAGAAGGTTCTTCCACAGTACTGATACTGTCCTGATGTCAGTAACTCAAGTTGACTTCAGGAGGGACTGCCATCATTCAGCTTGACTTAAAACTAGGCAAAATAAATTTTAATATGGCATCAGTTTTAATACAGTTTATTCTACAATACTTCAGAAAGCACGTTACACCTTCACAGAGAAAAATGCTAATGCATCCTCCTTAACAACTGAAGAGCCATCTGGAAGATCATACTCGCACTGTAAGTACACACATCTAGTGGCTGTTTTTTCTTTATATAGATCTGCAGCTGCTTCACCACTGCTGAGGCAGCAGCTTCATCAGCACACAAGAGGTCCCCAGAGGTCTTCACCTGGTCTAATCTTTGTGGCAGGTTTTAAAGCCTAGGGAGAGTGCTGGCTAGAACCAAAAACTGTGTCACCACACAGTGGTCCTTTCAGACTGTCTTGGCTCCTGCTTTCCATTATGGCCCTCAGGATGGAAAGCCTCGCTGGCCTTCCCAGTGTGAAGCAATAGAGAAGCCTATTGATTGCTGGTGCTGCAAGCTGATGATCAAGAAGGCTTGTGACCTGCTAACAGTCCCCCTGAAAGTGTGCTGTTTATTCTCCTCTCTGCATCAGCACAAACTCTAAACTATGGAGTATCTCAAATGCCTGTGCCTCAATAACAACTTTATACAACATATTAAGTAGGTGTCCCTAGTTCCAAAACGAAAAAAAATAAAACTGAAGTAACTTATTGACCTATGTACATGTAGGGGATAGGTTTTAACATACACGCTGACTTCATTTCCTACTTATTATATCACAACAGCAAACACATCTGTGTCTTCAGTTTATTCCCTGTGTAGTGCTTATTTACTTGAAGAGACCATCTTTCACATGTGGCACTCCCTGCAACCGCTGCTAGTGGGAGGTTCAGGTCTGAGACAGAAAGCCAAGTGAACTGAAGACACATCAGAAAACTTCCCAGATGCCAGGATGCTCACAAGTAAGCCATCGCTTCCCAGTGTTAACAATTTCACTTTCACAGAGTTAAACCAACATTATGGACACTTGTGAAATACGTATTAGTTTTCTTTTCCTTAAATGAATATAAAGAAGTCATTTAAAAAATATTTCTCAGTCTTTAAGGAAATACTGCAACAGAAAGTCCATGTTTTTATAATAACTGATTTCTTTCCAATATGAGAAACACTCATCCATCATTCAACACCCTTTCAACTTCTCTTCCTCCTTGAAACCACCTTTGTCATTCTTTCTTGCCTGGGATTCTTCATACAGCTGAGCTGACAATAAATATTGAGCTTTTATAAAACAGCACTGAGAAGAACCTCTGTATTTACTGGCTGTGGTCTCTTCAGCTGTCATTCTAAAGTGACATCAAACAAAGTCTAAGTTTAGATGAAGTGCCTGTTTCTAAACTGGATAGTAAGAGGTGTATGTCCAAAATGTGCAATTTCTTATTATGTAGGGGCTATGAAGGCACTGCCTGCTCTACATTTCTCTTTCTAGTAGCCATCATTTCACCTTACAGTAAGCTACTGAATTCCAGTATTAGTGCTTGGGTTAAAATCTCTTTGGAACAAAGAGATTAAACTTTTAATTAGACATGAAAATACTAATCAGCTCCTGAAGTATTGTCTATTATGATATATTACTAATTGCTTTAACAAAGTACATCATTATACTTCTCTCTACTGCATTTTATTACACAGGGTAGACAAAGTAACACCTTTACATGACAGTTTTGGGATCCTTTGATATGAAAGGTAGTATCTAAAGACCTGTAATATCCTGAAATAAACTTGCAATCTATTTCAAGCATCTGACCAGTTTAAACTGATGTTAACCAGAATAGCTGCCCTTCCTTCTCTTGTCTCAATTGGAACTTTATAGTGGTCCATTATAGTGCTCCCTCATTTAGGCTGATACGAGTATGTGCAATACACATGAGAAACCACACTGGGCAGGTCTGGGGCAAAATTTGGTCTAAAATTGATATTACAACCTTTTTTCTAATCTCCTTATCAACTGGGGGAGGGGGAAAAAATATAGGTTTTTCTTAACTGCCATCAGTTAATCCCAATTTAGGTCATTGGGCAGTCAAATGAATGCATAGGTTGGCTCATGAGACCGAGAAAAATGGAAGAAACCAGCAGAAGAGGTTAGAGAACAGGAGTGTCCCATGGCATCAACACTGGATTAAAGGGAGAGTAGAATAATGGTATCAGAACAGCAGCTTAGTCTCTAAAACAAAACTGAAAATTTCAAAGGTTCATAATGAGCAAGATTATCCCAATTTTCCCCTGAAAATGCATACAACGGAAGATGAATTGAATTGTCAGATCAATTTCATAATTTAATAGTATAAAACCTGACTTGACTTTAAAAAAGAAATATCTTTAAAACTTTTAAAACTTAGGTGAAATATTAGTACAGAGGGGAGAAGAGTAATCCCTGGTCACAGATAAAAAAAGACAGTTAGTGGTCATAAAAACTAATGGTAAATACAATTTTAGTTATTATCTAAATATGTATAGAGAAAAACATAAAGAATATTCCATTAAGTTAGTGAAATAAAACCCCAAAAATCTAGAGTAAAAAGAACTGTGCATGTCTGTAGATGACAATTTGAAAAGAAGCATATCGGATATTGCATTACATTGATACTAAATTACCTTAAAATAGTTTTAAAACTCGAAACATGAGCACTGAAGTAATAATTCTTGTAAAAGCTTCCTAAATAACATTTAAGATTGATAAGATACTAATACCCACATGGTTTTGAGGAACATCAACCAACAACATCAAGTAAAGCGTTTCAAGCACTGATTACATACCTTTCCATTTTTGCCAACACCACAAATTTCTGACCTGACAGACTGTTGATGAGTGATTAGTTTAATAAAAAAAAAAAAAAAGACAAAACAAAAAAAACCCACCCCTTGAAATGAAACGAAACCAAACAAAAAAAAACCTCAACACACAAATGTCGGGAAAGAACACAGCACAACTTGCCAAATGAAATAAATCTATTTTCCTATTAAACCCGGTGTTTATACAAGATTAACTCTTGTGTAAATATGACTTCATAAAAAAGGCAAAAAAGAAACATGCACAATCCATTCATTTTTCAAACACATATTCTCCTCTTCATTTGTTTTTCTTTACAGTTAGAACTGATATAACTAAGCTAAAATTGTGGGAGGGGGCCGTGTTAGTAACCTTTTAACCTTTATTTTCTTGTTTTCAAAAAAGACTTCTCCCCCTCATCCTCTGCCCCCGAAAATGTAAGCAGCAGCCAAGTATGGGTAAATACATTAAACAGTTAGGAAATCCAGAAATTTACCTATTAGTGGGATATATCCATATCCCACAGCTTTCCATATTACTCTGTCTGTTAGACTATACAGTGTACAGTTAATGCCATGGTACTGAAGACTAGACTAAAACTTAAATGACGCACCCAAAACAAATACAAAAAATTTTAAAAACTTGCAAATCAGAGGAAAAATAAAATTCATGTCATCTTGCTGAACACTGCACCTTTCCTACCTCCATGCTTGTATATTTTTACTTGAGAGCTCCAAGAAAAGTGTAGTTATATTAGAAAAAGCCGAAGCTTGTTCTTTGTTTCACACAGACAGCCCAGCTAATTTTGGATTATCTTACACAATAAGGAGACGTCTTCAGTATGCAGAAACAAAGAGAACTGAAAATAATCTCGCAATTACAGGTGATGTGGCAGGCAGATCTCTGAAAAGAGTCTACATTTCACAGTGACCCCCTAGTGCTCCCAAATCTGAATATACTCCCCATCAACAAAACCTGAGCCCACAGGATATCAGCAATTCATCTTGGTAGTCTGTGACTTTGTCAGCTGCAACTGACCTTGAATGAAATTCACAATGAAGATAATAAGAAACTATTTCTGGAGCAAACTGGAAGAATATCTGGTGGACAGCTATTCACTTATAACTACACCGAATGCAATAAATCTCAGAGACATACTCAAGACTCCATTCACTGAGTTTGCAAAGCCAAAAGGCAATTCTGTCAGTTACAATTCTTTACTGCTGCACTGAAAACCAGCAGCTCTCCTGCATCCAGCCTCCTCATTAGACCTATATACTACCAGAAGTGTGCTGCTAGATGAGTAAGGATGACGAAACAGAGTGGAAAAGAAGAGACAGTCTATAAAAGCTTTGAAGGACTGAAATACATAAAGCAATAAAACTATTGGGAGGATAAATTAGCTTAGAGACAATTCTTCCTTGCTGTAAGGCATTTACAAGACAGTTAAAACCAGACAAGGAGAAGTAAAAGGCAGAAGATCAATTTTATTTCACTTCCAGAAAGTGAAGCAACATTTCAAATTGCCATAAAACACTTGTTGTTAATTACCATTATTAATCACTTCAGTTGTGTGGTTGTGTTCCAGATCTCCTCTGTTACTCAGCTGCAGTGTAAAATGAGACATGCTTTGATTCACGTGTTCAATTGAATTCGAATCCCAAATTTTCCGCATCCATGTACTGTGCCTACCCCACAGTTCAGGTCTTCTTAGCCTAGCTATTTTGCTTCTCTTCACCCAATTGAAAAAAATGTTGCTATGTCTGTCTAGAATACCCTGCCAGTGAAAATAAAAGGAACATATTCTGTTCTCCCTTTCTCTGGGACACTCTGAAGCACCCTGAAGATTGATGCCTGCAGCAAACAATCTGACAAGTCAGTAATGACATTCTTTTAAGAATGGTATTTTTCTTGGAAAACTGCTTTGAATGTTTTAAATGATTTCACTTATTACTAAACAGTGACTGAACTGGAAGACTAACTCATTTTTTCTACTTGATTTCTAGAAACAAAATAGACTCGGAGATGTCAGAAGTACAGCATACTCAGGGACTTTCTGAATATGTTAACACACAACTGAGGCTGAGCCTGAGTTTCAAGATCTTTAAGATATCATTCTGACAAACAAGAAATTACTGAATTGAAATTAGATATGTATCCAAAGCCAAAAGGATATACAGCAAAGCAAACTGAACTTATAGGATTCTCACAATTGAAGTAAAATTCACACCAGGTGTGTTACCATTATACAGAGCAGGTTTGTGCAAACAGAGGACATTGCAGAGTCATGAAGTCAGTTAAATACATGCTGAGCTACTTGGACAGAAATCCATTCTTGAACTGCAGACAAAAAACAGAGCAAAACCTATAAAAAGGAGCACTGACACATGAATAAAGGAACGGTGCCTCAGCGAGATGCTCGTCCAACAGGTAGCTTGCCATAGTTACAGAGAAAATGCACTACATTTAGATCCAATACTGGAAAATAAGACAGTGCCACTTGAGCTAGTACTCAAGACTGGAAACACTGATTTTTTTTTTTTTTTTGCTTTTTTCCAATACAAGAAGTTAAAAATAAGTGCAATTTTGGATAAGACTGAAAATACAAAAGAAATGGGGG
>Ga0065711_1052224_pt1 | contig 10053 bp, 4 predicted proteins | sample Hoacrofraction12_FD_59098 | JGI IMG/M metagenome (GOLD analysis project Ga0065711, IMG submission 59098) | Hoatzin crop microbial communities from Cojedes, Venezuela - Epithelial fraction 12 v2 (version 2) | ecosystem: Host-associated > Birds > Digestive system > Esophagus > Crop | place...
GGGGGGGGGGGGGAAGTTACTCCCCTAGTGAAGAAGGCCTATTCAAGACAGTTATTATGGAGTGCAATAAGCTGAACTGTCTGATCTCTTAAAACTTCCAAAGAATTTACAACCTGTACTTGAAAATGCATTGAGCTATACCTAAGGGAAATTGATGGACTTCTGATATTTGAAAGCAGATTCCTATGTAAATACAGGAAATTAACCAGTCTCATTTCTAAACTAAACCTAGAATCTTGGACAGTTCTTTCAGGAGGAAAGAAGGAATGGCAAAGAATAGTCTGCAATATATTACAAATATTTTTTAAATTTTTAAGAATATAATAATTTTCTTTCAATTACAAAGAGTCTTGATTACTTTTGCCAGAGTAAATACTTTGTAGTGATATTCTTCATGAAATGTGGCCAAAATTGTAACAGTTCTTGTCAAGTTGTATTTTTCCAAATGATTTTTCCACTCATGGTGGGGGACCCCAATGGTTTTTCTGCCCACTCAGTTAAAGTAGGATCCTGGTCCCAGTGATGCTGATATAAACTTCAGTGCTGCCATTGCCTTGTGAAGGATTACTCTTTCTGTGCTTTACACAAATTGGTTAAACAGAACTGTAACAACTTATAGGGCATCATTAGTCACTTGATAATCCATTAGCTGTGACAAAAAGGCACGTAAGTTTGAATATCTAGACTCCTACTCTTCTCTCCACCATGTGGGGAAGACTTCAATAGTAAATAATGCATAGCCAATGGGAAGGGAATGTGATCATCTTCAAATTCTTACCTGTCATGGCAGGGGGAAAAATGCCCAAACTGGCATATAACTGATCATGAAAACTACTGATTGGAGGGGTGGGAGGAAGGTGGGGAGCAAAATTTGTGTTGGAGTACTGCTTTAGGCAAAGGAAAATTTTCTTTGAAAACAGCTTGAAGTATTTAATTGACATAAAACGAGACATTCAATTTAACTTTCCGTTGTGATACCCTTTTTCTTAAAACACAAAAGTACTTCAAGTACTTCAAGTACTTCAAGTACAAAAATAATTTTTCAGGAAGAAAGCAAACACCTTCAATCCCCCAGAGACTCTGATTTTTAGCTAGAAGTAAGTCCTGCAGTCCTGATGAATAGATCAATCCCTGAAAAAAAGCACATTTTCAAAGAACTTTGTGTTTTGTTAAACTATTTAACCCGTCATCGTGTCTGGTTTCATTCTCTAACCTTTCTCTTGAGTCTGGCCTGCAAAAGCTTTGCTTTGTCAGACATCCTGCTGGGCTGACTAAGGAAGGAATTTTTTCATCCTGTTTAAAGGTAATTTGTCAAAAGGTTGAAAATAAATATTAATGCAGTCCTGCTTGGAACACTTGTACCTTCCTTAATGCTGTGCACTGAAGACCTCATCTGCTTCTGCAGTAAGTCTTTGTGGTTATCAGAGTTTGCTCTGACGGTAAAATAATGCGAAGGTTCACAGTTCAGTAGCTCAAGAAAGATGCCTGCAAGCTGGAGTGGCAATGTTTATATAAGTGTGGGCCAAATGGTGTTCTCATGGTTTTATACGTAAATGGAGGAAGCAGATAGTACCGCTAGGCAGGCATAAAATTCTGAATTAACTGATCAGTGCTGTCTGTCCCTGTTGAGAAAAGAACTTAGCTAGATATTCTTCCCTATTCGCAAAAGAACATTTATTTAGGTTTGGGAAGGTGAGATCCAGAATGTAAAAAAATAATTACTAAGATGAGGTAGTTTTATTACTGAGTTGCTTCACATCATATAGAAAAGCCTGTGTATTTTTCTGTGCTCTGCTTGGCACACTGAGTCATTGGAAACTGTCCCTTCTGTAAAACTGGCTTTAGGCTCAGTTGTAAACTGAGCTCTGGGAAACACCAGGTAGCCAAGTATTAAGAGCTCTTTACAGACCATGGTGTCTGAGCTTCCATTTCCCCCACTGCAGGAGACGACAATCACGACTTCTAAAGCTTTTCAAAGTTCTTTGAATTTCCCCAAGAGGTACAATAGAAATGCAGCGTATTAGATGAGGGCTAAGTTTTGTGCAACTGCGGGGGTTCTACTACAGAAGATACTGGCTGTTGTGCTAAAATAATCTTGCTGTGGTCAGAGAGATTCTCTACGTTGTGTTAATATAGATTAGTAATAATAATCAACATACACAAAATGTGTTAGGCTTTATTAATACTGATAGCAAGATAAAGCCTGCTATTGATTAGGTGACAAAAGTAAAGGAGGCAACGTATTGACTTTAGCAGACTCTATCCATTACTTAGTAAAAGCAGCAGGTATAACATGGCTCCAGTGTGTGTGTCTTCATTCTTCTTGATGGGTATTCAGAAAGGTGGCTAAATTGGCACTAGTTTGAGACAGTCTTGTGATGTTGCATCTCTTATGCGAAACAACAGAGTCTGCTTAAGCCCAGTTAAATATTGACCTTTTCCGTGACCTGGATTGTGCAACTTTTTGTATTTCCTATGGATAACTAAAGTCAGATTACCACACTGAAGAAAAACAAAAGCTTGTAACACTTTAATATTATGCCACATCCATGTCACAAGTATGTTTTGAAAACAATTTAAAAAAAAAAAGTCTGAACTTTTGAAATCCTGCAAACTGTCTTTAACTTTTAAGGAGCAGGAAGGTGTATTTAGGTATATATTTTCTTTAATAGTAAATTTAAAAAAAAAATTCTGCCTTGATTTGCTTAACAAAAATATAACGGAAGAGCTATCCCATGTCTTACGTCTGTGTTACACTATATAGCCACAAGTTTTGAAACAGCAGTTTTACTTCAGACAGTAAGATGAACAGCCAGTAAGCTAAACAACTGTCTGTGGAAGATCTCTGTCAGCTGCTAATAAGATTAAAAAAAAATTATAGAACACTTTGTTTACTTAATTCAAGGAGTGCTTAGTTTGTTTTTTAAAGGATAAAATTCCATACATGAAGTTGTAGGCAGGTGCATGATAATATTTGTGTAAGTGGATAGTAGATTTTACTGTGATTTGCAGGGGAAATTACTAATACTTTTTTTTTTTTTCCCCAGGTGTTAATATATTAAAAGTCATACTGCAGAGTTTGAGCACTAAAAGTCAGACTGGAGAGTTTAAGCACTAAATACGCATGTGCACAAGAGCAGGCCAAAAGAGGCTCTTTCAAAAATGTATGCATTTCTGTCTGTATTTAGAACCTGCTTTGTACTTTGGGAACACCGAATATCGAGTGGATGAAAGTGCTGGTTACGTGGAGATTCATGTCTGGAGGGCTGGAACAGATCTGTCCAAAGCAGCTTCTGTCACGGTGTGTTGCAAAAAAACAGAACCAGTGTCAGCAGAGGGTGAATTACTCATAAAAATATCGCTCAGGTTGCTTTAGAGTGTGTGAGCATGAAAATGGGACAACTGGCATTCACTCGTATTTATTTTCAGTGTATGTGTGGGGTGGAAAAGTTAAGTGAAAGACATCAGACGTGGATTTATCTGGTAGAAAACATGATATTTGTCCCAGCTGTGTGGCAAGGACAGGTCAGCTAAGCTCACCGACTTTTGGATGGAGACTGCAGAATGGATATGAACATGATCATTAATTTACTCACAACTTAACTGATGGCAGACATAGGGAGAAACAGTTGGAGTGAAAGAGAGTATTGTCTTTATAGCACTGTGTTTCCCTGGAATAAAACTGAATTTACAGCATAAATCTGCAGTTGCCCTGAAATGATGCTATCAGTACATTAGCCAAGGAAGCTTTATTTATCTATGACAGCTGGGGTATCTGATATTTTAGGTCTCTCAGTTACAGTGGAAAGAAATTCTGGAAGGCACCACCTATGTGACCTGCAAGGATTTTCTCTGTCCAACACTGACCCAAAATACCCAAAATCTGGTGACTGTCTGTGTAAAACAGCATTTTGTTTGATTTTTTTTCTCAGTTCCAACAAAAAGTCATTTTCCCTATCAGACTTTGGGAATACTTAGGCTGGCAAAAATTTTGTGGTGCTTGACTTGCTAGCAGCTAAATTGATTTTAAGGAGCAGTTATAGCTGCTATTGTCAAGGAAATCAGTTGCATTAATGAGAATTTCTCTGCGCACTCCAACAAATTGATGACACGCTGGCAAGAGACAGATAAGGCTTCAGAATTTTCATATTAATCAAGCTGAAAGCAAAATTGTCTTTTTTAATATGTGATACATAATCAGATTTGCTACCAAAATAGCGAAGAATTAAAGCAAGTAGTAATGCAGCATACATGATTGAAGGAACACTTCATTAACATATAAGGTACATGTATGGAAATAGGATTTGACTACAGTTACTGAAGAATAGAGAAGTGGTTAGCAAAATAGGCAATGCATGTGATGAATATATGAAGGCTCACTATTCAGGTGAAGAAATATGATAGGATCCTACAGCACTTTCTATGTTGTGTATAATGTAGCAAACTAATGTTGCATTTTTAATCTTGTATTTATAGGCTTTTTAAAAAACACTTCTGTTAAAACCTAGTTACGAGATTTGGAAAAAATTCCCTTTTCGCTAAATCTTTTCCTAATTTCAAGTGTTTATATAAGAGTTTTGCACACAAAAAAATATTAATATGGTTATATATGAAATGCCTATGCACTCAATATTTGATTAAGGAAAGAACAAAACCTGTGCCAGAATTGTGGTTCTTCGTAATGCACAGAGCAGACCAGGGAGGTCAGCTTTTATGCAGGTCGGTGGTCCTTGCCTCTAATCCAGAGGCTGCAAAACGATGTGTAAAAGAAAAAGACACATCTGCTTTTTAGTATGTAAATTTCAACATACTGTGACAAAGAAGGGAAAGAATTGCTGTCATTACATGCAACAAGTAAAACATTTAAAAGGGGATAGGGAGGAACACTCTGGTTAAAAAGAATGCAAAATTACAGAGATAGAACGTCCGTGAAACAATGGCACACAAGCAGAAGGAAGAAGTGAAGTCATTATACGTCCTCCAGTTTAGATTTAATAGTCTCATACACACAAAAAAATCGCCATTCTAGGTGTTTTCACCTGCACTCAGTCTGCCTGCTTCTGTTAGTGATGAGACAGTGGTAACAGCATGATTTTCAAGCTCAGTGATCTAGCCTGGTGCAAGACACTTTTGCTTAGGGTACAGCAAATAATAATTGGGGATTTATTCTGCGACAGGCATCTGCTCCTTTAAAGGTAAACAGCTAAGTAAAACCTCATGCATGTAGTCTAGAGCTGAGCAAAAGAGTTAAACTGCTGCAGACATCAGGTCTGTTGCGTGTTGTTGAGGCTGTAGCCTGTTACTCTGCAGTTTAAGGGATCCTAAACAAGTTTAATTATGCAGATGACATAAAGAGTAAATGATGATCCAGATACATATTTGTATGTGTGTTGCACTATATGTCCACTTTTCCCAAATTTATTTTCATGTGACAAAAATCTAAATTAAATTTTCTCCAGGACAACAACAGCAACAGCTGCAAGCACATTTCACAAATGTACAAGTGGATGTTAACATATAGTAGTCACTGACTATACAAGTCTTGCTGCTTCCCAGGCAGCTGAAGTGGATTATGTGGGCATCGGCTATAACCTGGATTTTACACCAGGAGTCAATGTGCAAGTGTTTTGGGTGATCATCCTTGATGATTTGGGCCAGCCTATTCTGAAAGGTCCAGAGAAGTTTGAACTAGTTCTCTGCATGCCCACAAATGCAGTGCTTGGAGAGCCTAGCAAAACTACTGTCTTCGTCAACGACACCATCACTGGTTGTAGGTGACTAGGGGAGAGTTTTTCCAAGGGTTTTTGCTTTTAGTGTTCTAAATGCACTTAGAAGGTGGAAGAGCTCTTTTGACAGTAGCATAAATTAGTATGTATATAAGTGCTGTGATACATCATTTACCCCAACTACATTATAAAGCTTAACTGCTGTGTGCTACATCTGGATTTGAAACATAGGGCTATAGTAAAGGTCCTTTACTCTGGCTTGTCTTTCTTCTCATTATGTACTTGAACATACTGTTTTACACAAGTTAAAATAATAGTGGAACTGTGCCATGAGCTAAAAGTGCATTTGTTTATGCCTGGTGTATTAAGGCTATTTGTTTGAATTAATATTCATTCTGAAGGTAGAGAAGCCAGAGGGATTAAACTTTCTTCCCCTAGCAGTTATTTGAACACCAAAAATTGTAGGGACCTAAGTTTCTCAAATAATTATGCAGATTGCTATTGCATGAAGCTGTCACTGTATTGTCTCTTTTAGGGGAGCGTTAATGGGGGAGAAAAAAGGTAGGTGTAAGACTTTAAATAACACTCACCACAGTGCCACTTACAGGTTTTCCAGCACTGGCTAAATAAACCGAGCTGACTCTCAGCAGTCTTGGCTTTCTGCAAATTCACTGTATTGCAAAGACTTAGAGAAGCCATCTGGTTTTAGAAAGCTCATTCTCAAACAGAACTCTGAAGAACAGTTACAGTTTCACTCTGACATACTCACTTGTTGAAGTCAGCGCAAAGTAGGATACTGGCTTAGTGGAGGTGGAGTTGTGGTCATCATGCCTTTTTGCACTGGTGGGATCATGCACCTACTTCCTCTCTGCATGGAAGGTAAAAGAGACAGCCTTATTGAAAATAACCCCACAGCTCTGAAGTGGCTCAAATGCTGTTTTTAATAAAATAACCAAGTCTTAGCTACTGTGAGAAGGCTGGTGACAGAATTTGCACTGTTGGCAATTAGTTGCTGTGGACAAGGAAAATATTTGAATTCATCTACACTCAAAATCTATGTTTAAAAAGTATGTGTAAATCTGAACCTTCTTCAGTTTACTGTAAAATTTTAGCAAATAAAATGCTAAGTTAAAGAAAAAGACCCTTTTTTCTTAATCGGGGAAAGTGGTAAATATTTTCTGCCCATGTGTGAGGGTCCTCTCCAACTTGCATAACATGTTCTGTTTTCAGTACCCAAAGTGCAGTTCAAAGAACCAATATACGTGGCACATGAAAAAGAGGAACAGCTGATGGCTCTCGTTTCTCAAGGTGGTGACATTAATCATAAATCCACAGCCCATTGCTATACTCACCAGAGTTCTGCCCAAGTTGTTATGGACTACGATGAGAGGCCATAGACAGATGATTCTGTAGTGGTGTTTCTCCCAGGTAAGGTTTTCCCATTGGAATTAGAAAATAATGTGTTACTTTTGTCTGACAAGTAACCTGACGGTAAATGAGAGCTAGACCTCCAGGACATTCTGGGAGTTGTTATGCCAGCTGAGCTTCTGTGGATGAAGAATGTGGTACAGGACTATTTCACAAATCATTCTGTGACTATGACAGCAGCACTTTCAAAGGTTTTTATGACCAACATTGGACAGTAAAGAATTCAGTAATATTGAACATCCTCTGCTACACTTTAGGCAAAGCACTTGTTCATGAGAATAGTCAGGAAAAATACTGATGCAGTGCCTTCAGCAGAGGAGAATCAGGGCAGCGGGTTCCTTGCCATACAACACTCTGCTGAGTGCTGCAAGGGATGCTGCTTAGTTGCCCTTTGTGGCAGTGTCATGGGATTTTTCCTTAGCAGAAATTGATTCAAACGCGACAAAAAGAATTAAGTGTGCCAGTCAGCACTAGTCTCTGCTTCCGTGTTCTTGAGACTGTCTTTTCTATGGCAAGCCTGAAAAAGAGTGGGGTGGTTTTTTTTGTTGTTTTGTTTTTATCCTGGTCTTCTGTATTTCTATGAAGATAATGTCTTGTTCTTGCTTCATACCTTTCTGCAGGAGAAACTGAGAAGCTGTGTGTGGTGGCTCTGGAGGATGATGTAATTTATGAGGAGGAGGAGGAATTCAAACTGGTGCTTGGAACACCAAAAAGTAAGTCTACTTTTGGTGCTTCCATTGGGGATCAGAATGAAACCATGATCAAGACTAAGGATAGAGACGACCATGAGTTTTATGTTAGTTGTTGATTATATATGTAGCTGCAAACAGGAAAATGTAACTAATTCCATTCAGTGTTTGGTTCAACAGTTTTCAAAGTACCCAGTAACAAGGTTTTCAAAAAAACTGTCAAGTATTTTATTTTTTATGTTTTGAATTTGCACCTTTTAAATCTATTCTGAATGCAGATCACTGGCTCTGTCTTTTGTGAGATAATCGGAAGAGAAAATCTCTTGTCTACTTTCATTCCATCTGTTGGTCTGGATGTGTTGCTTTGATAAGAGTATCATAAATTTGACTAAGTCGAAAGAATCATGGATTACTTGGGTCAAATTGACAAAACTTTCAGGAGTATGATAAGGACTTTTACATACAAATTGTACAGATTATGCATCTGAAAATATCAAATGACAAAAAGCTGTAAAATGGACTCCTTACAAGTCATAGAGTCATTTAAGAAAATCAGATTTATCCAATACCTTTGACAATGCATCAGAATAAATAACTTATAAAAGTAACTGCTTTCTTCAAAAGCTAAACATATTTTATCTCTAAATATTCCATTCTAGACTCCGCTAAAGCAAACGCCAGGGGACCAGGTATTTTGCTTTCAGTAATAGCTACAAACTTCTATCTGAATTCAGTTTCCATAATATTTCACTATGATCATTCCATACAGCAATCAGTAAACCAAATAAATTAGTATCCAGACAATTACATTTAATTTTCATGTTTGTTACGACCTTCTCGTTTCCTTTGGACTATCCACCCTCAGATAAGGTATTTGCATTTGGTCTAGTTGATGTAAGTGGGGTTTTTTTTGATGTTCAGGATTTTGTTGTGGGTTTGTGGTTTTTTTTCTTGTCTAGAAGCAGTGATTAAACTCTCCGAAATAAAACACAGCATTAAGAAACCTCAGGAACTCAGAGAAGTTGCATGAGTAAGAATCCACATTCAATGTCTCGGTCATAGCTCCAAAGTATCTGTTGTCACAGTGCACATAAAGGATGGCTCAGCCACCTCAGAGGAAGATTACAATCCAATGTCAGAAGGTATGGGCTTCATTGGGTGTGGGGATGGGAAACATTAGGTTGGAAAGTGCCTTCCTGCAAATGAATGCTGGACAGGGAGCTGAATTCCTGGTTTAATAACCAAACTATACTTTAGACTAGCAGTTCCTGCTTCACTTTGTGTATTTTGGAATGGGAGATTTGAGTATTGTCTATTTTTGTTTTTCTCCAAGTTAGCTGTGAGACCTGTAAGGGACTGTATTAGCACGGGATTGGAGGTGAGGTCCTGTTTGCTCTGGACTACTTTGAATTTCCTAACCTGGAATGCAAACTCAGGATTTCTTCCGAAGAATGAAAGTTCAGCTTAGCTCAGGTTGTGATCTGCCAGAGTCATGTGTATGAGCAGAATTTGGTTCTTGAGCTTTGCCTTCAGGTCCCCTGAGATGGCAGAGGGTTAGGATACTATTATAACAGACAGGTCAAGATGATACAGGAATATGGTTAGATTCCTAGTTCTGCTATTTTAAGGCAATTGTCTAGATTTACAGAATCACAGAATATCTGGGGTTGGAAGGGACCTCTGTGGATCACCTAGTCCAACCCCCATGCCAAAGCAGGGTCACCTACAGCAGGCTGCACAGGACCACATCCAGACGGATCTTGAATATCTCCAGAGAAAGAGAATCCACAACCTCCCTGGACAACCTGTTCCAGTGCTCCGTCACCCTCAGAGTAAAGAAGTTCTTCCTCATGTTCAGCTGGAACTTCCTATGCTTCTGTTTGTGCCCATTGCCCCTTGTCCTGTCGCTGGGCACCACTGAAAAGAGTCTGGCCCCATCCTCCTGACACCCACCCTTATGATGTTTATAGGCATTTATAAGGTCCCCTCTCAGCCTTCTCTTCTTCAGGCTAAACAAGCCCAGCTCCCTCAGCCTTTCCTCATAGGAGAGATGCTCCAACTCCCTCATCGTCTTTGTAGCCCTCCGCTGCACTTTCTCCTGTAGTTCCTCATCTTTCTTGAAGTGGGGAGCCCAGAACTGGACACAGTACTCCAGATGGGGCCTCACTAGGGCAGTGTAGAGGGGAAGGAGAACCTCCCTCGACCTGCTG
>Ga0065711_1052225_pt1 | contig 10053 bp, 9 predicted proteins | sample Hoacrofraction12_FD_59098 | JGI IMG/M metagenome (GOLD analysis project Ga0065711, IMG submission 59098) | Hoatzin crop microbial communities from Cojedes, Venezuela - Epithelial fraction 12 v2 (version 2) | ecosystem: Host-associated > Birds > Digestive system > Esophagus > Crop | place...
CCCCCCCCCCCCCCAAATTCTGCAAGTCTGGCCCACCTTCCTTTTCTCTTGTTCCTACCTCTGAGAGCAAGAGGTTACGAAGCCTTAATAACTCTGCTGCTAGCACGAAAGAGAAATTGCTTGGTTCCTGCTCCCAAAGAGGCTTTTATGAAACATTTAGACTTCACCAGCTCAGCAAAACAGAATAAAAAACACCGCCTGTAGCAAAGAATATCAAGGTATGACATACTTGCTAAACAGAAAGGGTAAGTAATTTTTTTTTGTAGCAACTGATGTTAAATTTCTCAAATTTACTCAAATTTTTGTAACAAACAACGTGTCCTGGTTGCTTTTGTTACTAATCCTTACCATAATAAAATGGCTCATTCTGGTCTTATAACACTTAACTGCAACAAACAGAAGCAGCAGGGAGAAAAAGCGAAAAGAAAAAAAATCCACAGAAGACTACTGAACTTCCAAGCAGTTATGAAAGAGATTGAGGACCAAAAGAGGTAACATCGGACAGAAGGGTGACACACGTATCCTTACGAAGCAAAAGCCCTGGCTGTATCAGCAACCCGACATTGCTAGGCAACTCACACTGAAACACCAAGGGTGTATCAAAACAGGGAGTTTTAACTGCTGTAAAGTCACTGTGTTACTTTATTATACCAGAAACACCAAACACAACAACTGAAATATTTAAAACACATTCTTATTTTTCAAAAATTGCTAATTGAATATGAACTCTCATTGAAAGTATTTCCAGCAAGCTTTTGTGCTAAGAAGATCTCATCCACTGTGCAATCTTGTGTACTTAGCTAAAAGAAAGTTCTCTAATACTTGTTATTTCAAGGACCTCATGTGTAGGTTTTTTATTTTCAGGATTGCTGCGAAAAACTTATTTGACTCCAAGAAAGGTTCAAATAGGCTTCCAAGCTACACATAAAATACTCAAAGCCAGCAAGGCCATCATAAGGCTTATTTGTAGAACACAAATGCAGCTGACTGTGACAAACCTTCATGGGTCACAGAATCTCATTAGAGGTTTAGCACTGGGCTCTGGTACTGACATTTATTTTGTTTTTAAATAAATATTTTTACTTCTTAAAGAGCACTTTCATTTAAAAGTCCAAATGTAACCTAATCACTTTTGCTATTTTGAAGTTTAAATAATCAGAGACACATTTTCATTTAGGATACACACAAACACACACATCCCTGTGCACCAAACCACCACTGCAGCTCAGCAACAACACAAACAGTTTCTGAACTCCAGGACAGCCTGGATATTGTTGTTCTACCACAGCCAAATACTTTATTATCCACTTGATTTCTGAACAGCATGTATTCTCTTGGCCCCATATGAATGCCAAAAGAGACTTCTGTTGCTGTTTGTTAGTTGCCGTGCTATTGTCAACTATTTCACCCCTTGGGAATACAGCATCCACCCACAATTTCTCAAGTTTGTATTACTAAGCTCTGCCCAGCACTAGCTGTTATTTCCAGGAAAATGGTAACATTTTTTAACTGTTCTAATCACTGTTTTAAGCTTCAATAGTAATAATCACGTGCAATGGCAAAGGGAAAAACCAAAATATAGCAATACTCTGGTCTATCCATGGAGAATATGGAGTTAGGAATATGAGATGAGAGAACGCCGAGTTGTTTGGCCTGGAGCTCAATCTGTTTTATGGGTGAAAAAAGCAATTCCAGGTAATACCTGTATCGGGTAGCACTCCCTTCTCCCTCTCTACTGGGTATGTGTAGACTTTTCTGCACATTACTGATTGCAGAAAAAAAGATTGAAACATTCTCCGTTGCCCATTATGAGATTCACTTGGTGATCCAGAGCCCTTGGTGACACTGTTTCAGCAGATGAGAGCATTTAAGCAGACTGGTTACTGACTGTTACACAGTTCATCATAGAACCTTATCCTAATTTCTCCAGAAGGATTTAATAGATTAATTAGAGAACACAGCAATAGGCTCCCATAACACACAGACACCCATCAAGGAGCAAGACATTCAAGGTGCACCACAAGGAGTTGTCTGGAGGAATAGTTACTTTTCTTTAGCCTTTAAATGTTGGATTTTCTGGATGAAAACAAGTACTTTAAATGTAGGCCACTGATCAAATATTTCTTACTAGTCTGCAGGCTTTGCACCTCAGCAGTTTCATGTGTTGCATGACACTCATCCATGGTGACAGAGTTCAAAATTCAATCGTGAAGACGTCTCCCATTTAGTGAGAGCACAAACTAGATGGAAAATTTGGCTGATCTTTTTGTCGGCTTGCTTTTGTCATGTCAATTACTGAGGTTAGTATGAACCAAACAAGAGCTAGGCATGTGCAAAAGCTATGCTCCATTTTAGTTAAGCTGCAACTTGGGAGTGTTTCTGGAATCCTAATAGCTGCCCAGGCACCCTGTTGTACAGAAGGGTGTTTCTACCTGCTACTTCATGAAGATCCTCCTCACATGCTGGTACTCTACATGTCATGACCACTGACTATTTCCACACAAACTGAGCAGGCTCTTATTGTGGAAATAATGCTACTAATAGTTATGTCTGAATTTACTAGTCACCAGTTTTGCAGTGGCAACAGCCTGGGCCCCACATGCTGTAGTCGCTCCCCGCTGCTCCCGAAGCTGCCTCCTCAATTAATAAAGCTGTCTCTTTTGGGTCTTGGCTATCTTCAGCTACTGGTTCAGGTTACAAAGACTTTAGTGACACTACCAGCTCCCTGACCTTCCTTGCAGTATCAGCAAGTTGTTCGTGTCTCTGTAATACACATGCTACTCCAGCAGCAATTACACCACAATACAAAAAAGTGTGTGTATTTCCTTTCCTTCGCTCCTTAAGAACAAAACTAGCTCCTGCTGAGGTTCACAGTCTGACATGTCCACAGACACCACCAAAAAGATGGTGGCAGGCTGAGATTTTAAATTATTATAAGCCAATACTGTGGCGAAACACCTGAGAACTAGAAATTACATGCCAAAGCAACAGCTTCTTTGTTCTCTGAAACTCTTAGAATCATAGAATGGTTTGGGTTGGAAGGGACCTTAAAGATCATCTAGTTCCAACCTCCACACCACGGGAGCGTCACCTTCCACTAGAACAGGCTGCTCAAAGCCCCATCCTTGAACCCGGCCTTGAGCACTTCCAGGGAGGGGGCAGCCACGACTTCTCTCATTTTACTAATTACAGGGTAATACATGTAAAGCCAAGTCACATACCTATATATATATACACACACACTCGACTCAGAGTCATACAATTGTGGACTGCAAGTTTAAACTGATGTATTGAAAGAGGGAGAGAATCCATTAGCACCACATCCACAAATTCTCCCCAACTGTAATTTCTAGTTTACGACCAAGCAACTTACAAAGCAGTTCTGGACTGGATGGCTAAACAGTGGTCTAATTAGACTGATGTGCTAGGAAACTCTTCTTTCTGTGAAGTAATAAAACAAGGTCATCAGTATAAAACCTGATGTTATCTGCTAGATCTCACTATTGGCAAAAACACCCCTCCCATAGTCCACAAAAGTACAGTATCAAGACAAATACTTCAGAACAGGATTTGGTTACGTCACTATTAAATCTTTCATGGGAGATGTTTTGCTATATAACCTTGTACAGAAAAGACGAGTCATGGCTGGTAGTGTTGGAAGCTCTGCATGAAGCATGCCATTCCGACCTCACCATGCCAAGACAGTTTTTATAAAGCATCCTTTATAAATCATCACAAAGGAGCAGCTGAACAGTGCTGCCACATTTCTATCTTCCCAGAATAAATGCTAGCTGATTTTAATTGTTTGTATTTCATGTCTTCCTTAAGTGAACAACATAAATTTGGGAAGATTTCACTTCAGAATGAGTAACAGACAAGCTCCAGTAACACAGGACTAGTAACACAGGAGTAGAGCACGAGCATTACAAAATATGAGGACAATGATCCTCCTGTGCATTCATTCCTAAGGTTTCCAAGCATCCTGCCTGCCATGTGGCCAGCCACAAGTTATTGCAACTAAAATGTTTAGCAAGGGCATATTAGTATCATCCACAATTGCACACCACCTCAGAGCCGCAGACATAGGCCACACGCTATTTTCTCCTGCATTGTACAAAAACAAAACCAGAGTTATTCTGTGTCCCAAACAGCCCACGGGAAGAGTTGCCAGAGATACATATAGCTAAACCAAAGGTGTATGAGGGGTCTTGGATATAACGAGATAATACTTTCTACACAAGTCTGAAAACAGCAGTTTGTTTAGAGTAAAAAGACTTTATATGAGGAACTGAAGAAGGATAACAAGGCAGCTTATCAGATGTTATGGTGGCATCTTTTGCTGCAGGAGGCGACAAAAACTAGAGTATAAAGGTCTTGAGTTAACAACAGAAAAAACAAACAATGAAGGCTTGGGTCCTGAACGGATCAGGGGTAAAAGGACATTTCTTATTACTGAGAGAAACAGAGCAGAGGTGACAGCCACTGGGAATCATGGTGAAGACCCCTGAAAGCACAAAAGAGCAGTTGATGTTCGATGTACAAGAAGCCAGGGGAGGGAGAAGCAAACAGGGCAACGACACCATCAAAGAAGCAGGCTAAAAACTGGGGAATCATTTCAAATTGGTATGCATGAAGTAACACTGCATTTATCACGGCAAGTTTGTTACAGTAACAGGACTGTGACATAGTAAGAATTTGGGGAAACAACTAGATGTGTGCACAGATAAGCAGCTTTTTCCAACAGATGTTAAGCATCTGACATGCAACCCCGTCACTGCAACAAGTCTTCAGTTTGTGACCCAAATAGATCTGAGTTACCCCTACAATTGTCAGCGAAGTGTCAGGGTGATGCTCACAGCACAAAGCAAGCCAGGTACGAGAGGGAAATACCAGAGGAATTTGGGGGAGACCAAGGATGACAAAGGAAATACCGAACAGCAAGCGTGCATGAAAGGTGAAAATAGCCTTTAGCTCTGTGTGTGAGTTTAAGAGAAATCTGAAGATGGAGGTTGAATATAATGAAGTGCACCAACAGTAGATGGAGCTACGCAATAAGAGAAAAAAATAACCTTTAATGGAACTAGTCAAAATAGTACTTCTGAAAATGAAGGCATAAAGCCCTACCTTCATTTTAAGTCACGAAAGACAATCCACAAGAGCTGAGTTTGGTATGACTATGACAGCCATACCCTGTTAGCAGAACGAGCTGAAATGATCTGTCACTTCTTCCTGCCCTTAGATAAGCAAACACTGACCATGTCTAATGCAGGTTAAATTCCAGCCAGCTTGCTGTCAGCCAAGTGCCAAGATCCGCCAAGCACTAGGCAAACACAAACTTGACCTGATTTAACAACCATATTGAGGACTCGTCCACATTCTTCATGCTCTGCAGTCCACACTACATGCTAATACTGTTTGAAATTTTTCACAGAAGCACAGAAAAGAATTTTGTACTATTTTCCAAGCTCTCTTAAAAGTAAAGGAATTGTTTATGAGAAGTCTGTTAATCTCTGCAAAGGAGTAAGTAATACTTTGAGGTAAGGGCTAATGAACACTAATGATATATAAAAAGATCTCCCAAGACAACTAGTATCACTCTGTCGCTATAAGGAAGCCTACAAATGTACTTCAACACAGGCTCTACTTCATTTCCAGATTCAAAACAAAGCCGGACAACTCTTAACTTCGGATGGAACTATGAGTTTTACTTGAAACTTATCTGTAAACAAGAAAAAGAACAAACCCTAGTCCTGCATAAAATGGATTCCTGTATTAGGTATTGTATAGTGAGTCTCTCAAACCTGAGAACAGCTGCTTTTGTCAGGGATCTAATAACCATTCCTAGGACAGATTTTGACACCTGATTCTTCTGTAAACGTTCTCCAAAAGAAGCAAGCTCATGCTTATACGAAACTAAGGCACAAAAATGGAATTGCTTTTAGCCCTGTTCACGGAAGAAAGATCCTAGCAAATGCTCTTGTGAGAAGAAACAACAAAAGCAAAATTTTATATAATCTTGAATCCCTATTTCCATAAGGAAATCCCATCCCTTCTCCAACTTTACGAGTAACGTCCAGTCAGCATTTTTCAAGGAAAGAACAACTGCAACCACTACTGCTACAAATCTTCTTGGAGGACAGAACAGACAAATGATCAATCGGCATTATCAGAGTTCTTGTTCAGAGACCCGGAAAAGAGCTGTGTCCAAAAGCTTGTTTGCTGGTCTCATCAGTCAGCCTGATAAAAGATATCATTTGCTCCTACAAACCTTCCTTCTCTGAAGGCAATAAACAAACAAATACTTTACATATAAGCACCTGAGTGGCAATATTTACTAACAATTCACAAGAGGTGGCACTGAGGCCTAACTGTATCACATGGCGCTAATTGCAGTCTGGGGCCTACTTAAACAAGCTATCAAATGGACTGTCATATGGGAATTATATGCACAGCTACAGGATAACAAATTAAAACATATGATTAATTTTATCAACAATAACAGACTTGAACTAGAGGGTAAGTTTCAGTTTGTAATTACATAAATGGGTCCACAATCATGCAGCTGGCCTGCTGTACATCAAGCAACCCATTTCTCTTCTTTTTGTGAAGCTGAGCTTTAAATCATGTTGTGTAATTTCTAAATCACCATACTGAAACCTGCTGATTATACTACGCATGCCAGTATTCAACTAAGTAATTTTCAGACCCAGTGGAAACCACAGAACTGTTCTTGGGCCCTTCAGACTACTGATATACAGGCTAATCACTTGCTGCTTAGTAGTAATGCATAGCTAGATGTAAATTACAATGTGGTAGGGTTGGTTAAGCCCTTTGTTATTTAAAACGCTATTATATGTTATCTTTTTTTAAATCAGCATCATAGCAAAGGCACAAATGCACTAACAATCTAGTTCAACACACAAAAGAAAAGTGCCACTGCCAGACACTATTCCTCGCTGCTGTCAGCGTAGAGGCTAAATAATGGAGAGAATCAGACAGGACAGAATCCATCCTCACTTCAACCTGAGCACAGACTGCTGCCCCATCTACCCACCACACTGACAGGCAATAAATAAAACCTTTTTCACCATTGCTGTAACAGGGACAACAGACATACACAGACCATTGCTTCCCTTCTACTTGTCTACCTCTAACCTACAGCTGAAGCCACGAAGAAAACCCCACAATGAGCAAATGCACAGCTGCTGCTGAGATGTCCTGCTTCCCACTGCAGAGCTTCTGCATCTCTCTCTGTACTCGGTGAACCTTGCTCCTGAAGACTTGAACAGTAAAGAGCCAACAACAAAGGGGCTGGACAGCTAACAACCTATTCGAATGTGAATAACACTGCTAGTATATGACCAGGAGAAGTAACCCAAAAGGGAAGGAACAGCAAACATTTTCTATTTGCTTCTAAAAATTCAAACATTCAATTGCTACAAGAGAATACAATAAAAAAAAAAAAAAAGATAATGGAGCAATGTTTAGGTCTAACAACTGCCAAAGCCAACAAAACAAAAATCTTTCTGGTCCCCAGTGTAGCTAGTCAGATGTACAGCATGCTAAAAGTTGAAATATTTTGTTGTTACTGAAGCAAAAAATTTGTGACTGGAAGCACTGCAGTAGAATTCCAGGCAAAGCAGTAATTTCTGCCATAATACAAGGACTGCTAGACCATTTGGAAGATTAATAAGGAGGCCAGCATTCACAACAACACTGCTGCATGGGAATACAGGAAGGAGGGAGAGAGGAACAGCAGTGCTGTTTTCCTTAAAAGTGGTCTTCATAGTTTTTATTACAGCAAAGTACTTCTGGCCAGATCACGTTGATCAAATCTGCCTAATTTTGGCACCTAGTAGAAGTCATGTTCTTAGAAAAATTCCTAAAAACCCTATAGCAAGTACGGAGGTAAAGTGGGGGATTTGTCCATCCAAGTTCAAACACCTCACATCTGCCTAATCCAGCTTCCTCTGAGGGCCTTCCAAAACATATACACAATTATACAAGGAACACTGGAATTGCACAAGGAACACTAGTACTTATTTCAGAGAGACTGCTTCACCAGGTGCAATCTAAGCTGACCACTACAATTTCCCAGTGGCAAAGACACTTTAAAAGGTTCCCACCACCTTCTGTGGATAACTAAATAAATTGGCATTTTGCTGCTATCCTACTCACACGGCTGCGTCTGTGCAGCTGTTTGTGAGACTCTGAAATTATTTTAGGAGGGAGAAAAAAGGAACCAACCAAACCCTACCTCTTTCCTTATGTTTTTTCTTATTTTCTATACCCAGTTCACTGATGGGGGTTAAGGTTTGGATCAACAAACAGATACATGAGCACAGCCAAGAGAATAGTAAATTACAGTTGAATAAGTAGAAAAAGCAAATTGACTTGGGACAGGGAAGTGCTAAAAAAGCTTTATACCCAGGGCAATACAACACGGACCTGCATCGTCGCATTTCTGCTTCATGCAGACCAGACACATTCACCTTTTTCTTCAGCACTGCCTTACGTGTGCTTTAATTGCACCATGCTAACAGTAGTTGGCATTTTACAAAATGCTGGAAGTAGGGATTAATGTTTTAAAAGATTTAAAGGCTGTGATTTCAAGCTGCTTTACAATTGTAAGGAACATTGACTTCTACAGAGGGTCTTAACAGTAGCAGTAAAAATCACATCCAAATGGATGTGAGGAAGAGAAAGAACATTCAAAATGATGAGATTTTAAGAATCAGCATACAGTAACGTGCCACATCTAGAGAAATATATGGAAAATGGAGGACTAAAAACTCTTACCTATTTGCTGGACTTTGCATTCACTGCTTCTCTTTTGATTCAGGCATCTTTCTGACAGTTCTGGTTGTACATACATATCGCAACCGATGTCCTATCCACCGTTATATCACTAGTGTGAAATCCTGGATTCACATCTGTCAACAGGGGTACTTACACCAATGCCAATAAACTATAGCAGAGGCTCTACAACTGGAGTAAAAGAAATTACTTCTACAGGGTACAGAGAGATGGCTCTTCCTGAATCAAGGAAAACCTCTGCTTTTAGCATGGTCTCCTGCCACGTTGATTTTAGCTGTAGCCTCAGCGTAACTTCTTGTATGCAGCCTTCTCACCTGAACACAGCAAGTACCTGTATATACACAGTTGTTCCTTTGAGTTCCAGCAAAGTCACTTGCCCAACCATCTGCTACCAGCATTATCTGAGCAAATCCAGTCTGAAGATCACTGGTTCAGTGAAGGAATTTAAATTGCGTAAGCCCACAGCAGTTAGACACTTCATCTTTCTCCTGCACCTACTTTCTGCAGAGACTGGCACAACACTAACCCTGTGGCCCAACGTCACACCCCTCTATTTCTCAAAGATCCTTAGATTCTGGGGATGTTCTTGTATACGTTTCTGGCATCAAAATCCCTCACACCACTCTTCGCAAAGACTCAAGTTTTAAATCTATATGCCTTCTCAAAGTATCCAGCAAAAAGTTTGCTCTGTAGCCTTAAGTCTTAGGAGCTCACGGGATCTCAGTCTGTCTTGAAATGATAGAATTACACATCACTCCTCTTCCCTGCAGCACTATACTCCATCTTTTATAATATTTTCCCTGTTCACTTTAGAACATTTAAAATGTAAAATAAGGAAGATCTCCAAAACCAGAAGGCCATTTTAAGAAAAATATCAACACATACCCCTATCCCAATTACAAAGATTTACAGAATGGTCAAACAGAAGCCCACAGTTGTCACAGAAAGTAAACAAGAACGTTCTGTAAGACAGGCTGTGGCAGGAACAGAGAGAAAAAGCTACAAAAATACTTTGATTTACAGCAGTAACTGCCTCATTCAGCTTGATGAACTCCATTGTTTGTCACCAGAGGCATCACCAATGCCTTGACCAATGACTCGGGAGTGATACAAAACTGCCATCACAGAATCACAGAATAGTAGGGGTTGGAAGGGACCTCTGTGGGTCATCTAGTCCAACCCCCCTGCCGAAGCAGGGTCACCTACAGCAGGCCACACAGGACCCCGTCCAGGCGG
>Ga0065711_1052226_pt1 | contig 10053 bp, 4 predicted proteins | sample Hoacrofraction12_FD_59098 | JGI IMG/M metagenome (GOLD analysis project Ga0065711, IMG submission 59098) | Hoatzin crop microbial communities from Cojedes, Venezuela - Epithelial fraction 12 v2 (version 2) | ecosystem: Host-associated > Birds > Digestive system > Esophagus > Crop | place...
CCCCCCCCCAACAGCAAACATCTTCATACTAACCACATCATTATCTCGATTTATGCTGTGCAAATTATTACCTGGAAAAACAGTTTTGTAAACCAATGTGTGAATTAACTGCTTGCAGCAATTCTGAACTATAAAAATTAAAACATGAAAAGGGATTTTAAAAATCAGTAACTTGAAAATATATTCATCTGATTGAATTAGTAAAATTCATAGATACAATATTAATGTATAAATAGGGACGTGGTGCATTATGGTAAAGATCAGAAGACATATTTCATCTAAGAAATTGGGGAAATTCATACCATTCAGAACACTAAATTTCTTAGTTCTATGGAGTGTGTCTGACAGTAAGATTTAAAAAAGATCTAAGTGTTTGACCTTTTTTTAATAAGTAGACTATTTCAAATGAGCACATCTGGTTTATGTTCCTAAACCTCTGGCCTTTAAAAAGTTCTGTTCCCAATTCACACAAAATACCATTCAGGATCGCTTGACATGGTGACCTTCCCCGTAGGTGGTTGGCAGAATAAACCGATTAAGTAGATTCAAGAATTTAGCATATATACAGCAAGTTAACACTTGTATCCTGGAACCGTTACTAAACATACTCACTGTTCCTTTCTGCTTTGTACCATAGGTATGGAATTGAACTGGGATTATAAAAAATCCACTTATAAACAAAGAAAGCTTTTACTAATTTTCGTGTCAGAAAAGTTTCCACTATGTTGTCACGTTTTCTTAGATATAAAGCAAAATAAATCAGAAAAATACAAGTAATTACAACATTAAATGTCATTATGACTTCACACAGATTGAGGCACTGAAGAGGTGGACAGGTTAGGTACATAAATTCAAATGGTTGGTAAATATTTAATGAACTCTTTTGTACTAGGTAAAGGGAAAAATTAAATAGTGTATGGGCTGGGAAGATTTTAGGGGGTTGGGTTTTTTTTAATCATAACCATTAATAGTACATTCATTGTTATTTGTGTAGAGTGTAATTCTTTTTTACTTTGCCTTCCATTTGCCTTGAGGACAAGCCAGTTTAAAACTGTTCAGCACACTGCACCATGCATAACAGGTAATCTGTCTAATTAAGGCCTGTAAGGATGTTCAGAGTAAAATACTGAAGAGCTTCCATAACCTCTCTTTCACCCTCCCTGTGTACCACAGCTTCTGAGACTCAGAGATACCCTAGCCATTAACTCTAGTGTTTACACACTAAGCTCAAATTCTACTTTGCCAGAATGGTTCATTTCACATTTTACAAGCCTGTTTTCTCATTTACAGGCAGAAAGCAATTTATCAAATTTTTATATTACATTTCTCAGCTTGTTCCAATATTGGATGATAAAATATATGCCTGGAAATTCAAAATGCAAAAGCATACTGTGACTTTATCCAGGGACCTAATAAGATTTATATCCACATTCTTTTTTTGTGTGTTCATTTGGTGCATTTCAATGAATTATTAATTCTGACCAACAATAAAATATTATTTTGCTCTGATGCACAGCAAAAGGAAAGATACCCAAGAGAAATCCATCTGACAGCTCAAAATAGACATGGCCAAAGCATGCTCACAAATTTCTCATCAAGTATTGCATGACATGCATCTGCCCATCAAATGAACCTGACTGACTGAGCCTTTCTGAAGATACAGATGTAATCTATGGGGAGGTAAAGTCAAGATTTATTACATATTGGAAAGCATTGATTTGATTTTTTTTACAAACAGCCAAAGCTACAGCAGCAAACATCAAAAGATTTCATTCTATTTTCCAAACCTATTTTTAAATGTTGACATATGAGATGGAAATATATGGTAGGATGCATGTTCTGAAACTGACAGAAGTCACATTCAAAGCTTCATATAATAGCTTTCACTTAGGAGATTTAAATCATAAACACAGTGTTATGTAGCTACTATAAATATGTTATTATCTGCTAAGAAATTTGTTTTCATTTTGATTTTATTACATTTTCCTAAATGACTAACTCTAACACAAGCTTTCAGAGTATTCTGAAATGAATGCCACACCTTCTTGTCGTTTAAGTTACACATCTTGTTTTTTAACATATTGAAAAAAAACGGTTCTTCATATATTTCAGCCACATAGTATTAGCATTCTTTATGTATTACTTGCTAATCAATGTCGTGTAGCAAAACCACTCTACCAGTTTTTTTACTTTCAAGGTAATTATAAGAAGTATTTTTGAAACTGCAATGAGCAAATGTTAAAAACAAATGAAGTTTCTCTCCCTTATAGCTATCTAGAGAGTCAAAGAACATCTCGTAAAATATTCAGAGAAAATGTCAAGTTAAAACACTTTGGGTCTAAAAGCAATAAAGTAGGACTAAAAATATTTCTGATTTTCTTTTAAATATTCAGATTTGTGTTTGGTCTTTGTTACGCTATAAACAAGAAACTTACAAAAGATAACACTGTGCCCCACAGATTAAGATGCACTTTCAATAAGACTATATTTTCTTTGTAAAGTCTTCAGTTTAACTTGAAGCCTATCAGAAATATGTTCAAAGTCCTAAATAGACCTAACTGAAGAATATCGCATGCATTTTACCAGTTCCTGAAAAATCACTTTTTATCGTATAAGGAATGAAATGTTTCATGGTTATAAAGGATTACTGAGAATGATAAGAAATCTGCTTTGAAAAAATCATACCAAAAGCTAGCTTAATGCTTATTTGAAGGAAAAGTGAGTGCTAATGGATTTTGACAGGCTGATCATGGCTATAATCGCATCAAGCATACCAAATTCTTTTTCACACCACACAGTCCCCAAGGTATCATCAACCTATAGATTAAAAGCCTTGACCTTTGACCTTTCTACAGTTAACTATCTGTCAACTGATTGTTAGCCAGGCTACCAATGGGCATGAGATCCCTCCTCCGTTAGTGTTAATTACAAATACTGGTTTTAGGTAAGGCCAATTCACAACACACATTCTCTAAGTTTTGAAGCTTCGCTTATAATCTCTTTTTTGGCTGCTACTGTCCACTAAAAGTAAGGATCTGATCTGAAATGTTATCTGCTCTTTCACCAGCCCTGTCTCCACTTTCTTTATCATTGATTAACTTAAGAAAGCTGTGTTTCACCACCCTTTTTCTTCCTATTCCCTTGGTCAGTTCACAGGGAAACAGCTGATTCTTTATGAAATGCAATAACAATTCCATTTTAAAATTTTTTTAAATTTTATTTTAAGGGAATATTGCCAAGTTAATACTCTCAAGTGGTAACTGGAGGTGAGTTAAAAGTTCATGTATGTCCTCCTTGTTCTTTGAACAACTTGAATGAGAAAATTAACCAACAACAGCTCAATTATATTTCGTGCCACATACAGATTTTAAACAAAATATTTCTTCTGGAGAGCAGGAAGCAATGTCTTGTTATGTAACCCAAGCACCTCACAGTTGGCTGCTCCTTTCACAGAGCAGCAAAGCTCAAGCCTGGCTGGGACCACAGAATACCAACACCATTTTGGTGCCAGCGACTTGTTAAGGGGTTCCTATGTGGCAGGAGAGCACACCTCTACATGAGTGTCACTTACTGCCTCATACGCCTCAGAGCCTGAGTCAGCAGCAACATGGAAGCCAGGCTGCCCTGCTCACTGCAGCTCTTGTGCTTGCAAACGAGCTTTGGTGCCCCGCTGAGGACAGCTGCTGGCTCCTTCGCTGGTGGGTGCAAAAGATTAGTTAGTGAAGTACACTGAAAAAGGCACTGTCCATCATGTGAGTGACAGGAAAGGAATAATTATAGCAGCAAGCAGTAGGATGTTGCACAGAGGAAGTTTCTCAGTGTCTCTCTCACATTCCTGTATTGAGGCAGGAACAATCTGATTCTTGTGAGATTAGATAGATTTTCCATTTCACTGAGATTTGAAAATAAGAAGACTAATTGTTATTACACCAGACACTGTCCATATATGCAGATCCTGCCCCATGGCAAAACAGTCATCTCAAAAAGAAATATAAAGCTTTATCTCTGTTAACTTAGAAGCCATACCTAGCTTTTCCATACCACAATTTTCAAAAGCTTAACAGTTTCCTGTGTTTCTTATTCTTTTCTAGGGAGAAAATGCTCAGAAGAAACGACCTTCTACTATGGTAAATTGACTAATAGCTAATTGCTACTGCATTTCTTGAACTGATCTGTAGTGCTGGAAACCAAATCTCAGTCTCCAGAGGGTAACCAGATATAACAGGCAGCCCCTTAGTTTATATAGGCAGTGTATTAACAACTGAGCAACTTCAAAATTGTTGCCTTAATGAACAGTCTCAGATCTAATAAATTCCAATGTGTAAACTAGGTGAACACACAATTGTTTTCATTTGAACTGACAGAACTGAAAACAAGACATTTCTCTTCTATTAGTTTATTCAGGGTGAAGAATAACATTAGAAAAATGGAGGAAACTTTCTCATTGGTGTATTTTTTCAACAGCTTCAAGCTGTTAACAGTTACATTGTCCCCAGGTATAGGGTGGTGCATGTTATGGCTAAATGATTAGTTTAGAGGCTCTTGACATACAGACTTTTTCTGTTCCTCAGTATCAGCTATGAAAATGTATTTCCAGGCAATTAAACCTCAGTTTCTGCTGGCTTGAGAGCCAGGAACCTTCAAATTTGAATTCAAATTCTTCAACACCTACTACTGTTGAAAAAAAAAGTATAACTCAGTTAGTTAAAGTCACGAAGAAATCTATTGATATACATTTGAGTGTCTTTTAAAGAGGAAAATGAAGGGCCTGGCCAGAAAAGTTACTAACATTGTAAGTAAAGAAGATGGCAAAAAGTATTCACTTTTATTTTTGCAGTTTTGGAACTTGCTGCACTCATACACATCAGCATACACAACTGAGAGGTGTGCAGTACAAAACAGTAAGAAGACAGAATTAACATCTGACTCTTTCCTCCTTCCCCTCAGCCCTAAAGAAGACCTTCTCACTATACCATTTTTAAAAGAGGGAACCTTTATTTGCAAATGCTTGGCTGGTAGCTCAGATACAAAATGCAGTATGAACCACAAGGTTATTACTGCACAGCACAGGTCATCTAACAGTGACCTATGTGGCAGCTTGATTTGTCTGTGAAGAGGAGAGTGTCAGATAGCTCAAAAGTGGAAAGACACACAACATTACTTTCACCAAAGGTTACCAGCTCCTCAGTGCAGATGCTGAAGAGCTGAATATTCAAATTCAAGTTCATTTCTAACTATATTCAAAGCATATTAATGGCCCATTGCTAAAGGCCAGCTTGTAGGAACACGAAGGAGAATAAAGATACACTAGTAATATCTTTGTTACTCACCCTGTTTGCTACTGGATCTTTTTAATTATCCTTTGCCATACGAGTTTTAATTCTAGCAGGTGTTTCTTCTATATAGCAGTTGTTTATATTAGACATACAAATAAAAAGGAGAAAGAGGGAGAAAAACCTTGATTATGTTGGTTACACATACTAAGGGAAAAAACAGCATGAGCTTTCCATCAGATGTTGTCGCAGCAAGGATAAAGTGTTTGCTTTGGGCAGATGCAGCTGCTGCCTGAAATATTCGCTTTATTGTTGCTTGTAACATGTAGTTATAGTTTTCAGCTTGCATAAAGCATAATCAATCATGCTGACCGATATTTAGCCTGAGTGTGTTATAATTTAGGGCAGTTTGATGTGGAGAAGTTTAATAATTTATATTGTAAGGTACAAACTACTTGAATGAAGGGTACATAATAAAAAAGAGCTGATATAATTCATGTGTATTTCGTAACGCCTCATCTCAAACCAGAGGAGTACTGATTTCTGGGGAGGACATTTTTGTGAGCATGAAGGTCTGGGGACAACGTCTTCTTTCCACGATTTGTCTGTTTGAGTAGGGAGGAGGCAAATTCATGATTCTGCCCCAACCTTTCTAACATTAGCAAAAATTATTGGATATTCACCACTTCCCAGCATGAAACATTTGTATTTTTGACTCTGATGGAAGCACCAAAAGCCACTAATTACATAATTATGTAATATTTCAGTGCTTTATTGATGCAATGACGGAGCATTGAAAGGTGATGCTGGCTTAAGAAATAGCCTGAGTAATTGGGGTACAAAAACACCCACCCAGCTGCATAGTCATCACATTATTGCTGGATCTTTGGGCTTACTGTCATGAAGTGGTATGCTTGCTAGATGCCTTTTTGTCAGCAACAGTCATCTTACTTGCTAGATTCATCAGCAAGACTTAGTAATATAAAGTAAAAGCCTTTTAATTATTAAACATTTCTGCTCTCATTCAAATCATCTCAAACTTGGACTTTGTACATGGAACTGGTATCAGACTTTAATTGCAATTAAAATATTAGTACCCCCCAAGTGTTCTTAAACTGCATTAATTTCCATATTTTATCTTACTGATAAGCTGGCCAATGGCTTCCTGCAATATAATTGAATTATTTTTATCTAAAGTTTTACATCGTTTCTAAAAGGTGTAACTTGACAATATGGTAGTCTCATACTAGTGGAAGAATGATATTTTACTCTGTCAGACTCTCCATTTTAATACTTTATCTGATTTCCACAGACATCAAAAGTAAGTAATAATTAGAATTGGATGAATACACCAAACATATCTCTGTGAATATTCCTTTGATTTTAAAGGAATTAAATTGTGTACATACTGCTCCTGTGATTACTTTCCACAAATATTCTAGTTAATGAATTTGTGGAAAAGAATATACAGAAAATGAGGTACTTACACATGCCTATTGTACAAATAATTTTTAATTTAGAGTTTAAGTATTTGACTCTAAAGTTTCGTAGATAAAGTTATCTAACCAGGGAATAGGAATATACTTTATGACCTTCATAACAAGTCTCATTGTGGTAGATGCATACTGGCTGCTCCTGATCAACTTTTTTGTGAGTTTAGGCTTGAAGCTAGGAGTACAGTTTCTCCATTTTTTTTTCTAGATAGAGAAGTGTAAGGAAAATAGTAATCTTTTGGTGTGAATGAAGATTAACTAAAGTTCTGAAAGCAGATGTCTTTTTCTTTTTTTTTTCTTCTTATCTAGTGGCTTACAGACATTAACCTCCACGGAATCCCTTGTGGGTCTTCAGGCAAAATATTTTCCTGACCAGTGTGTCCAGAAGCTTCTCCCATTTAAAAAGACTTGTTAGCCCTCAGGTGAGGTAGAGTTTCTGCCTCTAGCAAGATGTCTGGACTACAACTGCCAGGATGAAATGGGCAGATGACCTTTTTCATCACTGCTCAATTTTTTTTTTTTTTAAAAAGACTTGTGGCGTAGAGTATTCAGGCAGCAAAGTGAAACCAAATGAATTAGACTATTCTACCATCCATCATCATAACACATCAACAGTAGTTCAGCTCTCTATAATTAAAATAAACTTCTGGCAAGCAAGCTGATTATTTGCTTCAGGTATGTTTCTTTACTGTATTTGGAAAGGAAAGATTTCTCTCTGCTGGTGGCCCATCTTTCACAGCCATTGCAAGTCTTTTTGTTTAACCCCATATTGTTATGATGATTCTTAAGTCAACCTCTGCTGTCTGTCTTTATAATGTCTTTTGTTTGTCACGATGCCTACAGCCTTGAGGAGACCAGCTCGATGTCTCTTACATTCCCCAGCAATTTTCTCTATTAATTTTTATTGCAGTCATTTCCGTTTCTTTTCTTTTTTTTTGTAGTTTCCCTGTATTCTAACATTCTCTGTCTAGACTCTTTGTTTATGATTATTCCTTGGCCAAGCTAAGTATTTTTTCAAGCGGGTGTTTACACAGAATTTGTGTTTAAACAAGGGAGTTTTGATGCTATACAGAAAAGTTTAGATCAGTGGTAAATATAGAAAATTTAGCCTTGTAGAGAAGGTATTTCTCTTGGTAGACTATTACAGAGATGAAGTTAGGCTTTCATTTTTTTTAGCTTGCAGGTGACTCTTATTTTGTTAACAATACTGCCAAAATGCATAAAAAATCAAATATTTTTAATATCTATTCCAAACTCTGTAGTTGGAATGATTGATGACATACAATCAATGGGCCAGAATTTTCTAAAATTGACTCGCTCATGTATCTCTGAGACAGTCATAGCGACAATTTGTCAAAAGAAAATAGATAAGATTCAATAGGGAGATAATACATTCAGGTTTGATTAAAGAAAGCCCAGTACTGACTAGAAGCTTTACAATATGACTATAGTATGATTTATTTTTTTGTCTAGGTGAAAGTGATACAGGAAAAGGATAGGGAATAAGAAATAGTCACAGGGAAAATCTTGAGAAATAATTGTTTTAATAATATTTAATTAAAACCTTAGAAATACATTTTAAAATCAAAATTTTTAAATATAGAATGAGATGAGATACATTAATTGTTGAAGAAGTCTGATAGTCCGGAAATGTGTGCTCACTGTGAGACAATTAAATTGGGTCAAATCTTCTGCAGACATTTATGTCCATGACTTCCATTCAAGTTGTTTTGTAGGCAAAAGAAATCATAAGTAATTTTAGTGACTAGTGTTTAAAGCCTACATTATGTTATGTATCATGGTGTACGCAGTGACCCATGAACTAGAAGGCAGCACAGAACTAGATGTTCAGATTTACATAGGCAGCAGGAATCTAAACAGTTATTGTACCTTGGATTTGCCTATGCACTCATTCATGGGTCACTCAAAACGTAACTCAGGTATAGCGTATTGTAACATTTCAACTAGATGAAAATGAAGGATGCATTTTGAATGTAGCAGCTTGATTTCCCGGTCTACATTCCCTCCTCACTCTAGTGATGTGTTCTTCATAAACTAAAATGTGAATTTCTGTATGAAGTCCTCAGTACCCGTTCAAAGCTATGAGGGAGGAAGACAAGTAGATTAATACTCACTTCAAAGCTGTATTATAGTGAATTATAACAATCTAAGTTTGTGGGTTTGTGACCCATGCTGAATGCTGCCTACTCTTTGAAATGTCCTGTAAAGGAAAAGGTTTGACTTGCCAGAGGATACAGCATTGAGAGTGCCTTCACATGAAGTAACTTCTTCTAATTCAAAAATAGATCAAGCAGTCTTAACTTCAGCTATACTCTGTGCATGTAGCGTGTTAATGCTGATTATCGCGTATGCTGTAAAGTCACATTTCCTCACATTATCCTCTATCCTCCGACTATTGCATACAGACAAGCCTTGAGATGTTACCTGTTGGCGTGGGTTACGGATCCGTTGTAAAGATGTGACCCCAATGTGAGTATGATCATTCAACCTTTATTAGTCAGCAAAACAAGGTTTATATAACAAAACTATTACAGCATCTGAATGGTTAAAACCCCAATCCATATATAGGCAAAACTACTGCAACTCTTTGTGATTGGTGCAGAGCTGCATCTCGATGTGAAAACAGTGCTGTGGCAGGAAACAACAGCGCGGCAGGAAGGAAGTGACAGTGTGGCAGGAAACGGTGACGTTCCCCCTGCTCCAGTGTCCCGAGCTCGTCGCTCTACCTTCCCAACAGGGTTCCGTATCAGCCGCTCCCAAGGCTCACTTCCGGATCAGAACCTGGGTTGCTCAATGCACCAAACTATGTCCCCTTTCATCCAGCCAGGACTCCACAATTCCCCCTTCTTGTTTTTGAGCAAGCCAGGTTTGCTTCGTCATCTTGGAAAGAGCCCTTTTAAGACAGCTAAAGCAAATACATATTATAATTCCAACAGCAAATAACACGATACATATACGCAAAATTTCTATAATTAAACTGTTAAGCCAAGCGGGCAGATTACCAAAGAGTGAGGTGAGCAGTCCATCAAAAAATCCCTGGTTTTGCTGTATTTGATTGGCATGCTGTTCGAGCCATTGTAATTGCTTGTGGCTGGACTTACTATGATCGGACAAGTTCATACAGCACATGCCTTCAAAATCTTCACAACCATGTCCCTGGACCAGCAGTAAAAAATCAATTGCGGCTCTATTTTGCAATACTGCATGTTGTAGACTACTCTGATCTTCTAGCAGGGATTGCAAGACTTTTGTGGTAACACTGGCTT
>Ga0065711_1052191_pt1 | contig 10052 bp, 7 predicted proteins | sample Hoacrofraction12_FD_59098 | JGI IMG/M metagenome (GOLD analysis project Ga0065711, IMG submission 59098) | Hoatzin crop microbial communities from Cojedes, Venezuela - Epithelial fraction 12 v2 (version 2) | ecosystem: Host-associated > Birds > Digestive system > Esophagus > Crop | place...
CTTTTCTTTTCTTTTCTTTTCTTTTCTTTTCTTTTCTTTTCTTTTCTTTCCTTTCCTTTCCTTTCCTTTCCTTTCCTTTCCTTTCCTTTCCTTTCCTTTCCTTTCCTTTCCTTTCCCTTTTTCCTTCTCTTTCCTTCTCTTTCCTTTCCTTCTCTTTCCTTCTCTTTCCTTTCCTTCTCTTTTCCACAGATTTTGCTTTTAGCTCAACAGTGCTGGGGAATATTTGCCTAACAAAAGGAAGAGGTGGGTAAGCATTTAGGGATATTTTCTACATGCATTTTACATGGCCACTTCTGCAGTCTTGCAGAACAATTCAGAATATGGCATTTAATTTCCAAGAGAAATGTACTACCTGCAGTGAAGTGCAGTTACTTCAATGCAACTCCTTGAAAAGTGTGGGGGTATTTCATTCATTTAATTAATCTGGTAAAGCTTTGTCCATTTTGGTTTTATTTGCATCCTTTTCTTAGGAGCTTGATTTTGCCTGTGTTTCTTATATGTCTGAAAGTAGATAGACACCTGAACATCTACCACAACTTGCCACTTAAGTAAGCAGGTATTTTTATTTTGAGATCACATACTCTGGTTTGAATTAGAGGTTTGTACAGTTTGTTTTCTTATACTATCAATTCCACTGGAAAAAAAGAAGAGCAAATAAATGTGAGGAGAAAAACCAAATCACAGGTCATTGTTCAACTTTAGGTCTGTCATAGGCTGAGATACTATGGGAAGTATAAAGGCTGTGTTCTAAACAAGTTTTCTTTAAGTGGTTCACATGGGGCTCCTGCTGAACTGGCCAGATGGTGCAGGCAAGGTCACACATGTTTTTAAATAATTTTTGAATATTGGTTGGTTCTCTCCAAACTAGCCAGCCAAACCACAAGACAACTTCTGAATCCTCAGTTGAGAAAAACTCCCACAAGCAAATTGCTCAACAAAGCCTGGCATATTTTTCCCCTGTGTTTGAAAACAATAGGAACGGGAATCCTATTTCCAGACTTACTTCTGTCCCAAGCTGTGAGACACCTCACAGAAGGCTGTAGGACGGGAACAGGTCATGTACGGAAGAAAGAGTATGGCACTGCGATGGCTGACTGCTAATGGTTTCTCTTGAATGTGGGCTGTCAGTTGCAGCGCAGCCATAAACCTGGTCTTTTCTCTGCCCCACACATCACCCTACCTTCTTTAATATCATAAATCAAGCTCATGTGTGTCCCTGTGCCCTGGGTCAGAAAGCATGAGAGACTCTCAATGCATGAGGTACAGGGCTAACTATAGGAATATCAACTCTAAAGGTAGGTGGGGGTAGGATTTTGTCTCAGGTACCTGACATGTCTAATAAAATGCACTGAATGTCCCAAGATATACTGAGAGTTTTCCTGCTTGGGTGTATAAGGAGAGATAAAAGCAACCATACAGAATCGCCTAACTTAACCTGACTTCCAAACGTAGCTTTCTTCTCAAGAAACCTGTGCCACTGCAGAAATGTTGCTGGGTGTGGTTTGCAGAATTTTGCTGTAGGGAATATTTATCCGTCTTTGTACACTCTTTCTTATTTTAAGGTCTTTCATAATTTTGCTGTTCTGCGTGAATGCCGTCTTCTTTTGCCTGCAAAGGACATCTGGGACTTGTTACTTACTTGCACAGAGGAGCACTACAATATAGTCAATCTGGAAACAAGTACTAGAAAATATTTTATTAGCAGCTGTTGAGTTCAGGAAAAAATATGTCTTTCTCTAGATAGCCTTCTATCACTTACTTTTGTTTTTTTTTTTTTGTTTATTTCACAAAATTTTTAACTTCTAATGGGAAAGTAGTGGAACCTTGAAAACAGAAATCTTAAAATCAAGCAGTTTATCATGTTGGCAGTCCCCTGGAAAGTTGTTACATCTTTGCAAGTTTAAACTCCACAGTAAATCCCCAGTAAAAGCAAAGAACATGTGTATCTGGGTAGTAAGTATTAGAAAAGCATGAGAGAGTGGAAAATAAAGTTTAATTTATTTTTAAGTGCTACTTGAGAAATTTGCTTTGCTGGATTATTATTTTTTTCACTGGAAACATTTTAGGCCTAGATAGATATTTTCTAGATGAGTGGAAGACTGTTTCAAAAAAGCTAGACTACTAGCGTCTGGCCTGAGCCACAAAGATTGTTCTCTTGCGGAGGACAGTGTTGCCTTAAGCCTCTGAATGAACTCCATTTTCTGTCTGTCTAGTGTGTGACTACTAGTTGCCTACTCATGAATGAGATGTATCACTTTTAATATGTTACCTGAATGAAAAAGTGAGTGCTATGCTTTCCCAAATTTTCTGGAAAAGCACAATTTTATAAGCATCCTGTACAGATAAAATAATAGCAAAAATGTATAAAAGTTATTCTCATCTTTCTCTTGCATCAGGTAAGAAGAAAGGGAGGCTTACAGGCACTATTTAGGACACCAAGTGTAGTACATACTAAATGACGGATATGATGCAAAAGCTTGCATGATACAGGGCATGATTTTGTGGGTTTTGATTGTATGAAAATAGACATATTCTTCAGTAATTTGGGAACTTATTTATGTGTACATGCATATGTACACACACAGGTATACATACACAACACCATGGGGTAGCAACTGATCTGTTCAGTTCCCAGGCAGGCCATTCAGTGGAGCCAAATGCTTAAGAGGAGAGAATCTGATCCAGACGTGTAAAACTTTCATTTCATGCAGTGATTAATTGAAAGTCAAAGTAACCTCACTTTTTTTTTTCCCTATCCCCGTTCCAAACGATTATTCAAAATGAATGCAGAATGCTTAAATATGTCCCTGTTAGAACATCAGATGCCAGGGAATGCTGTTGTCTTCTGCTTTCACCATTTTGTACCTTCTGTTCCTCAGTATAAATGGCAAACTGCAACTGGCACCTGAGAAAGTGTTAAAACACACTGGAAGTATTGAAGCGATGTTGATAAATGCAAACAGCCTGCCTGAAGGAATACCACCTTCATTTAGATCATCTGTTTTCAAATGTGCGTATCTGTGAAAACAGACATATTAATGTAGCTTTTACCACCAAATCAGTACTCGGAGAATAATTTAAATCATAAATATCGGTTGATAGCTTAAGAAGAAAAAAGCTCCTGAAGATAATTCTGTAATTAAGAGTCCAAAAGACCTTATCTTTTTATCGTATGATAAAACATATGCAGTACAAGAGTTCCTGTTTCTTTTTTTTTTCTAAAGTCTTATACAAAAATTAGACTGAGTATATTTCTCCCTTTTCAGTAAAGAATCTGATTTTAAGAAATGCAAGCTCAGCTGTGAAAGTGACACCATATTAACTGATTCAAAGTTGTGCTTTAGACTATTTTGTTTTATTGTTGCACTTTACTTTCAAGTCAGTCTGTCCTTTTCTGGGACAATATGCTTTATTCAGATGTCATTTAACTCTCAGGTATTGTTTTTAGAACACATCATGCTTTTTCTGAGATGACACTTTTTCTGTTCTGCATACCATTCTCTCATTTCCCGTTTACATTACTCCTGCTGCTTACTGGCTAGAGGGGGAAAGGATCTATCTTGCAAGGCTGCAAAACATTACAACAGGACATGCTCAAAAGTTAGGTCTTGCTCTCTGGCTGCTGTACAACAAAATGAGAGTCAGTGGTTTATTAGGGGATTCCAGCAACTTCCACTGTGGCGTACTCCTCTGGTTTTATGAAAGAACCCTAGAGTCAGTCAATTCAGAGGTTCCTGTGGTTCTTGATATGTATGGTCATGTTGGCTAGGTCCCACAAAAGCATTACTAGGTGGCGCTTTTTTTTTTTTTGTAACATGCCAAGTAACACCCCCAGGTTTCGGGGTGAAAACAGCCACAATTATGAAACCCTGTTTCATCTAGACTTGTAATTCCTGATTGGAAAAAAATGTTTGGCTTGATGTTTAAACTATTTACTTTAAAGGGAAATGAGAATGCTTCTATGAAGCAAGAAAAAATTAGTCAATTTTTTTTTCATTACATCAAAAATATTCTAATTCAAAATTATATTTTTGTCAGTCTAGATCAAAGAGTCTGTGGCTGTATTACATCTTAAAACTTATCTTATACTTAAATCTGCTGAATATTCATATGCCAGAGGTATTTAAGAAAGACAATTTAGTCAAGTGGAGTTATTAATCATTTTGTTGCAAGTAGCTCGGGCCCAGTCATTTCCCTGCTTGTTGTAAGTCCAGCCTTTTATCCATGGATATATGAAGGACTGAGGGGTTTCTGTTACTGAGGATAGGGATGATTATGTGTCTAGTGATTGTTTTCAGTTCAGTAAGGACTTACAGGTCCAGCTACAGCTCACTGCTAAAAGACCTCTCCTTTTAGTTTAAAAGGAAGAAATCTGTAGTTTGGAAATGAAGTGCCAGGGTTCCAGTTACAACACCTGTAGGTACTAAACATTATTAAAAGGAAGCAATCACATAACGAAGATTTGGGTTTATCCCTTTTTGATTTTTCTTTTTACCAAAAAGATATCACATGGCATTTAAATTTAGGGCTGGTCATAGTTTAACGCGGCAGCTGGCAACTAAGCACTAGACAGATATCTTTGGCAGCTAGACTAGATTAAAAATGTTGGCCAGAAAAGTGAGTACTTCTTTTAAAGTATTTTTTAATAGCTGCTTTGGAGTATTATGCAAAGTGCCTAGGTTTTATCTTCACCTATCTGATTATTGTGCTATTTTCGGCACTGTCGATAAAGTCAAGAACACTAAAAAATAAGCAAAGGATATTTAATGTTTTCTTTCATGTCATCAGAGGAGAATTTGAAGGGGCAGAAACAATGATTAGTGTGACCAAACTGTTCTTCAAAAACCCTGTTTAAGATCTTGCTTCAAACTTTACCGCTCTATGCTCATAGCAGCTGTGGAAGAGAAGACTTAAAATTGAATAGGAAGCATGTTAAATACGGTACAGAGGTGCAGTTCAGAATCTGCTTTGCAATTAGTGATCACAGTTATATCACCTTCAGTGTCCACACTGCCTTATTTAGAGCTGATTATCAACCATGTACTGGGTAGTCTGGTGAACACTGGTCCTCTGGGCTTCTCTGCAAAGGAAGAAGCTTATGTGAGTGGATGCAGTTTTGCAGTACGCTGACTTACCTTGTAGAGGAAGTGTGAGGTAGTTCAACACGTTGCAGTGGGAAACTAGCTAGAATAACCACAAAACAACCTTGAAGAACTGAAGAAATGTGACTGCGTGATAATGTTATATATTAAAATAATTTGCAAAGACCAAACTCAGGCTTCCACTGGGAAAAAAACCAGTCAAAACATTGAAATTTTTGCTTGGCATTTACAGTTGCTGACAGACAGGAACAGCAACCCTACTTTACTGATTAATGCAAACTACTGGAATGAGACCAGCACAACACGATAATGTACCAACATGAGAGAGGAGCAACAGCAGCCATTGTGGATCCTGTCTTAACTTTCCACAGAAGATCAGGACAGCCAGTAGGTACAACAGCAAGAGGAGAAGCTTGCTTTTTCAAAACAGAGAACAATTCCCATGGTTCCCTTCTCCTTGTGTCATGGAGGATGCTATTATCAGATACTTGGACTTGACAGTGCACAACAGTGATTTCTGATGTCGAAAGCTCCTGTGCAGGTCCTTCTGCACTGCCACAATTTCCTTCTACGTCTTGAAAAATTTTGGGTGCGTAGTCAGGCATGATCATGAAGATACCTCATTTCTTTTGCTTTTGTTTTTTGTTTGTTCGTTTTCATCAAATATTTGCTTTGACATTTTAGACAGAAATTCAAGATAGAAAAAAGATGCAAATAAATAAATAGTGAAAGACAGCTGATGTACCCAGAGATACAGCAACAAAGCCAATATGAGAAGAAAAAACTCCAGGCATCATGGATGACAGCTTTGTGCTCTTATATATCTAGATCCAATAGGGCTGGAGTAACTGCAAAGGAAAGGAGCCACATCAGCAGACACACAGATTTCATACTAGCAACCCCATGCTACGTTGATAATGTGTGGTCTTAAGCCATGCTTTCTTCCTGGTGGGGTTTCTACCAGTCTTTAGCCAAAAAGAACTTTAAAAAAATCTTTTGTGGGAACTCGTATAAAGCAATTTGGGAAATATAAGCAGACATTTCTATACAGAGTGCGTGATTTGGTCTATGTATACTGAAAACCTCTATTTTAAGTATGTTTAACTGATAAAAATTATGGAAAGTATGAAAAAAATTTATTGATCTAGGTTTTAAATCAGGTATATGTTGAAGTTTCTTGTAAACAGCAAGTCACGGGCATTCCTACGTTTATATGTATGTATATTTGAAATAACAAAGCTCATTCAAAGTGAGTATGGTTCTCTTCATGCTGTTGTTCGGGTCCTGCCTTATTTAAGAAAGGCAGCTTCAGGAATATTTTTTTTCATATTCTCTCTTTTAGAAGCATTGACTCAGGTTTCTCAAACCTGCAAATGAAGCTTAGTGGGATTTGATAAGCCTTGCTTAAATAAGAAAGAGACTTAGTGGCTGTGAGTTGCTATTATGTGGTAGAAGTCAAACTCAGTTATCTTTCAGTTCTACAATTCTGTGCCAAGACACTGTTTTGAACCTCTACCAGGTGACCTTCTTCATTTAGATTCTCACATCTGAAATCCAGCATAGTGAGGAAAAGCAAAGAGCTAGTCTGTCCCCATGGAAGTCTGACTCTTTCTAGTGGGAAAAAATACCTCTCTGTCAAGCATGGATGAGATTTCTTCAGGACTGTCACCCACATTTTCATAGTACTCTCAGCTGGAATTAGTGGATCAATCAACAAATGGTCACAGGTTTCAGTATTCAACGACTTTTACTACACTTCCTGGTATGTTATTGCTGTTACCTTAAATTTAGTTCATTGTCCTTCAGAAATTGAATGTTTTCGTTCTTTTTGTAAAAAACAATGGCTTGTTATAGAAATGCAGGTTCATCCAAATTGCTTGAAAGAAGAGACATTCAATTTCTGTATCTTGTAACATAATATCATTGATTCTTGATGGCATATTCCCACTATACCTTTCAGCAGATTTGAAGATTATGGGGTTGAAAGCACTTACAATTTAAAACTTGTATTTAAAAATATCACTTTTCCTAGATGAAAATAATTTTGTATTAAAATGATCTGGTAAACTTTTCAGAAATTTTCATGTTCCTTTGGTTCATCTGCTGTCCATTGCATGCAAGCATCATTGCTACACATCAATTTGTAGAAATACCCAGGAAGGACTTACTAGCACTGAAAAGTCATAATTTTTGGTGTGCAGGGGCCTAATAAGGACCTTAATTGTTGAATATCTGTAGCCTTTCATGGGCTATGTCTTCTGGAAATAAACATTTTGTGTGGAAACAAAGGTTACTTCCATATCCTCTATATCTCCTGGAATGATTTTTTACCACTGTTCAGGTTTGCCGGTTGAAAAGAAGACTCACTTGGTTTAAACTTGAATAAACACCTTTTTCTTTTCTTTTTTTTTTTTTTTTTTAAGGGAGGAGTGAAGCATCAAGAAGCAACAAAAGAGTGAAGTAAGGTATTTACGAGATAGCACGCCATGTTTCTTTTGTAGCATGCTGTATTCAGTCTGACTCAGAGAACGGCAGATGCCCTTGGGACTTTTTATAAATTTGAAGGTGAGTTTTATAACTTTGGCAAGTGGAAAATACCAATTTGTTCCAATATGTACCAGACATATCTTCTGTTGTACTGGTAGAATCTCTAGACTCTAGACACTGAAGAAGGGACTTTATGTCTCTTTCTGTAACAGTTGATTTTGCCTGTAAAGAACTAATATGTATAGGATTCCAGAAGACCATAAAAAATGCTACTAAACTATTCACCCACAAAAAACCTAGAACAACATCTGGGTGCTCCTATGAAGGATCCTGCTTCTGCAGATACCAGTCTGCAGGACTCTTGAGTATGCATGCTTCCCTGTCACAGCCCCCTAGGAGACAGACCCCTCTAGGAATTTCAAACCAGTGGCTGTCAAGAAAGAGGAGAGTCCAAAATTAAAATGCGTTCCTAAAATCCATAGACATTTGATTGCTTACTGGGCAAGGTAAGGCACATGGCCTCCACTTCTGTAGGCCTTTCCTGTTAGATGGAAGCACCTTCTTAAAAAGGCTTAGAAGGGTTTTTGCACAGAGGGCAGGCAAGTCCCAAAGACAGACTGTGTGGGCAGGCCTCAAAAAGTAGAAATGCAACAGGAAGATTTCTGCTCCAAAATATAAAGTAATGGAGAAACCGGTCATATTTCTTGGCAATACTTAGGGACATCGTAAAGCCACAGAGCCTGCACTCAGGCATGTGGCCGGCAGACAAATATGCTTGGTTTCTTGTGGTAGATCTGTGAGATTAGCACTACCGCCTTTAGAGCTCACTAGAAAACTGCCAATGGAACATTATTTCATCTCAGAATGCTGATTCTGCAAAATAAAAAATTTCTGTGAGTATATGTTGACTCTGTTGTAAGATTGAGTGGATACCAGGCAGACAGGTAGTCCAGGATTACTACTGGGTGGGGCAAAATATTATGCAGAAGTTCAAGCTAGGTGAAAAGCAAAATTTCCATTTTGTGGCTAAGATTCCTCAATCTATGGAACTTAAGGTGCATCTTTCTCTTGAAACAAAAGTGTCTTTCATGCTTCATGCCAAAAATCTTCCACAAAATACTTCCTAAAACACACAAAAAAAGATGAGAACAGAATTTATGTTCTGTTCAATACTGATTGCTCTCAGTCAAAATCTCTGCAAAAGGCTTCCAGTGGAATTTCTCTCAGAGTGTCATTTTGTAGGTATTGCCATGGAAAGAAAACCTATGCGTTTTGCTGTATGGGTTAATCCCATGCATGCCGCAGTTAATGACAAAATATTATGTTAAGAAAGTGATAAGGAATCAGGCCTTCATGAGGTAAAAGCAGGTACTGTACACGTAAAGTAGCTTTTAAAAATTGATGGATAAGCTATTTAGATGAAAAAAGATTAAACTTTAATTGTACATATAATGTTAACACATTCTGTATTACATATCAGCGCTAGGTTTGATTGATGAGAAAGCAAGCACATATTTCTGATAGCCTCATTCAACTGATTTCAGCAATTAATAAATAATATCATGGTGAGTTTAAATTGCAAAATAGCTTTCTCAGAGGTTTAGTGCCTGAAAATTCTGGCCCAAATTCTTGATGAGTGCAAGGGAAGTGATTATTTCACCTAAAGGAGAAATGCCCACTAGTAGGCAAGCGGACAGATATATGCCACTGCAAAACCAGGAGCATGGACTCCATTGCTTTTTAACCAGTAACTTAGCTGTGAGAATCTGGTTTATTAGCTAGACTATCACCTTTTATCCTTTGTTTGTGGAATATGAAACATGCTGTTTAAACAGAATATTTTCTTTCAGATTTTCAGGTGTTGATAACTAGGGTAGAATTTATCTTATTAATCCTCTCAGTTTCCCATGTTTACATGACTAATATTCCTGCGTCATGTGTGTCTGATGCCAACACATGGCTCCGTTGTCTCTTTATCTTCTCCTCTAAGCTTAAAATCAACAACCAACTTTTCTGTCTTTCCAGACTTGGATCTCAGCTTACACACCATTGAGTTTTTAGAGGGCATGTGAAACTCCTTTGGAAAGAAAGTAGTAATTCATGTTTACCACTGAAAGAAACAATTATGTGTCTCTATTTCCAGTAATCCACTTCTGTGAATAAACATTGTTTTTAAAAAAACCCACCTTCATAGAAAGTGAATTAGCTTCGTTACTGCTCAAAGCCTTTCATTAGTAATAACACATCTCTGTTTATATTGCTTGTATCTGTGTTGCCTTTTACTTCTGAAAAATACAAGTAGAGGTATATATTCTGGAGTCTGTAAAGCAGGTGACTAATGATATTTCCCTGAAGTCTGACTGTCTGGCAGGTTAGTAACCAGACTGCCAGAACAAAAGAATAAGGGTACATTTATTCTCTGGCTGTGCTCTAAAACAGCTGCGCTGACACCAGCCCCAAAGG
>Ga0065711_1052217_pt1 | contig 10052 bp, 5 predicted proteins | sample Hoacrofraction12_FD_59098 | JGI IMG/M metagenome (GOLD analysis project Ga0065711, IMG submission 59098) | Hoatzin crop microbial communities from Cojedes, Venezuela - Epithelial fraction 12 v2 (version 2) | ecosystem: Host-associated > Birds > Digestive system > Esophagus > Crop | place...
CCAGGCGCCTAAAGGGATTATTCAGGAGTCCCTTGTCTTGCAACCCTCCCAATATTCACAAAGAACCAAGACTTGTTTCTGACCACCTGAAGTGATAACATCCCCTACATGTTACATTTGTTACATTTACAGTTATGAGGGGGTTTTAGGGTTTGTTTTGGTTTTAGGCAACCCTTTGAGCAGGGGCAGGTTACAGGCCCCTTACAGGTGGGAGCAGAATTATTTAAGAAGCAAAAGCTCCCTCTAGCGTCACGGAAGGCGGCCCGGGGACACCGCGGCGACAGTCGCGGCAAGCCGACAGTACACAAGGGCTGGCTCTCCCTCTGTCACCCATCGCCATTCTCTCTCTGGTCAGTTACAAGAATACAAACACGGAGGAACAACAATTCATTTAATGAAAGGAGACCAGAATTAAGAGGGACAAAATAGTAACCAGAAGACAAGGAAGTTCATAACCTTAAGGCAACTGAATTCAACTCAGAGAAGATCAGCAGCATCCTAAACTGTCACCACACACATAGTATTTAAAAAACCCAACCACCACCACCAAAGATTACTTAGATTTGGAAGAGTGACACACTTAAAATACCAGGCTTTTCTCCTCGCCCCCCTCCCCCCAAGATTTGCTGATAAAAATGAGAAAGGAACAAGAATATTCTTGGAGCTGCATACTTCAGCTTTACCCGGAAATGAAGTATACGCCCATTTTGTCTTGCTTTATGGGGATTAATTTCTTTACTAACAGAAATAATAGATTCCAAAGTTCAGAAGTTTATCTGAAGACACCCAAGATGAACCACAATAATTGTTGTTTAACTAGGATGACTGCCTCTCCCATAACCAAGGCAGAAGAGGAAGACTTCTGCAAGACAGCACGGCCACCCTACACTATTTTCAGTTGTATGTTACCCGGGCTTCTGCATGCACATTCCTAAACACAGAGCCAGTTTGCCTCTTCTTAACCTCCACATCGCAAATTTCTGAGATCCAGAAAAAACATCTTCCTGCTTCAATAAGTAGCAAGAGAAAAGATTTCAAGTCCTTTAGCACAAACTTTTCATAAAGGGAGCCACTAGTATATAATGTAATACAAAGCATATCACCTGATGACAGCAGTCTTTTTGGCACATGATCTTAAAGAACTGTTCTTAGTTTTAATCAGAGATGTTAGAACACATTCTGGGAAGAGCTCTGGCCTTAAGAAAAGGCTGCCTTTCTCAAGCCTCAGACCTCTAGTAGACAAGAGGTATTTTGTGAACGACCCTCATCTCCACTTCAACAAGGCTCAGATGCAAAAAAACGTGGCTGCAGGTACTTCCCTAGAGACAGCTATGGTTGAGGAAACTGAGCCAGGATGTTGGTGGAAACTCGAAGGGGGTTACAATGGGCATCTGCTTGCAGAGATAAAGTAGCCCTAAGCACTTCTTTATTTTTCTCTTGCAATTTTCTTCACAGGGATCAGATGCAAAATTCCCCTATTCCTTACAGAGATGAGAAGGAAGCAAAAAAGCAAGAAATCTCCGATACCTTACTGATATGCTGGGTTGCATGTCCAACGTAATACAGATTATTTAAATGACATTTAAAAGATAGGAAAATCGCACACACAAAAAAGCCAGACTCTCTTGGCAGTCACCTTTTGTCTGGACTCCTCCCCTTTCCCGTTTCATCTGCAATTCACATTTCAGCTGGAGACACTGCAGTTGTCTCATGAAAGCAATAACTACTGTGCACTATTAAAGCACTACCGATACACATAACTGGGGCAAGTTCTTTAGAGAAGCAGCTTAATACTGCAAATAGTTTTAGATGAGAATGAAGGAAGCTAGCCTTTACTTCAGGGAAATTGTCATTAGATGATCTTAAATCTCCCAGTCTTCTACATACAGCATATGACCAAATCAGAGCCATCTTTGAGGACTGCAAGTCTGAAAATCTTAACTATTAGTGTTTCTCACAAAATATTTCATGTTTGTTCAGGCCTTTTTTTCCCCACTTCAAACTACTAGAAAGGTCGCTAAATAACACTTCAAGATATTCTATTTCCTCACCTTTTCTCCTTTCCAAACCTCTCATAAGAAGTCAGAAATGAGTCATTATTCAAGTGAAGGAGTATGTGAAAAATAACTGTTTTAATTTGTCATCGTTCTCCCAAAGTACAAAGGTAATAGATACATGAATAAACAACTTCTGCTTTTAAAACTTCAGAGGATCTGCAAGACAATTTTAGTATTTCTCTCCACTAAGTCACATATTGTTCCTGAAGGCTAAAGAGTTTGTTGGTAGCTGAAAGGCAGACATCTCACACTTTCAGATAGTCTGTCCACATTATTAATTCTGTGACAGATAAAAAGCTATTCCCATTTCAACTTCCTACTCAAAAATGTTTCAAACTGGCAAAGCCTAGACAGACATTTGGTAAAGCTCCAAACTTCCACTTCTGCTGAAATCAACAGTGAAACTGAGATCAGCTGGAGCAAGACCTAAGCTAAAGTCATGAAGTAACCTCTAGAACTAAAATAATGTCATAGATATTGGTGGATGGTTAAACACACTCATAAAAAATCTATATATAATAATACTCTTCAGTATACAGCTTTGAAATTGCACTCTAAAATTGGTCAAGAAATACTGCCCCAGCTTGTAAAATTGTTTCATTGTGGAAAGCTCCAAATGTGACAATCCTCTGCGTTTATCTAAATGCAAAGATCTGTCTTGTACATAAAACTTTTATCAGATGATCTCTCTCCAAAATAACACAGAACTCTAGACTCAAAATTTTGGCTATAGAAAGGAAGAAGGGAAATGCAGACACTTTCATAACTTAAGGTGAAGCATTATTCCCTGTTATTTGTTTTGCAGTCTTTGCACTTATGGAAATAACTGTAGTAAAATAATTCACATAAACTATTTTATCTGAGACACAATATAACTGGAAAGAGCACGTGCAATGGAAAATATTTATAAAAAGCTGATAGTCAACAGTTTCTAATAAATTCCTTATGCATTTCCTAAACCCCGACTATGAAAGTGTTGATCTAGCAAAAATTTGCCTCTTGGCTGTAATAAGATTAATTACAAATATAAGCTCAAAGCATAGAGGAGATGGTCAGTCACAAACCATCATCAAGCTGGAATTCAGTAACAGCTTTCAGGAATATGTTTACCTTGTTCAAGGACAAGATTCTGTCAAAAGTTGGACTGTCTCTTTTTAAGACAGCCACTGACTGATGGATTATTGGTAGGCTACTGAACAGTTGTGGTTTCTTCTGTAGAACAAATAAGCTATTGAGTGAATAGCCAATTGCTTCTACAGAACACTTTCATTGCATTTTATACATGTCCTAGCCTTAAAATATTATAAAGAGCTAGTTACCTCCACCTTTGCTGCCTCCTTTCTTCTAAAAGGGTATACACACTTGCAGATGGACAGTCAGCGGCAGCTTATTACCTCAAGAAGCCATATTACTTTTTCTTTTTCTTTCTAAAGCGTTCTTAAAACTATAATATTTCTTCACCCCCAATTCCCATTGTCCCTTGCTTCCCCCACCCATGTAAGTACTTCCTTCTTCATCCTGCCAACACACACACACACACAGACACTCACTTTCTTTCCTCCAAAAACCCCATGATAGCATAAAATAGATCTGGCAATATAGAACCCACTTCTGCACACTGTCCCAAGTTCTGTGGCTCAGAAACTAGTCATCTGTATTTTACATGCATCCAGAAAGAATTAAATCCCATATGACTTCTTAGGGATTATCTAAGGATGATTCTCAGAAATAAGTCTTCTTTTCTAAGAAACTGCTGTTTAATCCCAGTTACCTTCTCCAATGGTTTCCTTCATCCTTGCTTAAACCTTTGTACAGTCTGTTCAGCACTACCTAGCTACCACTCTTCACAGTTGTTACCTTCTCACCCTACATTTAGAGGGCCTAGTCTCTTTTGTAAGAGTTGCAACACGATTCCGGGAAAAGATAAATAGATACAGAGGTATAACAACAGTATCTTTACATTTATGTGACAAAAACCTGTCCTTGTTACTCTCCTTTGAAATTAAGCCTTTTGTTCAGAATAGGCCTTCAATTATAGACACAAAGTTGTAAACAAGAGTATATTTTCCTCCACAGAGAATGTCTAGATGTATTACAGAACATAGGATCTAGTAGGACAGATTGTTAAGAACTTATAGTTCAAGAATATGTAAACTTCAGTTGCATCCAAATTTTAAGTATGAAAATATAACACCTGTGTAAATCTGCCTTTGTATACAGAGATAGTGGTTTTGCATATGTTTTACAAAATGCAGCCTTCATCTCAAGAATGCCTTTGGTTCCCATTTCACACAGAGTTAAAGGCAAAAGTCTACACAACCAGCAGGACTTCTCAGTAATGTACATAAAGAGTTCTCAGAGTGCAAATGAACTTAAATTGTTAGTAAAAATTAAAAAAATTAGATACTTACAGCTCAGGCACTCATTTTGTATTGAATACTACTGGACTTGCGGCACACTGGAAAAAAGAAAATTCTTATATAAAACCAGTGAATGTAAGCATAACTCAGTTATATTACAAAACATGATAACTGAAAAGGACAACATCTCAGTTGTTACATGCACTATACATCTTAATAAACTGAAACACTTTACCCAAAGGCAAACTTATCAAAAACATTTTGCCTAGTGTGATTCTCAGTAACACCAAGATCTTTACATTAGGGGAAAAAAAAAGTAAGCTGGACCTCATTCAGGAACCTAAATAACAGAGAGATCGCAGCAGGGCTGGCTGATTTTTTTTCAGCATTGATTTTGATGATTTTTCCATTTGCACCAAGTTGTATTTGGGTAAAGGTGTTTTGGTTTGGTTTTGTTTGTTGGGCTTTTTTGGTTTGGTTTTTTTTTAATACAAATTACGATTTTGAAATTTAGACATTCTTTTGTCAAAAGTTCAGTGTAGATTTGAGTTGTGAATAAACTTTTGTATTATTTACTCCTTGCTCTCTTTGCCAGTTAACCATGTGGCATCTCTCTCTCACTCTATAACCTAAATTTGAAAAAGTTTTTTTTCCAACTGAAAGCTTCACACAAACATTCTCAAGTATGCCAAACTAGTGTTGAAACTTTCAATTTATCTTGCTCTGTCTCACAGAGGGAGGCACCTGACCAAGAATTTATTAGGAAAAGACAAAGTTGATGAATTTTCTTTGTATATTTTTTCGCTCCCCTCCCAATCTTCTAAAAGGTCTATACACAACACTAAACACCATTTGCTCATCACACAGAAATCTCTTTCAGTGAGGGGGAAATCAAAGCACCTCCTTTCTCCCCTCCCATGTTGCTAACATGGGATTTGTTGGGAGCTCTGATCTCTGACAGCAGCCTGTATGCAGGCAAAAAGCAGGATCATTTCCCTGGGTAACAGAAAAACAAAACACCACACCCCAAAACTTAAATCCAAACTCAAAAGACTCTACTTGTAAGAAAAAAAGATTTGTCCCATACGCTTCAGATAGGAAAATCTAGCAGAGCCCAACTGCCTGGATAACTGGGCATTTAAAAATGTGGAACTCCTAAGTTCTTTTAGCTTAAGGGATTTTCCTTCTGAGTTAGCAATCTCCCTCCCCCTTAAGAGATTTCTACAGTACAGTCTTCTGAGCTTGTTATGACACTACCTGCCAATATTCCACTCTTTGCTGATATCTACTTTCATTTTGCAATAAAAAAATGCATAGCCCTTAAATGTTTATACAAAAAAAGAACAAAAACTCAGTTTAAAGTAAGTATTTAATATGTTGATTTTCCACCAATTATTCAGCTATGCTCAGTATAGTGTTGCAGGCAAATGACAGGCCACTGACAAGGTTTTGGCATGAGACTAACTAAAGATGATGTGAAAAAGTACTGGACAGGACATAAAAAAATATCACTAGGAATTACAAATAACATTATGAGATGGTCACAAAAGTTACAGATAATGCAGTGAGGGTGGCTGGATCCCACAGGAGAAATAAGGGGGAATTACGGGAGAAATTGCCAGACATAAGAGATAATCAGAAGGGACTATTCAAGGGCTCTTTTAGGGAGTAAAGCCATGCAAAGCCAACAGCACCTAGGCAACCATATCCATAACACCATATAAGGCTGAGATTATCTAAGCAACAGTATCTAAGTAACCCAAATCTGAGTACAGATACAGCAAAACTAGGAACCAAAGGGGAATAAGTATTTAGGGGTGGGTTGTTTGTTTGGGAGGAGACTGGGATGGAAAGACATAGGTGTAAGGACAGCAAAAACGAGGGCCAGGAAAGGGCAAAAGCAGTATGGCATGCAACTCGTATTACTGGTGCTGCCGAGGTACCTGTCAGGCAGCCCTGGGTTTCATCACCACAGCTGGGGCAGGACAATAAACCAAACCTGTTGTTCTGACCATATCACAAAACTCGAGCCTGCTCTCCTGGTCAGGAGACCTGGGGTAGGGGCAGGCAGGGTGCGCTTCCCGACCAGCAAGGGAACAGCTGGCTGGCACAAGAGCCCTGGTGGTTGTGCCTTCTGCACCTGCCAGCGCAGGCAGCTGCCCACTTCCTAACAGGCTCTTCAGCTAGTGACTCTTGAACTTCTCTACAAGTTTCAGGTTCTTTCTTTGTTCTTCACTGGCTTGCTTTCTTTCCATAGTCGAAAAGTTCTATAAATCAGACAGATAGTACACACGATACACTAACTGCCCTATCTGATGAAAGTTGATACCAAAAAGGTTCAAAGCAATGGCCATGTAGGCTCCTTAATTTTTTTTCCTACAGTGTAACTGCATTCTTCAGGAGTATTTAAACAGAACACTTTTTAAAATTTAAATTTGACTGTAGAGTATTAGATTTAAGCAGGAGTCTGTGATGCCTGCTCCTATTTTCATGTTAAGACCATGTTAAACACATAAATTGATAAAAACTTGAAGGAAGGGGGTTTATTTTTGTTTTGCAGCAACATGAAACTGATCTCATTCTGATTCTCCAGTGATAATCAATGCTTATTTAATTTTTAAGGAAGCATTGCAAAATCCTTCATCTTAGAAAATAAATTTGTTTCATATAAGGAGTGCAAAAACGGTCTGAAGCAAGAACTGAATTTCAATGATCCCTTTTAGTGCTTGTGTAAGGCCAAAACAACACCTCAGAGCTGAGCATTGTGCAGTCTATTTAAAAGCAAACAAACAAAACTTCATATAGCAACTGCTTTTCATCACATTGTGTGATAAAAATAACATTAGAAACTAAATGAAAAAGCTTTTATGTGGAGAAGGAGGAAAATAATAAAAAAAAGGAAAAAGTCCTACAAAGAAAACAAAGACAACATGCAAGTGCCAACACAAAAAAAAAATAGGGGAGGACACCACATTTCAGCTGCGTGCCTAACATGTTCTGTCAGTACAACTCACAAGTCGATGATAAAAGCAGTATGCAGGAAGGGGAAACTCTACCTTGCTATTCATCTGCATTTTAATTTAATAAAGAGGTAATCATCCAAGCTCGTGATTCTTTTGCTCTACTTGAAAATAAAATACAAAGTTTCATCCTAGAGGAGTTTTCTTATTATTTATTGCATGGTTTGGTTGTGTAAGACATAAAACAAGGATGTTTTGGCAAGGGAGAAGAAAGTATACAACCAGTGCTTCTAAACTGCCTCCTTAGCTTAGGCTCAAGTCAATACACCAAGTTCATCCAGCATTCCTACTGTCTGTCAGTCTGCTGGCTCACATTCTGGCTTCAGTTGCAAACAAGCTGCTCAGGTCCCAGGACAGGTAAGTCTGGGCTGTGTCACTTAGTGAACTTCATCCCTACAGGCATAGATACGAATGGCACCCCACTGGTTTGAGCTAGCTCACCTTCTCAGATCTTTAGATTTATTTTTCTTTAAAATACAAAGACACACATAAATCACATATAATATGCTATGGTATTTTAAATGCTGCTTAGATCAGTCCTGCAGATTCTGCTTAACTCCTAAAATTCTAAGTCCGACTTGTAGGGCAAAGAAGTGCTCCTCCACACACTCTAACTTTTTTCCCTACCTGAGTGCCCACCAAAAAGAAAATGTTGTATGGTAAAAAAAAAGAGTCTTCTCTAGAAACAGTGCCAGACAGTTCTTAAAAGTAGCTGAATTCAGCCTTGCCAACATAAAAGATGAAGCTAAGTAGTGCTAAACACAGGTAAACCAAATGGTGATGCCTTCTTAGCTTCAGCCCCGTATGTTCAACCATGTAATTACCAAAGGCTGTACACACAGCCTCCAACAACACTGAAGAAACACACATCTCCTTATAAGTTTTTTTCCACTTTCTTTCTGCGCATCTCTGAACCAGACTAATAATTACAGTCCATGGGACTGTCTTCCCAGTAGACATTCTCTGCCCTACCACTGTTTTTTCTCTCTCCAAGACCAGTCTCCATTTCTCTTTGAAGCTCTTGACTGCTGCCACACCTGCAACACCAGAGGTAGATATTACCATCATCTACTGAATCAGATTATACTAGACTGAATAAACACAATGATAGAATTTAGGGCCCTATAAACATCAGCTTAAGGAGCAGAGAAGCCACCAGCAGACTGCATTTCTCAGTACAGCCACTGCAACCACAAGCTGCATCAAGGAGCTAAAGATGGAGAGTCCTCCTACAGACAACGAGGGAAAAAGCCTTTGACCACTCAGATCTGCTCCCCTCAGGCAAGGAGCCTATTCAAATTTCTACCCCACAAATCCAAGAATCACTTCAAACTGCCTTTTCTGCTCTCTCTCACATGCCAGGTCACTCATCAGTCCCCCACAGACTCTCCTCAGGGCTCAGTCTTACTCACCTCTCCCTCAGGGAGCTCCCTCTTCAAGGCATGCCCTAGGATTACCCACAGGGAAGCAAGGAAGCTACTTTCAGGTTTCTAAGACCCCATCCCATCTTCCTCATCCAGGCACCTGCCACAGCTTTTAGAGCCTTCCGGAAGCCCCTGCCTAATGAGGAGCTAACGACCCTGAGACCACACCTGAGGGAGGGCTCAGCAGCTGTTCCCCCGGCCAGGCTCTGAGAGACAATCTTCTAATTAAACACAACAGGGCTTTTTATTTGCCTGCGAAAGTGGTCTCTAGCTAGGGCCCAGGGGCCCCTGCGCCACTGAAGTACACTTCGCTCCTCCGCATCGCTTTGGGCCTAGCACAACTAGTGCTTTTTTTAAGATCTCAGAAGTGAAGCAAAACACAAAAATGGAGCAGATGGGTACCGACACTATTTATAACTGCCAAAGCCTTAGCAATATGTCCCTGAAGAAAAATACACTGGTGCTGGAGGTTAGGCAGCCGGCTGGCCCTCAGCCCCACAAACTTCAGCGACGTACTTCAGCGGGCAGGAGCAGCCGCGCCAGGCCGAGGGCACCGGGGAAGCGCGCACGCAAGCACCGGCATTTCAGTCTTCGAAATGACGGGGAGGGAAGGTGAGGGCACAGCTAGCGCTCTCCTCTCTCCGCCGGAACGCTGATTCCAACGCCAGGGCGGGAGCCGCCTGGATCAGAGCCAGCCGGCCCCCCGCTCCCCTCACGGCCCCTTCCCGCCTCCTGGGCGCGGCGACGACGCGCGGATGCGCGAGACCCCAGCCCCGCCGCCCTGAGACGGACGCCCCCTGCCGCGCCGCGCCGGAACTGGGTCAGGCGCCCGAAGTGGGCCGAGGGGGCGGGGCCGCGCCGCCGAAGGGCGAAGGGGGCGGGGCGGGCCCCTCCCGCGTCGCGGCGTGGTGACGCGGGGGCGTTTGCGCGTGACGTTGCGGCGACTTTCGTCCTGCTCCCGGTCTCGCCCTCGCCGCCCCTCGGTCCGTTCCGGCCTCGCCCGCTGCCGCCATGGCGAACGTGGCCGACACGAAGCTCTACGACATCCTGGGGGTGCCGCCCGGGGCCTCCGACAACGAGCTCAAGAAGGTGCGGGGCAGGGGCGGCGGCGCCAGGGAGAGCGGGCGGCGGCGCTGTGGGGGAGGGGGCGGGCTGGCCCCCGGGCAGGGCCCCGCGGGGCGGCTGAGGCAG
>Ga0065711_1052228_pt1 | contig 10052 bp, 7 predicted proteins | sample Hoacrofraction12_FD_59098 | JGI IMG/M metagenome (GOLD analysis project Ga0065711, IMG submission 59098) | Hoatzin crop microbial communities from Cojedes, Venezuela - Epithelial fraction 12 v2 (version 2) | ecosystem: Host-associated > Birds > Digestive system > Esophagus > Crop | place...
TTCCCCCCCCCCCCCCCCGAGAGTTAAGATGAGTAAATAGGTGTGTTTATGGGCTTAAATGGTATATCCATGCACTGTTTTGAGTTTCTGAAACTGAGATGCAGCTCTCCGTCTCCTGCAGAAATTGCTAATGTTACATGATTCACAGCAGGAAGAGTCTTGAGTAATTCCCATGCTACAACTACTAGAAGAATAGTCACGTTGCAAAGTGGTGTTTTCTTTAAAAAACGAAACAAAACATAAACACAAAAACCACCCAAAGATAATTAGAAAGAGTCCATACATAATGAAGAAAATGTAGAAGAATTTCTCGATCTTTAAGTGTGCTCCCTTACAATACTGCTGAACCTCAAATCATCTTTTTGTTTACGTTTGCACAATTTTGGAAGATTTACTGTTAAACTACTACTACTAATTTTTCTTACAGCACAAGGAAGACAAAGATAAACCTTTAAAACATTTATTTTCCAGACATGGAACATGATGTTTGGCATTGATATTTTTAAGATTTTTTTTTTCCAATAAAGACTAAAGTCTGAATATTAGAAACACCATGAAAATAATGTTAATTTGATGCAATACTCAGCCCCAAGAGGACAAAAAAGTCAGTCTTGAGTACCTGGTATTCTGTTTGCTCAGTTCAAGCTCCCATGGGCTTTAGTTGCAGTTGAAAGAAAAGCTAAAGGAGCTGAACCTGGCTATATGAGAAATGAGGCCCACAGTATTAACAGGAACTTACATAAATCTTGTCTGAAGATACTTGCTACCATGACAAAGCAACCCTGTGAATAAAGCATGTATAAGACCCAGTTTTTAAAGTGGTACTCCACTCTTTTTACTCATGAGACATTCCTTTCTTTTCCTTTAATATCCTGGCTAATGCATACAACTTCTCATTTCAACATACGCAGCAGCAGTCCTACCGACTAGGGTCTCTTTAAACGCACAACAGCAATTCAGTCTCAGGGCACAGTCAGAATTAAGAGCATTTGATGGCATAATTAAAAAGCTACGTCAACTTTTATGTACAAGAGTGTCAAATTAAAGCTGGCATTCTTTATTCTTGAATGCTCAGCTTTATAATATTAATGATATTTTTATGCACATAGGAAGACAACAAATGACACTCCAGGAAATCTGCATATATGCTCTGCTAAAATATATCCTACTTCTGCTTCAGTGTGTATTGTAAACTAAACTGCCCTCACTTCAGTCAGCTAAAAAGACAACTGTAGATTGTTGTGACAACATAACGAAACACACCGTTTGTAAACCTCATTTTAAGTTACTTAAATTAATTTACATGCTACTTCCTACATGGTTTGGGGAATTTGGTCCTGCTGATCTAATTTCAAAATAGGTGTGCAACAATTACTACATTCTAAGGAAAGTGTGGATTTTGTTTTGATATAGAAATGTATCTGGAACTGAACTTTTCTTTCAATACCTTATCTATAATTTCCAAAAGCTCTGAATACAAAATAAAACCATATGCTTGGTCTTCTCCAAATGCAGATGATCACTTAGCTCTCCATGGGATTTTGTATAAATTTAAAATTATAGAATTCCACTGTATTAGTCAGATCTTCACACGATGTTTTACTGTATTGTTTCTAACCAATAGATTTTAATACTTGGGTCACATCAGTTTAAAGAAATAATAATTGTACTAATATAAGTTTTCGCTTTCTGGCCTGGAAACTTTGCATCTCTCTTCTTCCCCTTCTATGTGCTTCACTAAGTGGAATGTGATTATTTGCCATCTTTTTCGCATACTGAATATTTTTTCTGTTAGTATACTCCTCGTCTAAAAGCATCTGATGTAAAAAAAAAAATCATTAGCAATTGTAGTTTCAATTTTATTTTAGATGATAGATACACTCTTTTAGATGATAGATACACTCTGCATTGTAGTGCTGCTGCAAGCTTGGCTGAACTGTCTAACCAGAAAAATCCTTGTGTTTTCTTTTTTCAACAGTAATTTCCCTTGCCTGCTGGTTGTCTTCTCCTTTGCCTGCTTGGGAGGTGGGAAAAACAGAAACAATATCTCAGTCACTGCTACACATCACATCTAAACTTTCTGTCCTGTTACTATTGCTTTAAAATACCAGAGATGCAAAAGAGCGCACTATTTTCTACCTGCAGACTTCTGCAGAAAACCCATTACACCCAATCACTAGCCTAGTCGGCAGACATTAAAAAAATAATAGTAATCAATAAAAATGTTATTTAAATCCAATTTAACTTGAACACTCTTCTAGAGCCAGAGAACTAATCGATGCATTCTGTGTGCTAACTAAACAGAGATACCAGGGGCCAAGGTATTTATTAACTGAAAGAAAGTTCATTGATGGGTTTACTTAGTGCTAATGCAGATTACAGCACTGGTCTTAGCAGAAGAACCATGAGAAAAAGTAACAGGTAGCTGGCCAAAAAAGCTCGCAGTGGAGATTCAGGAAGAGTGTTCTGGTGCAGTAAGTCCACTTCTGTATACCTTGTCAGGGAACAAGAAAAAACCTACTAACAAATGCTTTAGTTGTTATGTGTATTTTAGTAGTTTTCATTATATCCAGCAAAAAAATGAAACAGACTTATATTCACACTTGATTCTAACATTCTCAAATTCTATCTTTCTTTTAAAAAATAATGATTAATTGCTAAGATAATTTTATTTGCTGTTTACCTTGCTAGAAAGTAAGAATGCATTCAATTATGTTAATTCCTACCAGTTTTTCATATACTCGGGTACTTGAAAACATATTAAAAAATCTTACTGTATCTTTAAGAAAATGGCAATAGCTAGTATTGCAATTCTAATACATTTTAAATTTAACATAGAAAACCACGGTACCTTAGAAAAGATCAGTGTCATAAATTGCCATCTTTCATTCTCACCGATTCTAATGGAAAAAGAGGCCACTACTCATGCCAATGTAGCTTTGATACACCACGACTGGTTTTCTTTTTCATATTATTCCTAAACTAGGCACCAGCTACAAAACTAGAACTTGGCTTATGCTCCAGGGAATAACTTTCTGTTTTTCAGACAGATTTAATGTTCCCAACACTGATGTCTGTAAATTATGATTTGCCCAGATGAACTGAATCATACTACTTCTTCAATTTTTTAACTTCTCTTCAAATTTATATGCACATACATGTTCTCAGCAAGATTTTCTTCATTTTCCTTCTGATGCGGAAACACAGACCTCCATAGATATGCATCAGTCAACCCCAGTTTGAATTCCAGCTTTTTTTTTTTTTTTTTGGTGGAAAAATCAGGTAGTAGATTCATTTTTTTCAGAACTACAGTAATAATTACACAGAAATCGAGAATGACTGGTAGGGTTACATGGCAAAAAGAAGGGAAAAAAATTTAATCTAAAGTTCCAAAAGTAAAAATAACTGCAGGTTTTGTCTTACTGGGAAGCTACACCTGAGGCTGACTGCAATGGATAGGAACTGTATAAAAGTAAGAAATGCAGTGACTCATAAATATCTCTAAGAAAAGCTTCTAACATTGCCTGAATACACTGGTATGAGCTGTTTCATCATTAAAATATATTTTCCTGAATCAAATGTCAAGGATTTTGAGAGAAAATGAAGCTAACATTATGGATATTCTAGAACAATGCAACAGACCTAGTAGAACGAAATTTTGGGAGCATACTGAACCCCCAGGGTAAGACAATAATGCTAGTGGTATTTTTAGCTATCCAAGCTCTCTATTAATATATATAAACCTTGTTCACATACTGAATTTTAAAAATCTAGTGCTTTTCATGTTATTTTAACTGTGATGGAAAATTATACTCTAGGTCACAGTGCTTCCTTAAGTGAGTTCTCTCACTCTTATGTTCCTGTCAGTTTGTGATGTGGTATGAATTAAACCTTTATACCTCTTCAGCGCAGTAGGCTGCAAATTAATAGGTGCAAAGAAAGCAACAGTGTTCTGTGATTTAAGCATCAATTTAGTGTTTCTGTACTTCTCACTTCATACACCATTCACATGCTGGTGTTAACAGCTAAGTGGTCTGTGTGTCTTTACAGCTAACACAGGCAAGAGCTTGTATTAGTTTAGTCACTACTGCTAGCATGAAATACTTTTACCATCCTATTTATTTTAGGCTCAAAATCTTTGCAAAAGCTTCCACATACTTCTATGCTTACAGCTACTAATATATACATATTATTTAGCATGAAGAAACTACAAAAGATAAGCAATGCATTCCAGATATGCTTTCTTTTAATACAAGCCTAATAACTTTGCAAGATTTCTATGTGAGATATTGCCATAGACTAAACATGTTTATTAACCGAGCCTTAAATAGCTTTGCCTTTGCATCAGGACTCTACCACCTTTTTTTTTTTTTTTTAATTAGTTTATTTCCATCACCTCCATCTCTGAACAAAAGATTAACAAGTAATCCTAAGGAAAGCTGTGATCCAAAAGGAAGAACACAAAAGTGTGTTGCCACATTTCTACCTGAAGCTCTCAGAAGAACTATATACATACAGCAGCACTTGCCATCATTATATGGGCCAGTCCTAGGCAGCAAAGGTAAAGGTACCAAACCTGTCCTGTTTTGGGGGAAGAGGAAAGCAGAGGGGATAGGCCTGCTGGATGGAAGCAGTAACACTTGTGACTGGTATTCCTGTGAGCTTGGGATGTTTTTGTTCACTCTGTGCTGGCAGAGGGCTGACTCGAGTATGCTTCCAGGCTCATTTGGGATATCACAGTGCAAAGGCTCTTCTGACCTAGGGCATCAGATTCTGCCATTACTACTCTGAAGTTCAAATTTCCCATCCTCTCCATCCCAGCATGAAGCTGTTTCCAAAACCAAAAGCTTAACAACTCTTTAAAATCTGTCCTGCTCTCTCCCAACCCACCCAAACAAAATTATTCTCATGTTAGATTCATTCTTGTCTCCCAACTCGCCAGCTTAAAGCCCTCCACCACCCCCTTTTTTCCAGTGCAATGCCACCAACTCAGAGATCACACAGAAATTCAGATGTTACCTTTCACTTTACTTTTGAAACCACCCCTTGTACTCTTTGTCCTTCTCTGCATTATGGTCATTTTAGAAATTAGAATCTGAAGGTGCCTCACTGCAACCAGCAGAGCTCATCTGCTTATATAATATACACTATTTTATTTAATATACACTTAAATACTAAAACAAACAAAAAAAATTCACACACATTCTCATGTATCAAAACAATTAAAATAAAAAAAAGGAAAAATGATGCTGAAAGGAAAAGGAAGACAATGTCCAGGATAGGGAAAAGACATGTAACCCTGTCTTAAAACAACAATTTCTTTGCAGTTTTACTTTCATATCACTAGTAGCCAGGTTTCATCTTTCCTCCTACAGAGACATTAGGAGGAGGGACTGTTCACTACCTCTCTCATCTATGCTGATTTTTTTCTTTCTATGGACTCTAAAGATACAGAGCAGTGTTCACTGTATTTTCCCAAGTCTGCTAACAATTTACTTATAACTGTGGTTAATTCATTTTTTCAAGCAGGCATCTGAATGCCTGCAGAAAATCCATTTTTGGAACATGATGATTTTCATAAATATAGCAAAGTACAAGATACATCACTGATGAGATCAGCTTATTAATCCTTATTATGGGAAAACTGTAGGAGTGAAGAAGCTGTTTATCTGCATATGTTTGGGTATAGCAACCGCTATGCCAAAGAACTGGATATAGATACTGAATTAAAACATACTATTTCCCACTCAGGGAATTTTAAAAGACTCTGGAAACCAATACTTCAAGAACTATCAGTTGTCTGTATGACATGTTTAGTATACATAGCTCCATCCTATGCAAAACACTGTGCCTATTTTCTTTCTGAATTCCCTAACTTGTGAGTGGGATAATCCTTTCTGAGACTGTGCGTAACAACTCCAAGACCAGCGATGTATTCACTCCAAGATGACAGAACTCCACAGGCACTGAAGTTCAGCATGTTGTTTGCAAACTTTTTGTACACTATTTTGACTATGACTATATAAGTCATATAACATAAGAACAACATAAGAAGGACATGGATGTGTTGGAGCGGGTCCAGAGGAGGGCCATGAAGATGATCAGAGGGTTGGAGTACCTCTCCTACGAGGACAGGCTGAGGGAGTTGGGGCTGTTCAGCCTGGACAAGAGAAGGCTGTGGGGTGACCTTACAGCAGCCTTCCAGTACCTGAAGGGGGCCTACAGGAAGGATGGAGAGAGGCTTTTCACGAGGGTGTGTAGTGATAGGACAAGGGGGAATGGCTGTAAACTAAAAGAGTGCAGATTTAGATTAGATATAAGAAAGAAATTCTTCACCATAAGGGTGGTGAAACACTGGCACAGGTTGCCTAGAGAAGCTGTGGCTGTCCCCTCCCTGGCAGTATTCAAGGCCAGGCTGGATGGGGCTCTGAGCGACCTGGTCTAGTGGAAGATGTCCCTGCTCAGGGCAGGGGGGTTGGAACCAGATGATCTTTAAGGTCCCTTCCAACGCAAACCATTCTATGATTCTATGATTCTATATCACAAGGCGGACTTTTTTGGGGTGGGTGTGTGTAGGTTTTTCAAACCTTAATCTACCAGAAACCAAGCGAAAAGGACAAAAAGCTCTACTACAATGTGTCAATGCTCATTTGGGACAAGTTTAACAAGCTTTTAAGCAGAAATGATGGAACATGGCAGCAAATGCTGAGGGAGGATAGAGAAACTGGAAATGCTGGCGGCAGGGAAAGGGAAGGGAGCAGTGGGAGCACTGGTGTTGCCAAAAGAAAATGGCTAGGAGAAACCGAGACAAACAAGCATCATCACCACAGGCAGCAACCAACAGGACTCACAAGCTAGGGAAAAGATGTATTCCAGTGAGTCTTTAACAGGGACATGGGATTTGCTATATAACTTAATGTAGAGATTATTCTATCATTTGGTTAGTCTGCGATATGTGGATGCCTAATGATGACGTGGCTGTAGCAGGAGTCTGAACAAATGGGGTATGGAAGAAACCAATTAGCCAAAACATAAGTCTTTTCATACAGACACACACAGTACCTGTCTCGCTCACCTTGAAAGCATCTTAGTCCTTCCAATGTATCTTGGGGGACTGCAATGGTATGATGTTCTACAGAAGTCAATTTAAAAAGTTTAGGTGTTGTTATCTGTATTTGACAGGTAGTGTTCAAGTGCTAAACAGCATTAACGCTGATGTTCAAATGTGACAGACTATGGGATTTTTATGCAGTAACTGGAAACCTTGCAACATGGAAGTCAATAGAAAGAATTCAAGGCAACTGTAACCTCTTTTCCTAAAAAAAATGAAATGTGGTTCTTCACAGGTCAGACAGACAGGTTGTGAAGCACAGCAACTTACACTTATTGGACTCAACTCAGTTTCCTAATCAAAACAGGTAAAAGTGGAAATCTAGTTAAAAGCTAGAGAAAGATAAGACCTTCCAAAAACTAGCAGACAGCAACAGAACCCTTTACCAGCATTTCCAAAACAAACATACAGATTTGCAGAGTTTCACAGGTGACAAAACAGAATGACTGTAAGCAGGTCTCTAAAGAGGCTAAAATAAGTAACTAATTACAAATAAATTGCTAAAATTTTTAATAGTGTTCTCAAGTTTAAAAAATGGATCTAATTGCATGGCCATGGCACACCCTTTCTTGTCTGACGGAAAAGAAAATAGAACCTTACATGGCCAAGGGTATGTCAGGAGCCCTTTTATGGTGTATAACAACAACTTTATTGAAGGTGCATCCACAAGCAATACATCTTTTCACAGTAAGTCAATAGATGGTGCTCTTTAGCTGTATAATTAGATAGTTCTGAGCTAAATACTCAGCTTATGTGGACCTACTGCCATAGGTGTCTGTCAAAAAGATGATTTAGACCACTCCATAATCTCATCCATTACTTTGTTATCAACTTCTCACAACAAGGGTGGTAAGATTAAGACAAATCTCTATAAACAGGACAGGTAACACGTAGATCAAAATACTATTGTTTCGAGTTCTATTTAAGTGCTTGGAGTGGTGTATTTATCTAAGAAGCACAAATTAGTATTATGATCCAGCTGTTATATGAGTTATTCATTAACACAGAAATAAGAAGTGAGTTTCAGATGACTCCAGGTACTTAGGTTAAATTGTATGCCAAGATTATACTAATTCATTATTGCTGCTTCCAAGTCACTCTCATATTCACATACATTTTTACGGCCATTCACTAGGATATTGAGGAGATTTATAAGGAAGTCAGAATAATCTTAAAGGTATTTTTAAATAGTATTAGGAAATTGATGTGGACTAAAAAGTATGAAGTGTAGTTCATTCTCTTATATTGGCAAATACTGACAAAAATTTAAGGATAATAATTTTAGGTTTAAATGGAAGCACAGTCAGGTAATATTATTATTGTAAGGCAAAAGAGGACAAAATTAATTTTAGCAAAAAGTATGTTCAATATTAAGATTCCAAGTCAAAAACTAACAATTGCAGAAATATTCTTAGGATCATAGTCATCTTTCATGTATAGTGTAATAGTCTAAGATAATGTTTTTGTCAAATAAATTTTTAATCTTGCAAAAATTATGGCAAAGCCACATCTACAGGAAAAAGCCTGAGTCGGGCCTATCTACACCCAGGTGAATTGCCGAGCTTTACCTAATCTGCAAATAATAAAATACTCAATTCAAATTTTTAAAAAAAGACAAAACAAAAAGCACCCAAACCAAAACACCACCTGAGTCTCAAGGAGGAGTCTTGGGAAAGACTCGTTAAGAGATTTTCTAAAGGATGCTTTGCCCAAGTGATATATTCCTGATTTTATTTCAAAACCATGTTCATTCAGCCTGGGTTTTTAAGATACTTTTTAACACTATCTCTAGATCCAACCTTGATTTACGTTTAAGTACTATATAACAGAAGCTGAAGTCTAAAGGGACATGTTTGGAAGTATTTTAAAAGCTATATTTAATGTTCAGACATTATGCAAAACCGTCTCTTGTTTTTGTTCTAATAATTAGTTACAGAGGAACCCTTCAGACTCAAAAAATACAGCCATTTGGTGGACATGGAGATAGACTCCAGACACAGGAATGAGGCAGTCTTTCGGTTATGCTCTCAGAAGTACTGTTCTTGGCACGGCGAGAAACACCTTACCAACTCCAGATAAACACGTTTTACATCTAAAACTCCTTTATGTAACAGCAAATTAAGCAAGTGATTCAAATTCAAAAAGGTTTCTTTCATGTACAGTCTAACTAATAATACTTCTACTTCCTCCGCAGATTAAAAAGCCTGTTCTGCCTGCTTCGCATTAATTTTGAAAACAGTGATGTTCATCTTTTTAAGCCCGTTGACACTCCCATTGATTCAAAGGAGGATTAAAAATGTGGTTGCCTATATGTGCACATCCATTCAAGATCCAGAGCTACATAACTTCTTTCTAATTAGGGAAAAAAAATAAAAAACAAACTTGAATAACTTTCGACACTCTAATTGTATCAGGGACACAAAATAAACATTGAGGTAATGTCACTTGAATCTTTTATAAACTAATTCCATTAGGATGGACTGTATGAATGATTTTCAAATAATCTTTTAAGAATATGAAAAGGTGAACAAATCTCTTCTTCCTTTTCACTGCATTGGAAGCGTGACCTGGACAGGCTGGAAAGTTGGGCAGAGAGGAACCTGATGAGGTTTAACAAAGGCAAATGCAGGGTCCTGCACCTGGGCAGGAACAATCCCATGCATCAGTACAGGCTCAGGGCAGACCTACTGGAGAGCAGCTCTGTGAAGAGGGACCTGGGTGTCCTGGTGGACGACAAGATGACCACGAACCAGCAGTGTGCCCTGGCTGCCAAGAAGGCCAATGGGATCCTGGGATGCATCAAGAAGAGTGTGGCCAGTAGGTTGAGGGACGTTCTCCTTCCCCTCTACTCTGCCCTAGTGAGGCCCCATCTGGAGTACTCTGTCCAGTTCTGGGCTCCCCACTTCAAGAAAGATGAAGAGCTACTGGAGAGAGTCCAGCG
>Ga0065711_1052229_pt1 | contig 10052 bp, 5 predicted proteins | sample Hoacrofraction12_FD_59098 | JGI IMG/M metagenome (GOLD analysis project Ga0065711, IMG submission 59098) | Hoatzin crop microbial communities from Cojedes, Venezuela - Epithelial fraction 12 v2 (version 2) | ecosystem: Host-associated > Birds > Digestive system > Esophagus > Crop | place...
GCGGGGGGGGGGGGTTGGACTACAGAACCTTTAAAGGTCCCTTCCAACCCAGGCCATTCTATGATGCTATGATTTGGCTATTTGAAAGATGCAACCGTAAGGAATTACTTTATCATTAAAGGAAAATGTGTAAATGCAATTAATCTCACCTTATTAATTTCTCCATGCTCTCATCTTTGGGAATGGAGTCTACTCACTTCAGCCTAAACTCTCTAGGTACGTGCTCAACCCATTCTGATTTTAGATGCTGAAGTAGCATGGTAATATGGGCTCTGGTGTTCCAGTAGCCATTTAGAGTCCTGCAGTGAATGATATGAAAAACAAAAATCAAATCAATAGTAAATGTACACTAACAGGAAAGTCAGGGTCACTGAAAAGTCTCTTCTACTGCTGTGCTGAGAGGTTCTTCGGTACCAAACTCCAGAATTTGTTTCAGTCCCGGTTTGTTATCATTGCTTGTCCTGACTGTTCTGTATGCACAAATTAACCTGCTTACAAGTGACTATGGTTTCAGCAAAGTGAAGGAAAAGGCCTTAGTAACTTCACCACATTCATAAAAACATAGATTCCCTCTTAGAAGAAAACTCATTAGCCATGGGGAATGAAGTTTTGCTACAGCACAGGTAGGTGCTACAAGAGGACTCTTCCCAGCAAGGGTAAGCGCCCAGAGGAGAGAGCAGCACAGCAGGGCAATCAGCAAGTGGGTTTCTGATCTGGCTGAGAGAAATTGCTGCTCTCCAAGTGCAGAGAAGTATCTAGTTTCTTTTTTTGCTATGGCCAAATTGGGAAGGTAAGCCAAGGGACTCTGCAGCTGGGAGTGAAGACAGTGGCACGCAGTCGGGCGCATCACCACGTCCTGGGACGCACAGTGCCTGAGAGCTGGTTCCTGAGAAGGGATCGTTATCACACACGCTATTCCTTGCCCTACAACTTTTAGCTGACTCTAGTGGAAAGTCCTCAATCCAAAAAAAAAAAACCTTTGTTCTGTAAAGGTACTGAGAAACTCCAGGTCCAGGCAGGAAAGTTAAATGAGTAGAGACATGCCCAGAAGTGTCTGTAATTCCTGGTTAAAACCAAGGCCACAGCACAGCCTCCTATCTCTTTTTGTACTAACTGCATTTAGTAGTTGTTCACTGTACTGATGCCAACACAGCACCCACCTAGAGCTCTCCTCTTGCCCTACCCAGTTCTGATCGCTCCCCTAGAGCAAAGCAGTTCTCAGCTACCTTCTCCCTGTCATCAACCGTGTTGCCGAGGGAAAGACTGCAGCTCTGACGGCTCTCAAGCAGGTAAACTGAGCCTGCGGTAATCCCGAACACCTGCGACGAGAAGCACGGCTCTGCCATGGAGACTGACGGCTTTGAGAGCAGGGAAGGACAGGAAGTCAGACGGACGGACGTGCCTTGTGTTGTGTGGCCCTGCCAGGGCTGCAGCCTAATTGGATTTCACAAACGTGACTTCTGTGTCCCCTGATCACAACACCAAATTAAACCTCAAGAAGTTTCGAATAAATCCCTACCTGAAAGTTTGCCTCAAAAAGTAAATTATGATAATCTCATTTCAGATTCTCCTCTGCCCCAGAAGGGGAGCAAAATGAAAACTTCAAAACTATAGCTTTAAAACAAATAAGAAGCAAAGGACGACCAGAAGATCTTCTGAATTCATGAGTGCACTGAATAAAACCAGTCATGTGATAATGATGGGATTTTCTAGAACACCTTTTAGGCATGCAATTTCTGTATTAAATCTATTCAGACATCCCTAGAACATCTGTTTCTTCTGTAACAGCCACTTTTTAAAGTGCATTGACAGCTACAGATAAAAGCATGGTAATTGCTAGTAGTGACTACTGCCTAAGAAGAGCTTTTCTTGAAAGTTAACCCGTCAAGATTTTTAACACTATCGCACATGTACATGCAGATTCTGGATAAACGCCTCAGCCGTGATAGCCCTGTGCCGGTTCACACAGTTTTGGGAGGCGGGGGACATGTTAAAATCACAGATAACTGGGACTCAAACAGGCTGAAGCCTCTCTTGAACCCAGATGACAAGTGGGCTGCTGTCTGGAGTCGAGGTAGGAGGGGGAGCAGAGCTCTCCCTCCAGGGCTGCCTGTTCCCTCCGATTTGCTGTTAACGTGGCCCAAAATCTGTCGGAGCTGCTGCAGCACAGCGGCGCGATGGGCTGCTCCGCCTCCCTGCTAGAATACTGGGGAGCCCAGAAAGAAAGGAGCCAATTACGGCTACTGCCCGGGAAGGTCCACAGCTCTACAGCAACAGGCGTCCAGGCTGCTTTTCATCTAGCTCCCTCTTTCCCTATGTTTATTCATGCGTCGGGGTGCAGAGAAGATGAAAAGGCTGCTAGCAGACTTCTCCCTGGAGTCACCACTTGCAATGGTACCGCAGTTCCGGGGAAGCCTCGCCTGCTCTCCGAGCAAGGCTGGTACTCATGGGAACGCCAGAGTTCCTCTGTAGTTCCCAAGGCAAGCAAACATTATCCTTATCGTCCGAGCACTGAGGCACAGGGAGAAGTCACTAAACCTAGTCTACATTGGTAAGGTCCCAGAGCTAGCAGGGAAATTTTTCCTCTCTTGAAAAACACAACTCAACATTGCGCTATTGCGATGGATTTGCTTGGTGCCAGGCTGTTCTTCTGGTCTTTACGGCAGCCACATGAACAGCTGTAAAACAGTACCTAAAAACCAAGTGACAGGGCAACGTGGACTGCTTTCACACAGAGCTCTAGCAGAGCAAAATTCTGCTACAGAAAACCTGGCTGACACCTTTGTTTGCAACAAGAAGTGGCAGGTATTGGAGCAGAAAATAAAACCCATGCCTGAATGCAAGGAAAGAGCCTTCGGGGAGGCACCAGCTCGGAACAGCTCCCGCCGTCCTCAGCCACCCCCTCGCTCGGTGAGTGGGGATGGCCAGGGACAGGCGGTCAGGGTGCCCGGTTCTCCACACACAGCATCCCCCCACTGAGGAACAGCAGTTACTCCCCTGGAGCACCTACTACCTGGGAAAAAAGCTAACTCAGGCTGATTTTTTCAATTTCGAGGGGAACTGTTATAAATATTGAAAAGAAATCACAGCTCCTGTTATCTATTACACAAATGGAAAGCTGAATTTTTTTCTCAGTTGATTTGCAAACTCTCATTAACTCTGTCTGTGCTGATGCCTTACCATGAGGGTGTCTCCGTGCTGAAATGTGTATTCTCTAAATGAACCAAAAGCGGAATATTTTGTGTCTGTAACGGCAATGTGTGTTAGAGCTATAAAATCCTCTCCCTTGAATTCATGTATATTTTATTTTTTGTTAAAATTTTCAAGCACCTTCAGATGACAGCAGATCTTACATTTGCAATAAAGCCTTTTCAGAAAAAACAGTGGCATGGACCCTTCTGACCCTTATTCCAGAAATGCAATGTTTCCACAGATTTCTTAGATTTTAAAAACCAGTCTATGTGGCAGTGAGGTACAGCATCTGAGAGATTTCAACAGCCTAGGCAGAGTGAATCGTTCTGGTAGAGATTACTCATGAGCTACTAATTTCAGCACAATCTTAGCGTCCAGCTCTGGAGCCCTCAGCACAGGACAGACCTGGAGCTGTTGGAGCAAGGCCAGAGGAGGCCCCAGCAATGATCCGAGGGCTGGAACCCCCCTCATGGGGGGAAAGGCTGGGAGAGCTGGGGCTGCTCAGCCTGGAGAAGAGAAGGCTGCGGGGAGATCTTAGACCAGCCTGCCAGTACCTGAAGCAGGCTACAAGAAAGCTGGAGAGGGACTTTTTACAAGACAAGGGGTGATGACTTTAAACTGAAAGAAGGTACATTTAGACTAGCTATAAGGAAGGAATTCTTCCCTATGAGGCTGGTGAGGCCCTGGCCCAGGCTGCCCAGAGAAGCTGTGGCTGCCCCCTCCCTGGCAGGGCCAGGTTGGACGGGGCTTTGAGCAGCCTGGGCTGGTGGAAGGGGTCCCTGCCCGTGGCAGGGGGTTGGAACTCGATAATCTTTAAAGTCCCTTCCAACCCAAACCACTCTGTGACTCTATGATAATAAAGCCTTTGACTGACTTCAGAAGGACCCCAGTGCAACTCATAAGTAAACTAGTCTCACCTACCAGTAACCCAGAGTAACCAAGGTGTTTCCTTGCAGGATGGGATCTCACACAGGTTCCTTGTCCAAGCCAGACTGGACCTGCAGGGTGCCTTTACCTCCCCCGATGCACTGGGGAGGGTGCGGCTCTCGACAAGCATTCAGCACCCACCAGGATCAAACCCTCAGCACCTAACTGGGATCTAGGCAGTTCAGATTTCTTGCGATGAGCACTCCTTAGGCTGTTTGTCTGTGCTAGCAAAGTGCAGAAATCTGCAATAACCGAGATCAATACCGACTCTGTTACCAAGCAGATGCTGCCTCCCAACCTCTGAGCAGCTCATTAACAGGGCTTGAGAGAGCAAGAAGAGGCTATTACTGCGAGGTTCAGAGAAAGAGAGTGTACTGCTACCGGACTTATTGCTGGAAACAAGTAACCGGCTGCCGTGTACAAGACGCTTCCAATCTGCCAATGTCATAATAGACCTCATTACCTTATTTATACGTGAAATCATATCGCTAACTCCTGCAAATATCCACCTGGGATACAGATGTTACTCTCTTAAGGTCCTCCTGCCTGCCCCTACAAGAAACAGGGACAAACAACGAGACAGGCAACACTGACAGAAACTGAGTGGCTTGTCCACGGTCACAAATTAGGTGATGGCAGAGGCTGGAGAGATGAGCAGTGGTCACCAGCCTGGTGCTTTAACCCCTGTACTGAACTGTCTTGATAACTGAAGGCTGCAGATCAGGTGTAAAGGTTTCAGTTAGAAGAAAATGTTATTCTTCAAATAGAGTATTAAAAAAAACAGTTCAGAACTTTTCCACCTGATAACACATGGAAGATCATTTCCAGTGACGAAAACTCCTGGACCACATGTATGATAAACAGCAGATTTAGTTCTGCACCTTTCAGTGCTATTGCACGACTCTTCCCACCCAGCTGGGACCTCAGTCTTGAGATGCCTCGTAGCTTAAAACCCAAATATAAGGGATTGCAAACAGACCGAGAGCGAATACATTTCTCAGACCCACGACCACGAGCACAGGGTGCAGACAGCTGTGAGAACCCCGCACTCTGGTATCTCCGGGGTGCCTGGGTCTAATGCCTGCTGCTGAAGGACCTTCACATAACAAGGCAATATGGCCCTGCTTGGAGAAGGGACAGCTTTTCCAAGGAAGAACTCACAGAATATAGCAGTTGACAAGTCAGTTAGATAACAAAAAAGATACAGTGATAGTGCTGGATGTCTGAGCAAAGTATCAGAGGAATGTTCTACAAAGCTTGTCTAAAAGTCTACAGCAGCTGCAGTTTTGTTTCTGCTCTGTGGAAGCTTCTTGGCTGTAGAGGCCTTTCAGTGCAAGGAAGGAGTGTCCCAAGGCGCAAAACAACCATTTGGTTGTACAAGTGCAAAATATTGTGAGAAGCTGATCGTACTTAATGGAGTTAGCGGATGAAATGCTGTATCCATGGTATCTAGCGAGGTGACTCATGTCACTGCTATAAATACTAACTTACTTGCAAAGAATATAGTCTAGTAAAATCTGCATTGGTACTGCATTTGCACAACAAAATTGTACTGAGGTTCCACTTCTTTGAATGTTAATAGTGTATCTCTGAGGATGAGATACTGGTGGAAAACAGCTGAGGCCCAAGGAGAAGCCGTGCTCCACATGCTCTGCCTCTGCTCTTCTCAGCTGACGGCATGAAGGACAGCCCAGCAGGCAGCCTTCCCCAGGCCCAGCGTATCATCAAGCATGACTACAAGTGCATCAAATTGGGGAGGAAACATCTCTGTGTACACCTTCAGGAGCTTAATGCAGTAACTGTAATCCAAATGTTTGCTTCACACAGAAACAAGCCACTGGCTCCTCTCTGATGCTGCTAATGCTTTCAGCCATTAAGAATACGGATGCCACCTGGACAGCAAGGGAGCTGCAAATGGGATAACCATTAAATAGCTGCATGCCATCTTACTTGGATCTTTCCTGGGAAGCAAAAACACTGCAGAAGAATATCTGAAAGTTCCTAGAAGAAACAACAGACTTCATAAGGTAAAGACATCAGGCAGAGCTTCACTGGCAATCTGGAATTCGCATTAGCAAATAGCTTTGGATGTTTGCACTTGGAGACAAGACTGTAACTTGCCTCCCTAGGAAAAAAGGAAAAATAAGAATAAAAGGCAGCCTCTCCAGACTGACAGCAGTGCCGTTTGCTTCTGAGCTGAGGAGCTCAGTGCCACCAAAGTGAATGCAAAGGTGTCTGTGGATTTCAGAACAAGCTGCTCGCCCAGCTAATTTAATGAGCGTAGAGACGCGCTCCCTCTCCTTTTCTGGCTAAATGTTGAGGGACTCGAGTAAATCAGTGGGGAAGAGAGGACTGTATTCGTGGCTGCTCTGCAATCAGAGGTCTGAGGTGCAAGTAGTATAAATGGGACCTTTTAAAATAATATACGGAATTCCTAATGATTTTTACGAGATACAAATAACTTTCTCATTACAAGAACTTCCTTCTCTCCCCTTGTTTAAGTATTCCCTAGCTCAGTGAAGGTGGAAAAAAAGTTGAAAATCTGAGTTGGTTCAACACTACAAGGCTTTGAAAAAAATATCGATAGACAAGCGCTTCTCCTCTTCTCCTCCATCCAGAGCCACAACACAGCTGAAATTCGGCAGCTTTGGTAGTTATTTGCATGTGTTATTGTGTGCCTTGAGATTCTGATAAAATGCAAAGATCATCAAATTGGAATCTCATTACTATGTACCTTTTGTAAGATTAGTAATTTCATAGTATATTAATTTTTTCCTAGATTTGTTTAAATGCGTTAACAGCACTTGATTTAAGAGACAAGCATGGGCAGATAGTGTTCCAACATAGCTGTGAACATCTGTTCCGAGTTACCAAAATTCCAGCTGAAAAACAAATATTTCCACTATAAGTCAACCAAAACGTTATCCTGAGTGTTGTAACAGATGCAAAATGACTCTGGCTCCCTCTGCCCTGTGGTTTGGCTCTTCCCTTAAAATTGCTCTGAATATATTTATTTACATGCTTTAAGAAATACACATTTGCAATGGCTATTATTTAGAATATGTCTGATGTTAGTTCAAAGCTAATGGTCAGTTGATCAAGTATCTCATTAACTACAGATGCTATCAATTAACATGAGCTCTAGTTACAGCTTCGCAGATAAACCTGGCCTAGAGCAACACTTAGAAGTCCTGCTCAAGCATTCTGAATGCTTCAACCCAGCGCTACTAGAAATGACAACGTGGAGTCTGTGCAAAGAGGAGTATTGGATTGGGGGTGTCTTTTCTTTCTGGTCTGCTTTGGTGGATTTTTTTACCCCTATTGTTGCTACTACTATTCATCTTCAGTTACATGAGCTAAATGAATCAGAAGAGATATTGTTTTAGCTGGCATAAAGAAATGAGGTTTGTTTACTAAACATGAAATTTGGAAGAAGGCTTTGCAAGAGACCTCCTGGTTAATGGTGGCAGTAGGTGAATGAAATAGTTTGAGGCAGAAGCTGCAATTCTGTGCTTTGGGGTGTTTAGCTGCATCTGAGCAACTCTCCTATTTTGACATACTCCATATGTAACAGATAAGCCAGAGAAGGAAAAAACTGAACTGCAGTACCATAAATAACAACAAAATCTTGCAGGGGGGAAAGAGAAAAGTCCTTCTGGTTTATCCCCCGTTGCGCAAAATACACTTGGAGGGAAGAAACAATGCTGTGCTTTGAGGATGACGTTTTGTAGTTGCTAATCATTTTCTGTCTTCAATGCTTGGAGAAAAACAGTGTGTGTGTAGACTAAATACAACTGTGCCTTTTGTGATGGTTGGGAAATGGGAGCTGCAGGCGAGTTACCCAGCCCACAAAGTACCAGGGACGCGTGGTCCGTCGGAAGACGCGGTGATGGCAAGCGGAGCACTCAGGGGAAGTCAAAGGGCCCAGGTCCCGCTGTCGCAACGGCAGCAGCAGGTGTTGGGCTGGCGTTTTCAGGAGTCTGTGTCAAAGGGAATGGAGATCATCCGGGCGGTCAGCCATAAGCACCTGCATTATTCCCCTTCAGAGATGTCGAAGTTGTTATCAAAGTCTAGGAGCACATTTTCTAAAGGCGATTTGTTCATTCAAGCATAACAGTTAAAAAAAATAAAAGCTGCATATAATTAAAACAGCATAAGAATGTGTGTTTTGTTCAATATTTCTATTTGTAAAGAGACTGAAACGCATTCTATATGCAGTAGACTGCATCCCCTTCATGGCATTCTACATTTGCATTATATATTGTTAATTAGACCTAATTTAGGCCTCAAAAAGAAAACTCTCATTAAAATTCTGATTAGTGATGTTGGCAAGCAGCCATCTAAAAAGTCTCTATTTCTTCCTTTGATAAGTTTGAAACTGCTGTAACAAACAGCAAGAATAAGATCACAGCCGCCTTTCTCATGCCAATCAACGTAATATATTCTCGAGGTCAAAGCCATTTAAGGGAAAATACAGGAGGAGGAGGACATCTCTGTTTCCTTGCACACATGCTGTCAGATGGCTATAGAAAACTGTAAATATGTTTATGCCCTTTGGTGGTTTAGGGGAGAAAAAAAAACCCACCAAAACTGAAAAAACTGCCTATGAAAATGGTAGTTGTGAGCCTTCAAAAACAACTTACTGTGCAAGGCAACTAATTAAAGAAAAATTTTTAAAGGCTTTAAAAATGAACAGGAATAAAAATAATACAAAGCTGGTTTAATATTAAACTAGCTATGTCTGTTGTCTTCAGTATAACTTTCTGCCTGATGCTTTCAATATAGCTTACAGTCTAAATGCCTGGCCAGGAAAACCTATAGACAAGAATATCTTTAGTCCAACTACAGCCAACTATGCACTGCAGATCAGGGCAGATAACTTTAAAATAAAATATGACATTAAAAAATAAGTCAAAGGCAGAATAAAGCAAGAAATAATAGCAATGTTTCTATGCTTCCTTGTGTCCACATGTATATCGCAGTGTTATTATGATACAGCTGCCAGCTATCATTGTATTCATTTCAATTAACTTCCAACGCATAAAAACAACTTTACAAAGCTGACAGCACAAAGCTGAACACTGTTTGAAATGGCAAATATTATGCATCTCTTTTAGCGTACATCTTTTCTGTATGCATCTGTCCTTGTAGGAGACGTTAGCAATTAGTCTACTGTTTCCGAAGATAAAACGAGGAGCAGGACTTGTGCAGAGCTGCTGACTCCAGCAGAAAGAAGAGGTAGGAGGACTCATGGTCTGAATGCTCTGAATCTGTTCCTTTCCCTCGAGCACAATCCCCAGTGTGCAGCTGCTCCATCCTGCGTCACAGCTCGCGGTGGCCCTGGACACCGGTAAGACAAAGCCAACGCACGATCATGGGGAAACACTTCCTTCTCCTGTTGATAGACCCAGCAGAGCCATACGGCTCAAATCCAGCTTTGGGATGCTCTGTATCAGTAAAACTGCTTCTATGTTTGAATAGACATTAAAAAAAAAAAATCCGAGTTACTAAAACTTTATTTTTTCAAGCCCTTTTAAACTAATCTTCAGAGATCTAATCAGACTTTCTGTATCAATAAAGTAGGGAGATACATGCACGGAATCCAGGGTACATTTGCTTCTTAAGACAGCGTTCTTTGTTACTGTCTCTATGTTGCATTACGATATTTGCATAAGCAGGTTTGCAAAAACCTGGGAAGCCTGGCACGCTGATATTTAACATATTCAATGTGCATATTCTAATACTGAGATAGCAACCAGTTTCCAAATGAAATTTCTGATGAGAGGTTTAAACAGAATAAAACGGGCCGTAAGAGTTCAGCAGAATCCCCCTGGCTGGGCTAACGCAGGGTGCTGCAGGCTGGCGTTAGTATTGGGAATCTGTTCTGCTGCTCTATATAGCTGAAAGTGGGAGTACATTAAAACAAGGGGGGG
>Ga0065711_1010967_pt1 | contig 10051 bp, 8 predicted proteins | sample Hoacrofraction12_FD_59098 | JGI IMG/M metagenome (GOLD analysis project Ga0065711, IMG submission 59098) | Hoatzin crop microbial communities from Cojedes, Venezuela - Epithelial fraction 12 v2 (version 2) | ecosystem: Host-associated > Birds > Digestive system > Esophagus > Crop | place...
GGGGGGGGGGGGGGACACAGACCTGTGGGGAAGGGGGTGGAGAGGTCCGCGGCCCTGTGTCGGCCTGTGCGGATGGCGTGTGCCTTCGGGCATGACTGGACTGCCTGTTGCTATGCAGCCCACGGAGCGGAAAGGGAAGGTAAAACAATGTATAGAATTTCTTATTTCTCAGCATGCGCAGGGAAGCACAGTAAACAGTAACGCAAGCACAAGCCCAGGCTGATTTTTCACAGCGTGTGGCAAAGTCAAGGCCGGCGGGCCTGGCGGGGCCTGGCGGGACCTGGCGGGGCCTGGCGGGGCCTGGCGGGGCCTGGCGGGGCCTGGCGGGGCCGGCAGTCTTCCGCGGGGCAGAGAGATGGCCGTAGCGTCAGTGGCCGGGTCTGGGGAGGGAGGGAGAGAGACCGTGCGCTAAATAAAAGCCTGATCATGGGTGTGCATAGCTAAGACATAAATGCTGCTGACGGGCAAACCAGGTCGGCTCTGGCCGCGGTACAGTGCTGTGGTGCGGAGGTGCTGTGTTTTCAGGCTTTGCTGGAATAACGGCTCTTTCTCTGGTCTAGTTGTAGCTGGATCGTGCTGTAGCTGCATGCAGCTATGTTATCAGCTATTTAGGGAAACTTTTAAGCCCAAAACACTCTTCTAAATTATGATCACAGTGAATCTGGAAGCATCGTCTGCATACACCTCTTCCATTCCAAATCCCCTCTGTTAGGAATTTGCTGTGAGAAAAACTGGGCAACTGTTACTTGTAATGATGTGTTTGCACAGCTCTCAATGCTTTCTGCTTGAAATAAACATTCATACCCTGTTTGTTTAACTCTGAGTGGGAGAATTTTCACAAAATTAGAGGTCTGCCTTTTAAGAATATGCCCACGCAGCTGTTATGTGGCCCTTCCTGGACTTCCCTGGAGTGCCCAGAGAGGAACCTGGAAGCTGCCCGAGGTCCCACCACCGGGCTAACCCCTGTGCTGACTGATGCAGTGTAGCTCACGGTCACCGGGGCTCCACAGCTGCAGAGCAACGACCGAAATGCAGCCTGGATTTTCGCTGCTGGTGAACTTAGGCAAAAGCAACAAAGATGTGCTCACTAAGCAGTTTCTGGGTGGTGATACAATCAGATGCAAGTATTACAAATACAGAAATTTCAAAAGAGGGTTTGTTTATGTTTGTCCCTATATTAACTGTCACTAATTTATTGTGGGATGTTTGGGGCTGTCCTCGTTTTGGCTAGGATAATTTTTTTGTCCCAGGAGCTGCTGAGTTGTGGGTTTGGTAGGAGAAGAATGTTGATAACACTGATGTTTTCAGTTGTTCCTATGAAATCAAGGACTTTTTCTGGTTTCTCACATTCAGCTAATGAGCAGGTGGGCAGGAGCTGGGAGGGGCACAGCCAAGCGGCTCGCTGAGCTGGCCAAAGGAAATATTCCATACCATAGGCATCACGCTTGGATTTTGAATGGGGGTGGGCTGGGGGGCAGGAGGATCTCTGCTCTTCTCATTTCCGTGAGTTCGAATCCTCTTGTTTCCAGGATTTTTAACTTATTTTGGAAATTTGGGATTTGGGGGTTCAGCGGTCGCTGCTCAGGGACTGGCCACAAATCAGTCATCAGGTGGTGAGAAAAATTATGTTGTATATGGCTTGTTTTGTATATTAATTATTACCATTATTATTATAATTGTTAGTATTATTAATAGTAGTATTTCTTTTGTTGCTTTATCAAACTGTCTTTATCTCAACCCACGAGTTTCCCCTTGTGTCCATTGCTCCTCCCCATCCCAGTGGGGAGAAGGAGAGGGGTGAGCGAGCGGCTGTCAGGTCGTGGCTGCCGGGTTAAACTACAACAGGTGCTTTCCAGTGGTGTTATGCTGAACTGAGGTGAAGGTTTTATTTCCATGTGTTTCAGTATTTCCAGCAGTTAAACAGCAGTATTGTATTCTCACTGGAATGAGTATTGCAAATTTTGGAAAATACTACAAGGTCAAAATGAAAGCTCACATGAGAATTGAATATTTATTCTTGGTTTTACTCCTGTGCTTGTGCAAAATTTAGGAATAAAACTGATTCATTTCTCACTGCTTTTTTTTTTGTTGGCAAAAAGTTCCGATTGATTTCAGGTTTTGTTTTCATAGGTGTTGGAAGTGGCATGGTTTATCTGCCTGCGGTGGTCATGGTAGGGCAGTACTTTCAGAAGAGAAGAGCGCTTGCGCAAGGGCTCAGTACCACGGGAACAGGGTTTGGAGCTTTCCTGATGACTGCCTTACTGAAGTACCTCTGCACCGAGTTCGGGTGGAGGAACGCCATGTTCATCCAGGGCGCCATCTCCCTGAACCTTTGCGTCTGCGGGGCACTTATGAGACCCCTCTCTCCCAAAGACATTGTTAGTGAAAAATGTGTTGTGAGAAGTCGTAGTGAAGACAATCAGGCAAAAGCTCTGTCTTGTTCTGCAGAGACTATAAAATCTAATGGAGTCCTTAGTGAAGAACTGGAAAAAAAAGAAGACCCGACAAATGAAGAAGTGCTTGACAGTGTTCCGCGCGTAGAAATGGGAGGTAAATCTAGAAGCGGAAGGAGTATGTACGGACTGCGTGTTCTTAAGGCAGTGAGCCAGCTGACAGTTACAGTCAGGAAGGGCTTTGCGATATGGTACTCCAGCTACTTTGGAGCTGCATCACTGTTTACCAATAGAGTATTTGTGGCCTTTATAATTTGGGCTTTGTTTGCCTATAGCAGCTTTGTTATTCCCTTCATTCATCTTCCAGAAATAGTCAAGCAGTACAACTTATCTAGTCAGAACAATATATTCCCTTTGACATCCATTATAGCCATTGTTCATATTTTTGGTAAAGTGATCCTTGGAATCATCTCTGATCTCCCCTGCATCAGCACGTGGAATGTCTTCCTCATGGCTAACTTTACCCTGGTCACCTGCATTCTTACTTTGCCACTAATGCAAACNTACGTTAGCCTGGCTGTGATTTGTGCTCTAGTAGGATTTTCTAGCGGCTATTTTTCTCTAATGCCTGTTGTGACTGAAGATTTAGTTGGAACTAAACACCTTGCCAATGCCTACGGCATCATCATTTGTGCCAACGGGATATCTGCATTGCTTGGACCACCCTTTGCAGGTAAAAGTTCAAATCTCTAACCAACAGATGTTTGTGTCATAGTTGAGTGACTTATTGTATTATTAAGATTTCTTACATTTTGAGCACGTGTAGTTAACTAAATCACCGCTGCTCCCGAATGGACCGTAACATCCAGCTTTACATTGTACAAATTTACAGATCCCACCTGCTAGGTGCCAGCTCACTCTTCCCACAAATGACCATACTTGCAATAACCCCAAATCTATTGCAAGCTATCCTTTCAATGGTATGTTTCCTTACACTTTTTGAAAATGGAGAGGTTTCACCTATTTTCATGTGTTTTTTGTAGTATATGCACTATATATACTCGTGCCTCTAGATGAAGAAAGGATGAGCGGTTTTCAGGTAGGCAGGTGGCTGTACTGTACCTGTTACCCCCAAGAACTGTGAGGTGTGTCTGGGTGTCACCACGCTAAGCTGCCAACAGATGTGTTGATGCAACTAACTTGGCTTTGCCTTCCTTCAGCCAGAAATACCTCCTTTGGGGACCGCACTGCTCATAATCTCTTTACGGCCATCCGCAGCAGAAGGTGGAAAAGTGTATGTTATCCCTAAAGTTACTTAGGTTTAAACAAACATCCATTATAAATTTTCTCACAGCAAGAGATGCAGAAGTAGAGGAGAGACAGGTACTGGTTGCCAATACTATAGCCAGACTACGGCCATCTTTTAGAGAGACGCGAATCAGCAGAAAGCCATGAGGAGCCTTGTGCGTAATGGCCGTGGCCAGCCAGGGCTGGCAGCAGGCTCAGCTGAAGCCGTTAGCAGCACGGGCAACCCCGAAAAGCGAGAATGCGCTCACCTTCTCTCCACACCAGTGAGTGAGCTGACACGATTTAGAAGAAAGCTCACCCAGTGCCCTTTGAGAAGCAGCAGTGTTTTACTCTGCCACGTACTCTCTCAGCACCTCTCAACCTGTGCTAAACACGTCTTTGTGTTTGGTCAGTAGCAATGAAGCAAATAGGATGCAATTAGTTGATGTAGCAAAAGCTTCTGATCTTGAGGTTACATTGCAATCATCCAGCACGACATGAAGGAATTTTGCTATTTTGGGTTCTCGAACCTTTCTGAAGTAACTTTAACGTATTTTTTTTGCAGAGGAATTAAGGCTGGAATGAGAGTCATTGCAGTACTGAGATTATGTATCTTGAAAAGTCTTCTGTCGGTGTGTGAGTCTTTGAGAAAGCTGTTGGGAACGCGTTTGCTTGCACAGGGCACAGCATCTGAACTAGCCCGGAGTATCGGGTATTTTGCAAAGAAAATAGTAGGATGGAAGAAGTAACTGGTTTGGGATTCCAAAATGTCTATTTTAAAGTCAGACATATGATAACTTATTTGCAAAATGTACAGTTTTATGGAGAAGGTTGCTTGGATGGCACATAGCTAGAGTCCCGTTTTAAGACTTCCAGGATACTTAGAGGAGGTGATAGATTTTGCACTCTTTTTGGGTTTTGGTGAAGGAACAAGAGATTTTGTTACTAGATTTCCATTTGTAGCATCTAGAGGAGGGGACAATCACCATCTCTTTTTTCAACAAAGCAGTAAATGGATTTGCCTGAAATGTCATAAGAGAAATGACTGAAATGACATAGAGAAATGTGCAGTATTTTTCATATTTCCCTGTGCAATGTACCTTGTTGTCAAGCTTTGTAATAAACATGTTTTGTCCTTATTTTGCAGGTTGGATCTATGACATCACAGATAAATATGATTTTTCTTTCTACATATCTGGCTTGCTATACATGGTGGGAATAATATTTTTACTTATACAACCTTGTATTCAAAAGAAACAACCAAGAGAAAAATCTACGGAAGAGGCACAAGTATAGAACAAATTCCAGAAGTTTTTTTACAGAACTTTTTTGTTTTCATGTTTCTCTTGTATGACAGTATGAAGCTGTTTTTCTTATGGAACCAACCACACTGAGCTGTACTTACGTGAAAAGCAAATGTGCTCCAAAATGCTAATAAATTATTAGAGATACGCTTTTTAAATGAGTTAAGATCTTTTACTTTAGAACTAACAAATACAGTGATTAAACACACCCTGCCAGTCTTTTAAAAGTGGAACAATGCTAGGAGCCTTTACCCGTGCTTCTCTTTTAGCTTTTCACCATTAACCAGTGGTGAAACTCCATTGACTGCAGTGCAGTTACTCCTGATTTTCACTAGTCCTACAAGAGAATGTGACCAGGATACAAATGATTTATAAAAGTCCTTCCTACTATGTATTCTGTGTGATAAAAGATTAGTTACTGAGTATGCGAAAATTATTGTATTTCTTACCTGGCTAGTCAAGTACTGTTGAAAAGCTTGGACAATAATTCAATTAGTGCAGTGTATTAAAATTACTATTTCTGTGATGCAAAACTGAAGAAAAGTTCTTATATTTTTCTTAAACTACTCTCTACTTCAAGGATTTTTTATTTTATTTTTTTAAAGTATGAACTGCATAATAAAGTAGCCATCCTCAATACATAGGCTGCGTTATAAATGCTGTGACACTAAATGCATCTGAAGTAAAACAAACATAAAAGCAAAACCAGACAACATATGGAAAATATTATTGTTATTCACAAACTGGAAAATGTTTCCAGAAACGGTTCGACGTTTCTGGCTGCTTTACCCGATGAGAGCTATTGTAGAACTTCGTAACGTTGCCATTGAGTCCTTCCATGGGACTTGCTTGTCAAGTAAACAGTGCTAAAGAAACAGAGCTGGGCAAAATTGGCCAAATACAGTTTTAGAAAGAGCTGGACTACAGCACACTGAATTTTATTACAATTAATTTAATAACAAAACCTGTTACATTACGATCAGCTGTGTTGCTGCTCACAATGTACACTATGAACTGTCTAAGACTGGTCACGTTTGAGATGTTTATTTGCTAGAAAATTAGGTAGTGCAAAGCATGGAAGAGCTAAAGACCATTTAAAATATTCAAATAAAGTTTCTTAAACAACATTAAGCACCTGGTAATCATTGCACAATGTTTCGTACAGTGGTACAAAACATAACTTTTTCAGCTTTGAGAGGTGAATCTGATGTTAATTTTCCTATATCAAGTAAAAGTCACTGCAGGTTTTTTCCCTGCTAGTGTTATGAAAGTATTTTCATGACAAAACATGTTCTTAGTTTAATACTGATACATGCTGCTGGAATTCTTTAAAACAATTCTTTAAAAACAATTGATACAATTGATATTGAACAAATATTGGGGAACAGTTCAGTATGCAAAGATCATTATACAGATCTTTTTTGTAGCTGCAAGGTTTGTTAAAAAATTGTTCTGAGCCTTGACTTGTTCTATATTGCAATTCATCAGCTGCTTAGTTTCATGCTTGTACAACTACTGGCAGGGACGTACTTTAAAATAGAGCACTGAAATGAGCCAAGTTAAAAAAGAAAAGCCTGAACTACTTTAAGATTTAGATCAGTTCATTCACCTAAGATAGTTATGTATGGCCTTTAAAATTCACATTAAAACAACTGAGGTGGCAGTGAACTGCAACACATGGTGTGAACACAGTCAGTCATTTCTTAAAATCAGCTTTTTTGTTGGAGAAAATGTTCATGTAAACTACACTTCCATATCAGTTCTTTTGTTACAGGTTTAGTGTCGTCTTGGTGTGAATGCTGCTGCTAGCGTATTTTAACTGAGCTTTCTTGTATTGGTGACGTGTATATGTTGAAGTGATGATTTCCCTCAATTGCCTTTTTTTTCTTTTTGAAAGATGTGTACCCTTTATACTTAGATCTTCACTTCATCTTCTGTCAAAATCAACTTTCTTTGCCTATTACTGTAATGAATAATATGTTGTTCACTTATGCTATATCTGCAATGTATCTTTCCATAGAAGTCTTTACTGGGCCATAGGATGGGAATAAACTTACATCATCCAAAATTTCACTTTCTGTTCATTTACTAATTAAACTCATTATTTTAAAGTTAAAAATGAAGATTCTCCTGCAAAATGATTGTTCTTCTTTCTTGTAACAGAAGGGACAGGTATGTGGTTGATCAAGGAGAAGGGAAGGTGGGCTGACAAAATCCAGTTAAATTAGGATTTTAAATTAATATTCACTCAGTCCATATTGGCTAGCAGGGGTTCTAGTTTCCTAACCTGAAACTGCCTAAATCTGTTATGAGAGCGCAAGCTAAGAGAAAAATTCATTGGTGGTAAATTGACAGAAAGTGAGAAAAAAGAGTCTGTTGCTTAGTAGCCCTGGTCATATACTGTAGTTCTTAAAATCATCTCTCTATAGCAAAATTACACAGGACAGTTTTATTACACGGAACAGAAATTTTATGAATACAGTATTTTCTGGACATCACAAAATTTTTCTTTGTCATTGTCCTAAAAGGAAAGTCACAAACAGGAAAGAAGTGTTTCTTCATCGAAAGATCCACCATCACCAAATGCTTTAAGAATATTGGTATATCATTGTAGAACAAAATACTCTTTTTAAGAATTAAAATACTGCTTAATAAAGGAACAGAATAATATAAGAACTCTGTATTCATAGTTTTTAATCCATTTACAAAATTCAAGTTTAATACTTGACATGTTAAGAAATTGTAAACCTAATACACTCTTCAAATATTATGCTATTATATCCAAATGTTGCAATTGCTGTCTTTAATACTCAGGTCTTGAGTCTAGTCAGTGGCAAATGATATATTAATCAGCTGGTACTTTCAGACTAATAATATTTCACCTCTTAATTACTGAAGTTGATTGTTAGAGTGAGTCAGTAATGTCAGTAAGAACTGCCTTCATTTTACAACACTCTTAAGTAACGATTGTTACAGTCTTTTACGCTAGCAAATGTCTCTTGTCAAATCTGCAGCTCGAACAACGGAAGTCAATTACTTTCAGCAGTTCCTGCATCAGCAACATCAAGGGGAAATTTTGCCCACGCACCATTTTGGCAGAGTGCCTCAAACAGGATTTTAATGGAGTGTCCAAGATGAGGATGATTGTTTGATCACACCCTCAGTCACCAAAGAAGTTTCTTCTTGGTGACAAAATTATTATTTTCTTGAAGTTTAGATAATTAATTTAAAAACATTTAAACACACATGAAACTCTGGAACCAGCTACACGTGACTTGCCTATAAACACTGCAGATTTACCATGGTGGACAGTAAAAACCTCAGCATTCATCAGCAATCTTTGTAGTAAGAAATGATAGATGGTTTTCTATAAAGGTAATGGTGACGATGCAGTAGCATCTGATACAAGACTTGGAGCATGTACAGCACCTATACAAAATAGTGAAGTCAGAACAAAGAAGTACAAAGTAGCCACCACTCTTCCATTGTTAATAACTGTTACCATGCTGACTGTAACACAATTTCAGGACGCCAAACACATTGAACTTTGTGTTATTTACATGTTGCTCTGAGTAAGACATATCTTGTTTTTCCTCTTTCAATCTTTAAAATAATCTGCTTTCCCTAATAAAGCAGAAGAGTCAGTATGTCTGACCTGATAAACAGCAAATTCATGCCTTACAACAACCGCTTCGATGGAAAATGCATCTTCATACAGCTAGGTTTTCATTGTGAGCATCTCGTTTCTGCCTCCTCCTGCGGAGCTGCAGCTGCAGTCTGTCGGTGAAGAAGAATTGTCTCCAGCCCACGTCCTGTGCCAGCTCCTCCATTTCAGGTGAAATTGTGTCCCACAAGTTCCGCACAATCTTTTCCCACAGCGCATTACTGTTACATATCTAGTTGTGAGAGAAAGCAGAGGCTTAAAATCTTAATTTGGCTTACTCATTGCTGGTTTTTTGACAACACAAAATCTGCTCAGACAACCCAGACACCTTGTACGAAGGTCACTTGCAGTACGAGCTGCCCAGCGGTCCTGGATGTCACAGCATCCATTAAAACTCATGCTGGCACAGTGGGAGTTCTGCCCAGTGTTGCCAGTGCAAGACACTGCACGTTCTTCTGCGAAAAATGTGAGAAGCTGCTTCTGGTGTGATAGCAAAGGCCTTTCTGCCACACTAAAATCAGCGGTAATGCCACGTGCTTTCCTGGCGTGTAATTCGTACGGCACCGCTGAAATCAGTGAAGCAGTGTAAGATTACAGCAAAGAACTTGTCAGGGCGTAGAAGTCGCATCACAAACACAAATCTGTTTTCAAGGTAAGAAGCAAATTGCCTTTGGACTTACAACAGAAATGCAGTTTTTGGAAGCTTTCAGAAGCACTGCAGGGTTAAGCCTGTTTCTCAGGAGATGCTCCCCACCCTCAGAATGACTCCATAAACAGAATCAGGTGGGAATATCAATATTATAAACAGGCAGAAAAACTGATGTCATTTGTTCAGTGACAGAACCATCACAGAAAAGAGAATTAGGAAGATCCTCTGTGCCGTTGCGTGTCGTCTGCCCATGGTAAGTTACACCAGGGCACAGAAACACCGATTCCTCTTCCAGACGTCCCACTTCTCTAGCCATTTAGCTGCAGGGGCCTAAGCGGAGACGCAAGCGGCTGGTGTGTCCGCCGCGAGCAGCCGCGGGGAGGGGAAAGCCGAGGCCCTGGCGCAGCGCCTGCCGCACATGGCTGCCGCAGCCGGGCACCTCCAGCCGTGCGGCCCAGGACCGGGGCAGGGCCCGCCTGGTCCCGTTGCTGCTCCTGGATCGCCAGTGGGATCACGTCACAGGCACGTCCAGCGTGCCAGCGCACTTTCGCAAAGGAAGAGCAGGGAATTTCCGTCTGAACATGAGGAAGAACTTCTTCCCTCTGAGGGTGACGGAGCACTGGAACAGGCTGCCTGGGGAGGTTGTGCAGTCTCCTTCTCTGGAGATATTCAAGACCCGCCTGGACGAGGTCCTCTGCAGCCTGCTGTAGGTGACCCTGCTTTGGCAGGGGGGTTGGACTGGATGATCCACAGA
>Ga0065711_1052227_pt1 | contig 10051 bp, 4 predicted proteins | sample Hoacrofraction12_FD_59098 | JGI IMG/M metagenome (GOLD analysis project Ga0065711, IMG submission 59098) | Hoatzin crop microbial communities from Cojedes, Venezuela - Epithelial fraction 12 v2 (version 2) | ecosystem: Host-associated > Birds > Digestive system > Esophagus > Crop | place...
CTCCAGGGAAACCAGCATGCTCGAGTTCCTCTCTGAAATGTCTGTACACCAATGCACTCAGCATGGGCAATAAGCAGGAAGAATTTGAGATCTGTGTGCGGTCACAAGGCCACAATCTCATTGGAATTACAGAGACATGGTGGGACAGCTCGCATGACTGGAATGCTGTCATGGATGGATGCACGCTCTTTAGGAAAGACAGGCCAACAAGGCGAGGTGGTGGAGTTGCTCTCTATATGAGGGAGCAATTGTAATGTATTGAGCTCTGCTTGGGGGCAGATGAAGAACGAGTCGAGATCTTATGGGTTAGAATTAAGGGACAGCCTCATATGGGTGACACTGTTGTGGATGTGTACTACATGCCACCTGACCAGGAAAAGGAAGTTGATGAGGCCTTCTACAGGCAGCTGAAAGCAGCCTCACAGTCACAGGCCCTGGTTCTCATGGGGGACTTCAACCATCCTGACATGAGCTGGGAAGACCACACAGCCAGGCACATGCAGTTCAGGAGGTTCCTACAGAGCATCGATAATAACTTTCTGATGCAAGTGGTGGGGGAGCCAACGAGGAGAGGTGTGCTGCTGGACCTTGTACTGATGCACAAAGAGGGACTGGTTGAGTCTGTGCAGGTTGGAGGCAGCCTCGGCTGCAGTGACCATGAAATGGTGAACTTCAGGATCCTGCGTGGAGGAAGCAGGGCAATTAGTAGGATAAAAACCTTGGACTTCAGGAGAGCTAACTTTGTCCTCTTCAAGGAGCTACTGGGAGGAATCCCGTGGGTCAGGGCTCTAGAAGGCAGGGGGGTCCATGAGAGCTGGTCGCTGTTTAAGCATCATTTCCTTCATGCTCAGGATCGGTGCATCCCCGTGAGCAAGAAATCTAGCAAAGGAGGCACAAGACGTGTGTGGATGAGCAAGGAGCTTCTAGCAAAACTCAGATGGAAAAGAAAAGTCTATGTAATGTGGAAAGAGGGGCAGGCCACTGGGGAGGAATACAGGAAAGTTGTGAGAGCATGCAGGGATGCAATGAGGAAGGCTAAGATCCACCTGGAATTAAATCTGGCAAGGGATGTCAAAAACAACAAGAAGGGCTTCTTGAACTACATCAGCAGCAAAGGGAAGACTGGGGATAATGTGGGGCCACTGCTGAACAAGGTGGGTGCCCTGGTGACAGAGGATACAGAGAAGGCTGAGTTACTGAATGACTTCTTTGCTTCACTCTTCACTACGAAGGCCAGCCCTCAGGAATCTCAGGCCCTGCAGGTAAGAGAGAAAGCGTGGCAAAAGGATGATAGTCCCTTGGTCGAGGAGGATTGTGTGAGAGATCATTTAAGCAAGCTGGATAGCCACAAATCCATGGGCCCCAATGGAATGCACCCGCGAGTGCTGAGGGAGCTGGCAGATGTCATTGCTGAGCCACTCTCCATCATCTCTGAAAGATCCTGGAGGACAGGAGAGGTGCCTGAGGACTGGAGAAAAGCCAGTGTCACTCCAGTCTTCAAAAAGGGCAAGAAGGAGGATCCAGGGAAGTACAGGCCGGTCAGCCTCACATCCATTCCTGGAAAGATGATGAAGATGCTCATTCTGGAGGTCATCATTAAGCAAGTGGAGGAAAAGAGGGTTATCAGGAGTAGTCAACATGGATTCACCAAGGCGAAGTCATGCTTGACCAATCTGATAGCTTTCTACGATGGCATGACTGGCTGGGTAGATGGAGAGCAGTGGATGTTGTCTACCTCGACTTCAGCAAGGCTTTTGACACGGTCTCCCATAACATCTTCCTAGGGAAGCTCAGGAAATGTAGGGTGGATGAGTGGTCAGTGAGGTGGACTGAGAACTGGCTGAATGGCAGAGCTCAGAGGGTTGTCATCAGCGGCACAGAGTCTAATTGGAGGCCTGTAGCTAGTGGTGTCCCCCAGGGGTCCGTACTTGGACCAGTCTTATTCAACTTCTTCTTCAATGATCTGGATGAAGAGTTAGAGTGGACCCTCAGCAGGTTTGCTGATTACCCAAAACTGGGAGGAGTGGTGAATATGCTAGCAGGCTGTGCTGCCATTCAGCGTGACCTGGACAGGCTGGAGAGTTGGGTGCACAAGAACCTGATGAAGTTCAGCAAGAGCAAGGGCAAGGTCCTGCACCTGGGGAGGAACAACCCCATGTATCAGTACAGGCTCGGGGCAGACCTGCTGGAGAGCAGCTCTGTGGAGAGGGACCTGGGTGTTCTGGTGGATGACAGGTTAACCATGAGCCAGCAGTGTGCCCCGGTTGCCAAGAAGGCCAATGGGATCCTGGGGTGCATTAAGAAGAGTGTGGCCAGCAGCTTGAGGAAGGTTTTCCTCCCCCTCTGCTCTGCCCTAGTGAGGCCCCATCTGGAGTACTGTGCCCAGTTCTGGGCTCCCCAGTTCAAGAAAGATGAGGAACTACTGGAGAGAGTCCAGCAGAGGGCTACGAAGATGATGAGGGGACTGGAGCATCTCTCCTGTGAGGAGAGGCTGAGGGAGCTGGGCTTGTTTAGCCTGAAGAAGAGAAGGCTGAGAAGGGACATTATAAATGCCCATAAATATCTTAAGGGTGGGTGTCAGGAGGATGGGGCCAGACTCTTTTCAGTGGTGCCCAGCGACAGGACAAGGGGCAATGGGCACAAACTGAAGCATAGGAAGTTCCAGCTGAACATGAGGAGGAACTTCTTGATTTTGAGGGTGACAGAGCACTGGAACAGGTTTCCTAGAGAGGCTGTGGTGTCTCCTTCTCTGGAGATATTCAAAACCCGCCTGGACGAGGTCCTGTGCACCCTGCTGTAGATGACCCTGCTTTGGCAGGGGGGTTGGACCAGATGATCCACAGAGGTCCCTTCCAACCCCGACCGTTCTGCGATTCTGTGATGTCTCAGGGGAAAGAAGGAGCCATCAAACTGTAAAAGCAAATAATGCTGGCTGTGAAAATCATGCTATGCTACTGTACTGACTAACAGTGAGACTGACTTTCCTCCAAAACAGGAAAGAACTGCTATTCCCAGAGGGAGCCAAGCACAGGGTTTACTTTCTGGAATCGTGACATGCCTGGAGCAGCAACACAACAGCAATTCGAAAAGGGCAGGAACATTGCTGCCACCCAGTGAAGTTATAATTAAAAACATTCAGAAAATTAGAAGCAATGTGAGCATGCAGAACTAGCTCAGAGAGTGAGCTGTAGAAGGCAACAACACAGCTGATCTTGAATGAAGATGGAAAGAAAATGACATGAAGACAACCTTCTACCACACTTTTGCATGTGCTGCTTGCCCTGGCATTGTACAGGTGAAAGTCACAGACATCACAGTGGGACTATCTTAATAACATAGAACTAGATCATGTATTACACATAACTATCAGGAATAAGTTTTCCCTTTCTTTTGTCAGTCAGTAAAATTGGCCACGACAGAAAAACCGAGATAACTGCACTGATTTAATTACAAAATATTGGTGGAAAACAGATATGCATATAGAATTAAACACTGCCTCCATTCAGAATTGTCCACAGCGAAAAAAATGTCTGTAAATACATCTTTCAAGTTATTGGTTTCAGGTTTTTAAACATTGAGATCTGTAAGCATTTAGTACTTCTGTTTTCAGAAAGGACTGCAACAAACACAGGAATATGGCCACGAACCTCCCATGAACCTTGCTGATGAACCTCCCTAGTCTGGTGTTACACGAAGTTCACTAGGACACACAATCCTTTTTAAACTGCATCCGGGTATGTGTGAAATTATAATGCTGATGATCGTGTAACACAGGTATAAATTCCAGAATTATTCCAGGTTTTAAATGACAGCATAATAGAAAACAACAGAATTAAAACTTTGCAGGGCCAAATATATAGATCTTTCCACCTCCCAGATGAGTGCCCTATCCCAGCAAGCTACAGGACTGTGCTCCTTTTCACTTGCTTTATTTCTGTTCCCATGAATCTTGCTGCATGGTGTCACAGCATCAATAAGCCAGGAAAAATGAGTATTGCTGCACAGATTAGGAGGCAGTCTAATGGTGATCAGTGCACCGTGGTGAAATGTAAGAGATGTGGGTTTGTAGTCCCACAGACTGAGAAGGGAATCGAACTCTCTTTATTATTAACTTCTTAGAGAAGACAGGAGTTCCTCAGATTTGCTTTTGGCCACAAACCATTTGGTAGGCAGAAAATATTCATGCAGCATACTGAGAATTTACCTAATGCGAACATATGCGCAGTCTGGCAATTGCAAATGACAAATGTTTCCATCAGTAAAAAACAACAAAGAGTTATTCCGTGCCCCAGAACAGATTGTCTGGCATTGCTTGACACTATGAACCATCATTCTGTTCATCTGTTAGGCATAATTATAGTAATTTCACAAAATGATCTTCTTGTCTTTTCGTTATTCCCAAACTGCCACCACACAGAAATAAGATACTGGTGTGGATTACTGGGCCTATTGAGCCACAAACAGGAATAGCAGAATATTGTTACTTTTATTATTTAGAAATACAATTTACAATTAAAATCCTGTTCAGCTGAGCTGAATGGTTTCTATCAAATCAAAATGGTTTCTATTCAATAGGTAATAGCACATTTGTTACTATCTGACAGAAATCTACAGCCTACATTTTTCAGAAGCTGTAAAATGCCTTTCTTTTTAAATGCTAAGTAAGAATGCAGATCATCTTGTTTGATTCAGACAAAGCTTTCCACACTTATTCCATGCACATGGTACACACTGAGAAGTGTTAACCGAAGTCTGTGACCCAAGTCTCTTCTAGGTGCAATAAGACTGCTCATTTGCCTACGTTTGTGAGTTTTGTGTTGCAAATTCCTTCACCTGCAATTCCAGCTCTGATAAATGAGCAGGGTATTTGCTGATCTGCTGTATTGCTTGGCAGGGGAGAGCCCATTCCCATTTTGCACAAAAGCATGCCACATAGTGTGCTTACTCAAACACTACACACAGCATGAGTTTATCCATAAAACTTTATCACTATGAAAACAAATTCTTATATTTTCCTTTTTCATTTTTGTTTCCTGTACATTAGATCAGACTTTGCAGGCTAGATGTCCAGGCTAGTTAGGGAAAAAATTAAAGAATTTTATCATGTTGAAATCCAAGATTAGAGAATGGTTGCTATCTGTTAAAGCAATAGAAAAACACACGGGAAAGAGGTTAAAACCCTATCTCAGTATCAGCTCCAGATACCTAGTGTTATTTTTAAGCTCTTGAAATGACAAAAAGAAATGACTCACCCACGAGACTACTAGCATTTAAAAAAAAAAAAAAAACCCAAGCCGTATTTCTAGCTGATATTCTTCATGCGGTCTACCTCTTGTAACAACAGCCTTAATTTATGAACAATTACAAAACTACATAAGACCAGATATTAAAAATTTAAGAACAGGTGTTTGGAATGTAACCAAGTATCATGAAAGACCTGCTCTAACTGTGAAACTTCCTGTCTCCTGCATGATGGTGTGTACATGATACCATACACACACAGTTCTTCATTACTCAGTACAATTGTTTAGAACATACTTCATTCTATTTAGATAGCATTGCTTTTTGATTTTTAGCCAAGAATCTAACAAATTCACTGTGATAGCTAATCCAGTCTGAGAGAGGTGAGAAGGAAGAGATAATAGTCATTTGGGCTTTCTTTTTAAAGTATACATTGGCTTCAACAACTATTGTGGTGGCTTAAAAGCAGGTTCTAGCTGAGCTCTGTAAAAATCATTTTGGAGCTCCCTAACAGAAATTTTTCAGGCACTGAAAAACCAGACATGAAACTCAGTTCATGAATATGATTTGCTTAAGTAACATCATTGTGTCTGCAATTCAAATACTACTTTTTCTATCTGATTAATGGAGATGGTCTACTAGAAGTATATACCAGCTTCTCAGGGCGCTCTCTGACCCCATGCTAAATGACATAACACCTATATTCTACAATTAGTTGTACACACACCCTTCCTGAAGAATGATGCTTCCTCAGAAACAGAAATTGCATAGGAATTTCCAGAATATAGCTGTCACTATCTGGATGACCGATTTCCTATCCCATCCCAAATGGGATTAACAGTCACCCTACAAACCTTATGCTATCTTAATTCACTAGTATATATAAAGTGAATAAATAGAAATTTTGCCTTCCTTTCCTTTGGGCTGACTGACTTTTCTGAAGAAAAAAAGAATACCAAGATACTTTTTTGGTAGACAACTGACTCATTAAATATCTTTCTAGTATTGGTTTTTGAAAAAAGGGTTTCTATTTCTTCTATTACTAGTTTCCCAAAAATATACTGTGACTTCAACTTTTGCATTCAGATATTTAAGCGTACCATATTTCTAAGATTCATTTAAGGTCTCACGGTTATAATTATGGTTCTGTTTTTAAAGTAATACTTTACATTAGATATTAATTTTATTTTTCATCTGTATTTAGCCCAGGAAGATGATGGAAAAGATACATTTTTTAAAAAAAGATAAGGCTCACTCCCTGCCATAAATGAGCAAAGAAAATAACAAGTCAGCAACTGATGGTGATGCATTCAGAGCACTCAATCACAAGGCAGTTCCTCAATCAGTATGACAGTATTAAAACACTACTATTGTTTATGATAACAAATATATAAGATGGTTATTTTAAATTCAATCAGATATCGGAAGTGAAGTAAGCAACCCACTCCTGTTTTTGTTTTTAACATTACTAGGTGTCAAAGTACAAAATTTACACTGATATTCTGGAGTACTTATTTTCTCATTCTTTATTAGCATTCTAACCTTAGTATCTTTTATTTGTGGTGGCATTTAATTTTGGTTTGTTATTGGTTGGGGTTTTTTCTGTGTGATTGGAAGATTTTTCATTATTTTTTTGAACTCTAAATTGTTTTGTCTCATTCACTATAGTATTTTGAAGATGTTCGCTAAACATTTTAAAAATAGAAATATCTAAATGTGAACAGAGGAAAAAAATTTGTTAAGTAAGGTCATTCTCTTAAGATTACTTTAGGCAAATCCTGATCCTTCTTAAATTTGCTACTTCCTCCTTTATCATCACCATTTGTATCATCTTTGCTATAACGTTAGTTCTCCTTTTAAAAGCACTGAGAAATCACACTGGATGATTTTCATTGTGAGAAGGTATTGGATTTATGAAGGCAAATTATGTGCATCAGCAACTGGATTTTGCCTTGATGGATCCCTCCACTGGTGCACTCCAATCGTGAGCTATTCCACTATGCCTTCATTATCCCAATAAGACAGCTCTGTAACTACACTCAAACTTCTAACTTCTGCTTGTTCCACATGCTGCATTTATCAGTGTAGGGGCATTTCAGAGAAGCGCCCAAGCATGCTGATTCCTCAGAACAGCCAAGCCAGCATTTACCATAAGGCTGCTCTGCAGGCTCCTTCTTCTTCACATATCTAAGCTCAAGATTCCATTGCAGCTCTGTTTTGTTGATTGCTATGCCCCTTCGATTCCTATTACCTGGGCCCTTGGCTTGCCTACCCTCTCCCTAACTTCCTTAGTTGATTTTTGAAGAATCTCTGAGAAATTTGAGAAATTTTCTTTTGAGAAATTTTCTTTTGAGAAATTTCTGCCTACCAAATTGGCCAGCCTCTTGGCAATGTTTTTGGCCCATTGAGTCAGCTGGATCCTGTCTCTTACCAGCAGCTGTGGACCGTCAAAGAGGGTCATCCCTGACAGTATCTTTGTCACCTGCATGGATGAGCAGCAGTGTGTAGTAGGTAGAGTGTGAGGCGACTTTGGTAGTTTCTCTACAACATCTCAAATTTGAGCACCCAGGAAGCAGAAAACCTCTCTCAATGACAAATCAGGTCAGCAGATGGAAACCTTTTGTCCCCTGCAGTAGAGAGTCTCCAACCATGATAACTTGCCACTTCCTTCTAGTGGTCCCAAAGGGCTCAGAGTCAGCCACTGGAGACGCTCCATCTGATGTCACTCCCAGCTCCTCATTAGCTATGAGGGCAGCAAATCTATTGTGTAACTGCAAGTCATGAGCTGGGGCTGGAGATTTCCTCCCCATGTGAGAAGTCACCAGCTTCCAGCCTTTGCCATGACGGGAGTTTCCACCGTCCAAATTCACAGGCACAGGTTCTTCCCATCTCTCCACTACAGGTGAAAGTTGAGGTTCATGAAGCCACAGGGTCTCAGCGAAGTGCCAGCTGATCACTTTCTCACCTTTTCAGATTCTGCACAGTTTGCTAGCCTCGTCCCATAGCTCTTTCACTTGGAGGCACAGCTCCTCAACAGCTTCACAACTCTTGGCATGCCAGAAGATCAAGGGCCCCAGCCCCAGGCACTCCATACTGTCTCAGACTTGAGAAGCTGCATCCTGCTTTTGCAGTTCTGTCTGGATCCAAAAGTCAAATAGTGAAGGGACTGCGACTCCAAAACTTGAATTTTGATGTAAAACAGGCCTTGATTCATTGCTCTTAAGTTTTCTTTTAAAAACTCCAGATAAAGACACATGGGAATATTAAGAAGACATTTGTTAAAATCATAATAATAGATCACGCTAAATATCTAAAATCTTAAAAAACAGGAAAAGATAAACTTCACTGAAATTGTGTATTTGCTTTTCTTAAAAATAAATAAATAAATAATTTTAAAAAATGAAAACAGACTTTACTTCCCCCCCCAGCTATTTGTTTCCTTTTATCACCTGATTAATAATGGATAAATTTAAACTAAATAAGTTAAATTCACTGCAGGCAAATTAAATGATTTGGTGATGAAATTTCTACAAGTAACTTCCTCACTCATGTGTAAGCAGGAATGCAAAAACATCCAAGCATCTATCACTAGGCACACCTGCTCTTAAACTGCCAAGAACATACACAGTAGCCCTGTGTTTACTACTCATCGGCAATGCACCAGTCATTTTTGTGCAGTTCTTACATCAGCAAACATAATATATCAAAATACATAAATATGTATTTACAAGTAGATATATGTTTGCAATGCTACTCCTGTGTAAATCCAGAGAATGATTCCCATGAAGCAGCAGAACTTGTCTACGTATGTCGGGTCCAATTTTTTTCTGTTATATGTAAAGCCAAAAGTGAAAACTTGTGAACATTTTTTTCCAAATAATTAATTTGTACGTGGATTGAAGAAGAATATTTTGGCTTTCAAACTCAGAAATGCTCAAATCACTTTGCACAATTGCAAATAAAATATGGGTAGTGCTGTTACTGTGCTGTCAAATGTGACAGCCATTCTGTACTCAGCAATATTTCAAACACCATCCAAATGCAACCATACAAATGTCACCTCTGCCTACAGAACTTTATAAATGAAGCAATATTAATCAATTAAGGGACAGTGGAGTGCATGCAGAAGCAGCCAAGTCTACCTGAGGATTACAATAGGGAGTTCTGTGTGGGCAATCAAGTTTAAACTGCAGAACTGCCAAGGCACACGGATTCTCTGTACGATAAAACGGATTTCCGGTCCCACACTGAGGGAAACCAAGAAAATTTTGCCTACAGCCAGACAAGAGAAAGTTTTGCTATTATACCATTTATCTATTATATGCTATTATACCACTTACCAAATCATTTTGACTTCTGCTCACAGAAATATATGATCAGGTATGTGGGAGGTCATCTACATATTTCCACTCCAAATTTCTGAAGATAGCACTTTCCTATGAATTACTATGACATGGAATGATACTCCTCTCCTAGGCTGCTTGGTAAGGGAAAGTCCTGTCTAAGCTTTTCAAGCAGAAATGAAGACCCCCAAACACATGAGCTAATGTGAATCTGAAGTGTCACTAAGTACCATTTTAATTACCTATTTATCTTGTACCCAGTAGACCAGAAGAGTAAAAATAGAAATCATAGAATCATAGAAAGTTTTGCATCGGAAGGGACCCCTAGAGGTCATCTAATCCAACCCCCCTGCAGCGAGCAGGGACACCGCTAACTAGATCAGGTTGCTCAGAGCCCTGTCCAACCTGGTCTTGAATGTTTCCAGGGATGGGGCCTCCACTACCTCTCTGGGCAACCCGTTCCAGTG
>Ga0065711_1052230_pt1 | contig 10051 bp, 7 predicted proteins | sample Hoacrofraction12_FD_59098 | JGI IMG/M metagenome (GOLD analysis project Ga0065711, IMG submission 59098) | Hoatzin crop microbial communities from Cojedes, Venezuela - Epithelial fraction 12 v2 (version 2) | ecosystem: Host-associated > Birds > Digestive system > Esophagus > Crop | place...
GTGAAGCCATGCTGGCTGTCTCGAATCACCTCCCTGGCCTCCATGTGCCTTAGCATATCTTCTAGGAGGATCTGTTCCATGATCTTCCCAGGCACAGAGGTGAGGCTGACAGGTTGGTAGGTCCCAGGGTCTTCCTTTCTACCCTTTTTGAAAAGGGGCACAATGTTTCCCCTTTTCCAGTCACTGGGAAATTCCCCTGACTGCCATGACTTTTCAAATATCATGGAGAGTGGCTTGGCATAAAAGATATCCTTTTAAAAAACACGAATCAACTTCTTTCAAATTTATATGCATTTCTGTTCAAAAAAACACAGAAGAAATAAACCCCAGGTTTTTGGGGTGCTCCCCCTGCATGCTTTTTGAACCTCTGCAGTTACTGTGAGAGCCAGAGAAGCACAAGCAGGAGAAAGGGAGTAGTTTTGTCTTCATGATAACAGCTAAGCCACAGAGACCAAAGGCTTTGTCAGAGGAGCTCCAGGAGCTCCTGTGGTCATGGTTTGAAGCCTGATTGCCTCTATCTGACCACCCCAGCCTTTGCTGGATGTTACAGCTTGCGTAGCAGTCCCTATCTTGGTTGTGAATGGTCCCCCTGGCATTAGTGGGACAGCAGGGAAAAAATAGAGGTGGTCACTTACCCACGTAGAGGTGTCCCATTGGAGGTGTGTGACGCACACGTCTTGCTGTGTGCACAGGAAAAGTTCCAGCAGTAAGAAGGTCCAGGTGGCACATGTCCTCTGCTCTCCTGCCCTCAGCTCCCACAGAGGGCCAGGGAGTCGCAGGAAAGGGGTTTGTGACTTGGGCTAAACGGTTACTATGCAAGTAAGATTGTGTGCTCATCTTATCACTCTGTCCTCCTTGGATTTTGAACTCATTTGACCAAATTCGACAAAATTTCAGGGACCTCAGAAGTATCAGGCTCCTTCAGTTCGTGAATATGTAGACCTGTTACCACTCCTAGGACAGGGAAGGGGGCAGCAACTCATCGGTCACTGGGTATCTAGGAAGAACCTAGTCTCACCCTTAAGATGTTATTTGTAGAAAACAAAACTTTATTTTGCCGTGCAGCATATTACTTGTTTCTTCGATTGATTGCAGTTGTCTCTTTTACTGTATGAAGATCCCAAGCTGGGCTCCATGATGCTGAGACTCAGGATTTGTTTAAAGCCCAAGGGTAGGACAGCCTCTCCGACATCGGTGTTGGACCTCGTCATGGTATGGCGCGTTGGGAGGTGAGGGGTGAACAGCGGAGCAGCTGTCCCCTATGGGCAAGGCTTTCAAGAGAGACCCTGGTGTAGCCTGAAGATGCTGACCAGCGCTGATGGCCTGCAGCAAGAATAATTAGGTGATAATGATGAAGATGTCCCTGGCACTCATCAGGGTCGGTTTGGCTGCCCAGGCCAAAATTCAGCGCAGCGAGTTTCAGGGAGACCCCTGCCTGGACCTGGACTTGCCAGCTGGCTCGGTGGGTAAGTCTGTTGAGAAGAAAGGTAACAACAACCTGGCTACGCCCAGGCAAGGACCCTAACGAAGTCAAATTTGGATGATGACGGGCTGGTAGAAATGGGGATGATGACAGACTGTAATTTTCTTCTCGCATTTCAGAAAGAGGATGGATGTAGGAGCTTCAGACATGGTTCATGCCGAGGTACCAAGATACCTCAGGATTGTGCTCAAAGCCTGATTTTATGTGCTGGTGGCTCAAACCAGTGTCATCACTGACACAGTTTCGCTGGTGCTGATGGTGCTCAGCAGGTATTTCAGGGCTGCAATATGAGAGTGGGGTGAGCAGTGTGGACCTAGTCTCACGCAGACTCGTGTACTTCTGGCACTGGCTGGACATGCCTCTGAGGCTTACTGGGCTGGCACGGGTGTTGCAGGATCAGCTGGTTACTGAATCACAGAGACAAGGGATGGGAAGGGATTTCTGAAATCCATCTGCCTGCCGTCAGTGACATCAACAGTGCTACCACTGACAGCAGCAGCATAGGATGCATAAACCTTTTTCTTCATGACCAGCTGATCATAGGATGGCCCAAGCTCCCCGTTACTGATATAATGAAAAAAAACTGTGCCGAACTCTCTGAACTCCGAGATGGCTATGGACTTTAGATCCTATTGCCGATCTGGTTCAGCCATCAATGTGCAGCACCTGGGAAGTGCTTCTGCTCGGAGCTGAGTCTGATGTCCACGAGCTGGAATGGTCCAGAGCATGTGTGCGCTACATGGGCGGAGCGTGACCATATGTATCTGGGTGCACTTCTGCAGGCTTTGAAGATAAAACTCTTTTCTCTGCTTGCTTCAGGATACAAACAAAGGAAAGGAGGGTCAAGTCCATGTCCCCTGGAACCAGGAGGAATTGCTTGGCGGAGGAGCAGCGGATGAGGTACTCACATGAGAGCACCACCTCTGAGCTCCTGGCACCAGAGAGAAGGGGAGGGAGGAGTGGGGATCTCTTCCCACACGGTCTCAGGGAACCAAAGGGCAGGGCTCTCCCTGAGGGTGCTGGTATGGGCAGTCCCCTAGGCATGGGATCTTACCCTGCCACAGTGCTTCACCTAGGCAAAAGGGCAGAATTCCTTTTAAAATGCTGAAATTAAGAAAGAACCCCCCCAAAAGTAAAGGCCTTTTTTATACGGGAACTTTAAAGTAAGGAAAAAAACCCTCTGTTCAAAAAACCAATCTCAGATAAGCCCCAAGGTGGGAGTTACAACAGAAACTATTTTCCTTTAGTAACATTCATGGCAGAATTTACTTTACTGCAGTGGAATGTCACAGCACACAGTACACTGGCACGAATAACATATTTTAGATAGAAATAAAACTTGTAGTTTGAATGTCTTTTAATTTAATCCTTTGTTTTTGTGCCAGGGGTTTTCTAATATTTTATGTCATCTCCTGCTTTCGTTAATAGAAGCAGAAAAAACCCCAGCTCGATGGCAGAGGGAGGTGTGTGTACCTTCATTAAATGAGAAAACCCCATTAGGCAGAGATAAACAATGCTCTGACCCCCCAGCACAAACTGCCAGCCTTTGCTAATGCTGAAAGGATGCTACCAACTTCAACATCACACTGCTTTTACCCCAAGTAATTAAAATGTCTCTATTTTTCTAGTGTGTTCCCAGGGTAAATTTGAGGTATGCTCTGTGTAATCAATTTTGCTGCTACTTACATTTAAAATCAGCTATTTTCTTTCCTTTGTAGTTCTGGGTGGCTCTTCTCTAGCGTAAGAAGGAAGCTCAAAAGGAAACTGCAATTATATATCCAGAAGAGCATTCAGTGGAGAGAAAAGGGTCAGGTGCAGCACGTGAAATTGTCTGTATTTTCCAGCACTTTCCCAGCACCAGGCTGCAAATGTCCCATGAAAGTCACAAGCATCTTAAAACAAACGAAAAAAAACCCACAACCTGAAGATTTTGTTCTCTTTGTTCAGTCTCTGGTCAGGTCGCAGAACTGGCTATTTGCACTCTTCATGCTAATCATTCTCCCCACACAAAACAATATTGGGAATATTTTTTTCTTTGGGCTGGCTTTTGTGGTGAGCATCATGTTTGCCTCTACAGCACATTTTTTCCATTTGTTTTCATGTACTTTCATAACTCCCACAACTTTTGAAGGATAACATAGAACAAAGCCCTACTTAATTTAACAGTATTTCTTACGTTCCAAGTAATATGCACAGCTCATCCACCGATGCAGTCCTGTGGCTCAAAAGGTGTTTGTTGTATTATCTCACTTAGATAATTATGTAGGCACTACTGAACATCGCTTTGCAACAGTCAATAAAGTCAGGTGAAAACCTGAATTATCTTTGTTTTCACACATGCTGGAATGCTGATAGAAAACTCAAGTAGCAACGCTAAGAGAAGTATTGTGCGTGCGTGTTTAGCCCTGAAGTGTCATCTCAGTTCAGCTCCATGGAGCCCATAGAAGCGGTTACAAGACCAGATGCTTTTCTCATTCATTAGATGGCACCAGCCGGCATAAACTTCTGCACAGAAAAAGGTTGGGATTGATGTAGACGCGAGACCGCTTTGTGATGTGAGCTCTGATCTCACACCTGAGGTTGCTGTGCGCGTGTGCTGCAGGGCCGCAGCGGACCCTCGGCGTGAGAGCTGTAAGGAAGCTGCAAAGCCGACAGGCACAAGGGCACGTACCCATTACCCGCCAGGAGAAGGGCGAATTCCTGGTCCCACTGAAGTCGGCAGGAGTTTTCTCATCAACTTCAGTGTGTTTTACTCTGTCTGGTTCTTCGGCTCCACAACACACATTTTTATCTCCTGAGCAGAAAGAGAGTTCCTGCAGGTGCCGGCAGTAATAAGCCTCTTCAAGTCAGTCACCCGGGAGCGACTTCACTCATTTGTACACACAAAGCCGGTGCAATGCAGGGATGTCAAAAAGCGACCGCGGCAGGCACCTGCAGACAGGCTGAAAAGTCAGTTCTCGTTGACTTCGGAGCAGTGGTTCTGTACTGACTTCTAAAGAGTTTTCCCTGTGTGAGAATGGTGGGGTTTAGCCCAAAAAATGCACGAGCCAGCTGAAGGAAAGTGCACTTACAGCTGCTGATCACAGATGAGGAGTGTCTGTCAGGACCCCTCTTCCTTCCCTCTCCAGCCCAGAGGAGCTGCTGGGACTGGAAAGCAACCAGCATGTGGAGTATGACATGGATTTAAACTTCAAGTGTCTTTTAAAGGTGGTCAGTTGTAACACAGAGAGATGCCACTAGGTCTGATCTCTTTTTTTTTATTGATTAAAAAAAAAGTGAACTTTATTTTTCTTGGAACAATTGAGTACGGTGGCTTTTTATGGAAATTAAGACCAGATTTTTTTTCTCCATTTTTGAGTGATAACTAAACTAATGTTGCTGGCAATGAGAGGGCAGCACTACTGAGTCAAAGGATGGCAAAGGTTCCTGTGCTTGCCAGCAAAGCTCCCCCTGGGCTGAGTCTGGCTCCACAAAAAGAGTTCCGTATGGTCCCATATATTTATATGTATATATGTGTGTGTGTGTACGTATAGGTGTGTGTTTGTATACATGTGTGTGAGTGTATATGCACATATATTCTCGTGTGTGTGTGTATATACCTGTATGTAGACAGGAGTTTTTGAAAACAAAAAACTAAACTCGAGGAAATAAACCACTCATCAGAGCAGGGGCTCCCACTCATTCAATAATATTTTTACTTTCAAATATTTATTTAAAAAAATATTTCCCATGAGGTCAAGATTCAGAAGTATCGTCTCAATAGAGTGTATTTTTTTAGGAGCATGGAGGGGATGGAGGGTGAGGTTAAGTTATCAGAAATATCAACAGCAGGCTACGTGAGTATTGTGGCAGGTATCTGAAGAGTGGATTGAATTTTATGCTGGGTTCGTGGTTTGGTGAAGGTTTTTTGCTGATGCTACCATGAAAACTTGCCGCTCCGCCCATATTTTGAACATGGGACAGAAGGACCTCTATGAGCATTTCATGTCCATTGGAATGAATTCTGCTTTGAGAACAGGGAAGTTTTTCTAGCATATGATGTAAGAGGGAAGGGGAGATTAGTTTCCTAGCTTTGTGCACTTTGGCCCTTTTACACATGCTAATTAAAGTGATTTGATTGTAGTTTGAGGATAGTATTAGGATCATCTGTTAGTCAGACTTCAAGTCAATTAACCAGCCAACCCACTCACACTGGAAGGGGCTCGTGTATGATGATGAGTCACCCACTTGGGTAACTGATATTTGTTTATTTTTAGGCAGACTATGAGGCACCCAGACGCTATGGCAATGGGTTCCAGATCGGTACTTTAAATATATGAAATATACTGGTGATTTGGACCTTGCAGATGAGAGGAGTGTCTGCTTGCTCACCATCTCTCCCTTTGTAGATGATGAGGTCAGGCTCATCACATGAAGACAAATTCCTTCTCCTAAGTATAGTTAAGGCTCATTCCTGAAATACACAGAAAGCATTATTTTGGGATAGATCTGTATGTGCTGTTGCAGGCCTTGATTGGCCCTCTATTCCTAAGTGAAAAAGTTGGTCTTATCCATGTAAGAGTATAAATAAGTATGGTGCTACATTAACAGATTCCAAATTTGGTTTGCGTCTTTGTCTGTCCTTGAAGCATGGTGCTGCTGGGTCCATGAAAGCACAAGAGGTTGGCAAAAGCAAGGTGCACAAAGCACAGTGGGATTTGGGAACAGAGGTGGGGGTTTTTGGGACTCTTGAAACAAGTTTCCAGTCTTCACAGGTGATCATACTGCGTAGTGCCTTTAATGAATGCATCAAGCTCCGTTTCATACTGAATCAAGCTCCTGCCCTTCACCACCCCAGAGCCACACTTCTTGCTGCCACCTTAAATGCATTCATGGCCAGCTCAGACCCATTTGTTCTTGTGCCAATGCTGACTTTGCTTCAGTAGCTTTTATTATAGGGCACGTCCCAATTTGTTTCATCAGGAGCAGGAGGAAATTTTTTCTTGTCCACATTTCTGTATGGGGAATTTGGAAACAGAAGGAGGGCTTTGTCTAACTGGAAGCCTTCCAGGGGCCAGCGCCTCCTCCTCAAGTGGAATAAGTACTTTTCTTCATTTCCCCTTTCTTTCCTCAGTTTTACCTCCTCCATCCTTTCCTCCATCACACATTTCTCCCCCTGGCCTCCTGTTTTTTTTCCTGTGGCACCTGGCGTGTGCATTCCCTGTTGCTTCTGTCCCCATTTTGCTCCCTTTCTTCTCCACCATCACTTTGATGCCCAGGCCTCCTGCAGACCGGCTCCATTGTCCATGGCGGTTCGGGTTCCCTTTCCCGCTCAGGTCAGGCTCCCTCATGTCCCCGCCAGGCACTGCTCCATCAAGGGCCAGGCACAGCTTTTGGTGGTGGCTGAGGACTTCTAGTGCTGGGAGGTCAGGCTAGCACTCAACCCTCAAAGGGCCAAGATGTCACCCATCACGGCTCTTCAGCTCCGTTTCAGTGAAACCATGGTGCCTGGGGTCCTTGGCTCACCCCTTCTTACTCATTGCTCTCTTCAAGGTCTCCCCTGGTGCTGTCATGGTGCATCTCCCATGGGTGGCATCAAGCCTTGCAGAGGGACTGGTGTCCACCTGGCTTTCCAGCTGAGCAGCGAACCTTTGCTGCGGATGGGCACCTGGGAGAGGGGGCTGAGAGACAAACCCTGCTGCCCCTCGGGCCACGGCAGCTGCCTGTCCTTTCCGTGTGGAAGGGCAGCAGCAGAGGGAAAGGTGACATGGTTTTCATTGCTTGTTATTTGCTTTTGGTTTTGGGGAAAGCATGGAGTTGGGGGTACAAATGTCACCAATTGCCCTCCAGAAGTGAGTTTGGACTGCGGAGGGTGATGGGAAGAGAGACAACCGTAGTGCAATGTGGTCCTGGTAGCTTGTTCGTATTGCTGGATGCCCGGAGTCCCACACACTGACTGGTGAATGTGAGACATGGAGCATTACTTAAACCCATTTATTCATTCTTTCTCTATGGCCTGGTACACAGAAAAAAATATGCTGGAAATAGGGTATCTTTTTGGAAAAGTGTCATTTTTATCAGAATTGCATTAAGCAAAGAGTTGACTTGATTCAGAATTCCCCTGTTGTGGATTTATGTCTTAATATTGCAATTTTAACATTGTTGGTGTTTAGTGTATTTTGTGGAAGCAGTCACTTAATTTGCAATGACTTTATTTCGTTATTACAAAGCTGATTTCCGTACTTTCTGGTATTTGTTGTAGCATTGTAACTACATAAGCACAGTCTTCCCTTTGCTTTCCAGATGGAAACCCCTGCACTTTCATTTTCCTGAAATGGGATCTTTTAAGATTTGTCCTTGAAATTGTTTGCTGTATGCATTTCATGTTTGGTCACTTCTGCAATGAAATTTAATGAGCGTTCCTTATAATAGTTTTCAGTGCAACAGTAGTGCAGCATGAGTCCTATGACTTTGGGAAATGCAGCGAGGAGAGAAGATTTTTACATGAATTTCTATATTGTGGTTACGATAGGATTTGGAAAACAATTTTTGACAATTATGGTGAAATTAAAGAGAGGTCCTTTGTGCATGAGTTCAGACTCTGAGACAACTTCCTACAGCAGTTTCATCCCAGCTGGGGGAATCACACTCAGGAGGTTTAGTACTGGGTGATCGGATAGGGATTTTCTGCAAGCCATGGAGGCCTGGCAACGGCAGGGGGATGGGGGAAGTTTTTCTGCATGCCTTCTGGCTCTTGGCTCAAGCCAATGGCACAGACCTCATGCTATTACAAACACTCCATTAAATCACCACTGTATTTAATAAACAATTTAAAAATATCAGATGTAGCAAAACAAACATGGAGATGACAGAAGCAGTTTTGTTTTTAGAGTGGCAGAGAACAGAATGTCCTTTTCTTGGAAACGCTACATGTGCAGGAGGGAAGCTGCTCCTTTGCAGCATGTGCCTCAGCTTCTCCTGACATTGTTCGTGAAGTCTCAGGCAACACTGGCCCATGGAAACCCATCTGCCAATGTTTGTAGGAGCATGGGCTCCCCAGCTCTCCTGGGCATGTGTGTTCTACCTGTCATCTATATTAAAACCACTCTTGCAATTCTTGCTAAAAAGATTTGGTTAGAACCTAGGAAATAAGTGATTTGGATACAGGAAAAATAAAGTGCTTTTACTGACTTAGCAGCAGCTCTTGATTTTGAAAAGCAGGGCAAAAAATCGTGCCTGGGCTTTGTCTTGAAATCTGTAATTTTAAACTGAACACGAAGAAGCAGGTAGCTGCCATGCTTTCCACCTGGACAACTGCAGCTAAGGGCTGGCTTTGGCTGGCTGATGTGTGAGAAAGGAAGACCTGCTTTCCACTTCAGGTCTCAGGCTACACTGATGTTTGGGTATTTTGAAAACCTCCTAACAACTTCTTATTTAATAAGGGAATGAACCTCACTTCAACATCCCAACTACAGCACAGTACTAAATAATTTCTCCAAAGTAACCTTGCAAAGTTCAGCTGCAGATGAGTCCTCCATTGTGTCAGTGTCCTAAGACACCTGAAGTTCCCAGAGTTGCCTGAGTTTTGTTCCCTTTGGGTTGACAGAAGCATTTCTGAGCAGGCTTGAAGGCTTTCATGCAGGCTGCCCTGTTGCCCACACATCATGTTCATCTGTGAGGTATCGAGCAGCCACCGGTGCTGCTGTCTGTCCCCATTTGTTGGTGTGCTGGTAGAAATGCTGGTGCAAGGTGAGAAGCTTACAGCTGAGATCCTGGGGGTTTGTTTCACATGCAGTGTGGAGGCAGCAGCTCTGGAAAGCTGCCTTAACTTGCATGGGTGCTCTATCCCCAACGGGTGTCACAACAGCCGAGAAATTACAGGATGCCTCACTATATTTGTGTTTGCTCCTTATTCTTTCTATGCCTGTCTCTAACAGCCCTCTTTGGGTACAGATTTTCTCTGCTGGAGTCATCCTTCAGGAAAGCTTTACAATCCTCTCACCCTGGCTGAGAAACTAAACATCTTGCAGTCTGGGAGAGTCCTGAGGTTTTTACGTCTGTAAGGTAGAGCTGATCCTCCTGAATGGACCAGATGACCAGATGGATTAGACGACCTCTCAAGGTACCTTCAATCCCTTTCTTCTGTCATCACACTCCACAAAGAGATCCTCCAAGTGCTGGGAACTGGATAAAGGTCTGCCTGAGGGGTCAGAAGCAAAGTGACTTAAAATGGGTATTTCCACGGAAGGGCAAGAAAAGACCCTGAGGACTGAAATAGACTAGTGATAACATTCATTTAATTCTTGGGCTTTATACCTTTAAAAAAAATTGCTTTAAAAAATCTGTTAAGATTATGTTCTATTTCAGTAATGTCAATTGTCAAGGACTACTGATTTAATTCACAGAATCACAGAATATTAGGGGTTGGAAGGGACCTCTGTGGGTCATCTAGTCCAACACCCCTGCCGAAGCAGGGTCACCTACAGCAGGCTGCACAGGACCTCATCCAGGTGGGTCTTGAATATCTCCAGAGAAGGAGACTCCACAGCCTCCCTGGGCAGCCTGTTCCAGTGCTCCGTCACCCTCAGA